>ERZ773359.2399-NODE-2399-length-23631-cov-7.586401_pt1 | contig 23631 bp, 29 predicted proteins | sample MGYA00374955_ERZ773359 | MGnify/ENA primary metagenome ERZ773359 (study PRJEB29098, sample SAMN04486028) | biogas fermenter metagenome | study: EMG produced TPA metagenomics assembly of the Biogas fermentation microbial communities from Germany - Plant 4 DNA1...
AAAAAATTGATTTGACATGTTAAGAACTGCATATTGGGAAGACCGAATAAAGGCAAACCCGCTGAAAAGCGGGGACGCAAAGCCATGGGTCCACCGAGTTGCGCTGGACAGCCAGGTTGCCGGTCTGAAAATAGGGGAAGTGTTCTCCTTTTTTAAAAAAGGCAACGTCTGGCGAGCCTTTTTTTCGTTTTTATAGGGAGGTGACCGGGTGGATGTTTGGAGGCAAGACCATGAAGCTGCTAAGCCAAAGCCTGGATGTGGCCGCCCTGCGCCAGCGGGTCATAGCCAATAACCTGGCCAATCTTAATACACCGGGATTTAAGCGCTCCACGGTCAGTTTTGAGGAGTCGCTCCGGAAAGCCGTTGGCGACCAGAGGTTGAAGTTAAAGACCACGCACCCGGCTCATATCCAGCCTTCATCGGGAATTCCTCGGCCCGAGGTAAAAGTGGACGCCAGTACCGGCCGGAGAGTCGATGGGAACAATGTGGATCTGGAGCGGGAGATGCTGGACCTGGTGGCCAATCAGCTTTTCTACAACACCCTGGTCCAGCAGGTTTCCGGTCGGCTGGACAACTGGCGCTATGTCATTAATCAAGGGAGGCGGTAGCAGTGTTGAGCTTTTCCTCGTTTAAGATATCCGGGTCGGCCCTTACCGCGGAAAAGCTGCGGCTGGATGTGGTCGCCGGCAACCTGGCCAATATGAACACTACCCGGACCCCGGAAGGAGGGCCGTACCGCCGCCGCACCGTAGTCTTTGCCGAAAACCTGGAGCAAGCCCGGGGGCGGCTTATGCCGCCGGTACCGCAGGCCGCCCGGCAAAACCGGATGGGAAGCGGGGTTCGGGTCCAGGCCATTTACGTCGATAACCGCCCTCCGCGCCTGGTCTACGATCCCGAGCATCCCGATGCCGACGCCAACGGCAATGTGGCTTACCCGAATATCGAGCTGGCCAAGGAGATTACCGATCTGATCACAGCCCTGCGCTCTTATGAAGCCAACACTACGGCGGTAAATACCGCAAAAAGCCTTTACCTCAAGGCCCTGGAGATCGGAAGGTAAGGGAGGAGGCGCCTCATGGTTGAGCCGGTCCAAGGTTTAAGGTTAACCAACCCCGTTTCCCCGAGTTTTGTCCGTCCTTCCCAGGAGAAGGAGACGGAAGGAGTCAGCTTTGCCCGCCGGCTGCAGGAGGCCCTGGCCAAGGTAAACCGCCTGCAGGTGGAAGCGGACGAAGCGGCGGCCAAGTTTGTAACGGGAGAACTTCAAGATATACACCAGTTGATGATTAAAATGGAAGAAGCGCGCCTGGCGCTGCAGCTAACGGTGCAGGTTACCAACAAGGTAATCGAAGCTTACCAGGAACTGTCGCGCATGCAGATTTAATCATTTTGCATAAAGGGGTGTTAGTTTGGCCAGGGGTCCGCTAAATCTGCCCTTCGAGCTAAGCAGCAGCGGCTTGCGGGAGTATTGGAGCAGCCGCAGCCGTCCTGTTCAGTTGAGCATAATTATCGTGGGGATCGCCCTGGTGGTGGCGCTGGTCATGATCGCCGGCTACTTCTCCCGCCCCTCCATGGAGGTTCTCTTCCGGGGCCTGGACGCCAGGCAAGCCCGGGAGGTTGCCGAAAAGCTGGAGGAAATGGGCATGACCTACGAGCTGGCCGAAGATGGAACGGCGATCCTGGTTCCCCGGGAAGAGCGCGACCGGCTGCGCCTGCAGCTCTCCCCGGATCTTTACGCCCAGGGGACCGGTTTTGCCCTTTTTGAGGGGAACGGTGTCATGATGAGCGACTTTGAGCGCCGCCGCCAATGGCAGATTGCCCTGCAGGAGGAGCTGCGGCGAACCATCGTCAGTATAGACGCTGTGGAGGAAGCCCGGGTTCACCTGGTCCTGCCCGAACAAGGGGTCTTTTTGCGGGAGCAGGGTACGCCCTCGGCCTCGGTCTGGCTGCGGCTCAATCCTCTGGTCACCCTCACCGAAAAGCAGATTAAGGGGATTCTCTACCTGGTGGCGGGCAGCGTGGAGAACCTGAAACCCGAAAACATCTCCCTGGTCGACTCCCAGGGCAATATACTCTATGACGCCTACAGCCTGGCGGAGGGGGGCGCCCCGCAAGCGGGAGTGGGGGACCAGATGAAGTTGAAGCGCGAGTTTGAGCGCGAGCTGGAAAGCCGGATTAAGAACTTGCTGGAACGGGTTTACGGAGCCGGGAAGGCGGTGGCCATGGTTACTGCCGAGCTGGACTTTGATCGCAAGGAGACCACCAGTGTTTCCTACAATGACCCCGTGCCGCGGTCGGAGCAGAGGACCGAAGAGAGGTCTTCGGGCGAGGGGCAGCAGCCCGGAGGCGAAACGGGAGAATCCAACATTCCCGGCTATGATTACAACATTGGCACGGGGACGGGGGAATACTCCTACGAGCGCATCGAGGAAGTGATCAACTACGAGGTGGGGGAGGTGCGCACCTACCTGCAGGAAGCCCCCGGGAAGATTATGCGTCTCTCCGCGGCGGTAATCATCGACGGGAAGGATTCCAACGAAGGGGTTATTCAGCAGGTTGAGCAGCTGGTAGCCACCGCCATCGGTCAGGACTTGGCCCGGGGGGATACGGTCAGCGTGCAGATGCTGCCTTTTGAAGTGCCGGATCTCGGCGACTTGGACGAGGCCCTGAAATCTGAACGTCTCCGGCAGTATATCCGCTACGGCTTAATTGCCGGCGCCGGCCTGCTGGTTTTTATCCTGGCCCTGGTGGTGATCCTGAGGAGGCCCTGGGCCAGGCGCGAGGTTAAGCATCTGGATCGGACCGTTTTTGATGAATTTGAGCCGGAGGCGCAGAAAGTGGAGCTGGGGAAGCGGGAGCGGCTCCGCAAACTGGCCGATGAAGAGCCGGAAGCCCTGGCCCAGTTGATTAAACCCTGGCTGGTGGAGGAATAAAATGAAAGCGACCCCCAGCGGATTAAGAAAGGTAGCGGTATTGTTTTTAGCCCTGGGCCCCTCCCTTTCGGCCAAGGTATTAAAGCATTTCTCCGATGAGGAGATAGAGAGGATTTCCCTGGAGGTTGCCAATACTACCCGGGTGGAAAGCAGTGAGATCGATGCCGTTTTGGACGAGGTTATCCTTTTAAGCGATGCCCGCCAGCATATCCTGGACGGGGGTATAGATTATGCCCGGGAGATGTTGAACAACGCCGTGGGCACCCAGAAGGCAGCGGAGATTATCCGCAAGCTTAAAGACACCTCCAAGGTGCGGCCCTTTAACTTTGTGGATAATGTGGAACCGAAACAGCTGGTCAACCTGATCAGCCAGGAGCATCCCCAGACTATCGCCATGATTTTGTCGCACCTGAACGCGACGCTGGCGGCGAAGGTGCTTTCGGAACTGCCTGAGGAGCTCCGGGGGAATATCGCCCGGCGAATCGCCCTTATGGAGCGGACCTCGCCGGAAGTGCTGAAAGGAGTGGAGGATGTGCTCCGGCAGCGCCTCTCGTCGGTAATGCAGCCGGAACATGGCGCTTCCGGAGGGATTCCGACTATTGTAGATATACTTAACCGGGTGGACCGCAGCACGGAGAAGTTGATCCTGGAAGAGCTGGAGCAGGATGACGCCGCTCTGGCCAACGAAATTCGGCAGCGCCTGTTTATCTTTGAGGATATTATTACTCTGGACAATATTTACATCCAGAGGGTGCTCCGGGAGCTGGACAACGATGTCCTGGCCCTGGCCTTGAAGGGAGCCAGCGACGAGGTGCGGATGCGCATCTTCAAGAATATGTCCAGCCGCGCCGCCGAGATTCTAAAAGAGAACCTGGAGGACTTGGGCCCGGTCCGCCTGAGAGATGTGGAAGAGGCGCAGCAGAAGGTAGTGTCGGTGATCCGTCAGCTGGACGAGGCGGGCGAGATTATTATCTCCAGGGGTGGTGAAGATGCCATCGTCGTCTAAGCTGCTGAAAAAAGCCCCTGTCAGCGGTACGCGCCTCTATCGCGTTGACGTGTCGCCCATCACTGCCGCCGGGGAAAGCCCCCTGCCGAAGGAAAGTCCCGACGGTTCCGCCTCTCCGGGGAAGGATGGAGCCGGGGGGGAGGCGGCGGTCCCCTTTCCCGACGGCCCGGAGGCGGCCCGGGCGGGCATGCCGGAGGAATACCGCCGGGAGATGGAGCAGCTCCGGGAGAGTATGATCCGGGAAGTGGAACAAGAGCGGCAGTTGGCGGTCCAGAAGGGTTATGAAGAGGGCTACACCGCCGGTTTTGAGGAAGGGAAAAAGGAGGCGGAAGCCCGCTGCCGCCAACTGATTCAAGAGGCAGCGGAGCAGCTGGAGCAGGCTCGCCGGAGCGCCCGGAAAATCGTCGCCGCTTCGGAAAAAACCATTGTGGAACTGGCCGTGGGCGTGGCGGAGAAGCTGCTGCGCAGCCAGCTGGAAATGGCCCCGGAAAAGGTGGTTGCCATCGTGAAGGAGGCCATCAACAGCTTGCCGGAAGGAGATACGATTAAGGTTTACCTAAACCCGGAGGATCTCCCCGCCTGCCTCCGCTGCCGGGAGGAGTTGGAAGGCCTGAAGCAATTCCAGCAGGTGGAGTTGATCCCTCAAGAGGAGATGCCCCGGGGCAGCTGTCGGGTGGAGTCGGAAAGCAGCACCGTGGAGTTCCTTCTGGATGAGGAGAAGAAGCGGCTGCAGGAAGCCTTGCTGGAGATAGCCCGCAAGGAGATAAGCAAAAACCTCCAGGAGGGGAGCCCTGCTTATGGAAAGCACTAGCGCTCCCGTGGATGGGAACAAATACCTTTCCTCCCTGGCGGCCTACCGCGGCGGCCGGCTGTCGGGCCGGGTTCGCCAGGTGGTGGGCCTGGTAATGGAGGTTAGCGGGATCCGCTCCTTCATCGGCGAGATCTGCCAGATCAAGACAACTTCCGGGTCGATGATCAGCGCCGAGGTGGTGGGCTTCCGGGATCAATATTCTTTGCTGATGCCCCTGGGGCATTTGAAGGGGATCTCGCCGGGCTGCCCGGTTTTCCCCACGGGCAGCGCCTTTACCGTCAGGGTTGGGGAGAAGCTGCTGGGCAAGGTGCTGGACGGGATGGGGCGCCTGCTGGACAGCGGGGAGCCGCCCCTGCTGCCGGGGGAAGGGGAGGAGTACCTGGTGGACAACAACCCCCCCAACCCCCTCAGCCGCAAGCCCATCGACCAGGTCCTGGTTACCGGAATTAAAGCCATCGACGGCTTGCTGACCATCGGTCAGGGGCAGCGCATCGGCATTTTCTCCGGCAGCGGCGTGGGCAAAAGCTCCCTGCTGGGAATGATTGCCCGGCGCAGCGAAGCCGATGTCAATGTAATCGCTCTAATTGGAGAAAGGGGGCGGGAAATAGGAGATTTTCTGCGCAACAACCTGGGCCCGGAAGGGCTGAAACGCTCCGTGGTGGTGGCCTCTACCTCGGACCGCTCTCCCCTGGAGAGAATCCGGGGCGGCCTGGTGGCGGTTACCATAGCCGAATATTTCCGGGACCAGGGGGCCAACGTGGTCTTTGTCATGGATTCAGTAACTCGCTTTTGCATGGCCCAGCGGGAGATCGGGCTGGCGGTAGGGGAGCCGCCGACGGCGAGGGGTTACACCCCGTCGGTCTTTGCCTTGCTGCCGCGCTTCCTGGAGCGAACGGGGACGTCGCCCCGGGGCAGCATCACCGGTTTCTACACGGTGCTGGTGGACGGGGACGATTTTACCGAACCGATTACCGACGCGGTCAGGGGAATCCTGGACGGGCATATTATCCTGGATCGCAATATTGCCGCCCGGAACCATTACCCGGCCATAGATATTCTCAGGAGCACCAGCCGCCTTATGCCCGCTCTGGCCGATCCGGAACACATGGAGAGGGCCGCTGAGGTGAAAACCTTGCTGGCCACCTACCAGCAGGTGGAAGATCTAATCAATATTGGGGCTTATAAGCCCGGCACGCGCCCGGAGATCGACCGGGCCATAGAAAAGAGAGAAGAGATCCTGGATTTTCTCCGGCAGGGACTGGAGCAAAGTTTCCGCTGGGAGGAGACCATGGATCAATTGGCGGGGTTGGTGCAATAAACCCCGGGAGGGAGAAAAATGGCCTACAAGTTTCGTCTGGAACAGGTTCTTCACTACCACCAGAGTAGAGAGGAGCAAGCCCTGGAAGAACTGGCCCAGAGGCAGGCTGCCCTGGAGGAAGAGACCAGGAGGGTGGAGGTACTGGAGTCGGAGGTTGACCGCATGTTGAGGAACTGGCGGGAGCAGTCGGCAAGCCAGATCAACTTGCGGCGGCTCTGCTCCACCTACGAGTATATGGTTTTCCTAAGGCAGCGCCTCAAATACCAGGAACAGGTGCGGGAGCAGTCGGCCGCCCGGGTGCAGGAACAGCGCCACCGGGTTAAAGAATGCTGGCAGCAGCGCAAGATTATGGAGAAATTGCAGGAGAAGGATTATGAGGAATACACCCGGGAACTAAGCCGACAAGAGCTTTGCCTAAGCGATGAGCTTTCTTTAGCTTCCTACCGCAAAGGAAAAGCCAATTAGAAGAGATTTAGCCGGGAGAAAGGAGGTGATCCAATGGAGATTAGCATGGCCGGTCCCGAGGTGCAAAGAATCGTCGCCGGGGAGCAAATTCCGCTTCCAGCGTCCAGGGAAGGCGGCGAAGACTTCTCCGCCTGCCTGGCAGAGCTGCTGCTCCGCCTGGAGTTGGATGCTTCCCTGATGATGGCGGGGGTTTCCCAGGGAGAAGTCTCTGAGGACAAAAACCCCGACGACCTGGCCGCTCCGGAACCGGCTGCTTTCGGCTTCGTTCCCCAGGGCACAGAGGCCGCACCGGGGGCCGCCCCGGCAGGGGATAACGGAGCGGCGACGGGAGCGCCCCGCCCCCCGGAGGGCATCTTGATTCCGGGAGGCTTGGCTTTTCCCGGCGGCCCGTTCCAGGACAGCCTTAAAGGAATGGAGCCGGCCCTGACAGGGGAGGGGGAAGTCGACGCTTCCCCGGCGTCTTCTGCAGCTCCGGGCTTGCCCCAGGAGGAGGCAGCCGTTAAACCCTTTGCTGCGGCGGTGGCTCCGCCTCTTTCCGGGGAAGGTGAAGGGGTCCCGGAAGCTGCCGGGAGGCAGTTTAAACCGGTTTCGTCTCCGGCTGCGGAAGCGGCCCGGATGCCCAGCCCGGAAGCGATGGCGGAAGGCACCCGAGCGCCGGCTCCGGCAGCGGTGGCGAAAACTGCCCCGCCCTGGACCTCGTCCCAGGCTGCGGAGGATACCCGGCCACCGGTTCAGTCCCCGGTGACGGAAAATGCCCGGTCGCCGGACCCGCCTCCGGCTGCGGAAGCCGCTTGGCCGCCCCCCCCGGAAAGGGTGGCGGGAAAGCTCGGCTCTCCGGTACTCGGCAAGGAGATCCGCGCCGGGCTGGCGGAGGAGATGGAAGGGAGGCCGGAGTTTGGCCCGCCCGGAAGGCCGGTTTCCGCGGCGCCCGCAGGGAGCAGCCAGACCGGGGCAGTATCCTGGCCCTGGCAACAGGGGGCCGGCGAAAACCGCTCCGCGGCGGTTAGCCAGTTGAAGCAGAGCGTGCTGGAACAGCTTAACGCCAGGCTTGCCTATTTGCCGGAAAAGGGCTCTTTCCCGGCGGAGATCAGGCTTCAGCTGAACCCTCCCGAGCTGGGAGAGGTGATCATCTCCGTAGCCGCCAAGCGGGGCAAGATGGCGGTAGAGATTGTCACCGAAGGCGCCCTGGTCAGGGAAATCTTCGAAGCCGGACTGGCCGAGTTGAAGCAGCGGTTTCAACAGCTAAACCTGGCCGTGGACCGGATCGACATCTTTACTGCCGACCAGTTCCTGGACCAGGGAGGCCGCTTCCATCGCAGCAGCGGTTTTCCGGATCGGGTCTGGGGATTCCAGGTGCCCGGCGGTGAAGGAGGAGAAGAAGCAGCCGGAATGCCGGGGCCCACAGAAGTATACCGCTTCGGCGACCTGACGGGGAGCGGCATCGAATTCTGGGCTTAGAAGGAGTGAGGAGATGACTGTCGTTAACGGGGTTTCCCCCTATAGCAATACCCGGGCCGTACAGTCCACGAGTGCGGAGTCCAATCGGAGCCAGGAGCTGGGACAGGACCTCTTCCTGCAGCTGCTGGTAACCCAGCTGCGCTACCAGGATCCCTTGAGCGGGGGTACCCAGGATACAGGGCAGATGATTACCCAGTTAACCCTCTTTTCCCTGATGGAACAGCTGGTCAAGCTGCAGCAAACGGTGGAGCGGTCCGAGCAGCTTTCCGAAAACGGCCGGGCCCTGGGTTTGCTGAATCGGACGGTGGAAGTGCTGGATGACCAGGGGCAGCCAGTCCGGGGAAAGGTAACCGCCGTAAACTTTTATTCCAGCCAACCCTATCTCACCATTGATGGGCGGGAGTTTCCCCTGCGGAAAGTGGTTGCCGTAGAAGGAGAGGAGTAGCCATGGTCAGCGGCATCGGTAAAACAACGCCCGTATCACCACCATCAACCGTCGCTTCCAAAGGTCCGGCGGCGGCGCCTTCCCAGGGGCTCTCCTTTGACCAGATCCTGGAGAGCGCCCGCAAGAAGCAGGGACTGGTGATCTCGGCCCATGCTCAGGAGAGAATGGAACGCCGGAAGATTAATCTGAAGGCGGAGGATCTGCTCAAGATATCCGAGGCGGTAAGCCAGGCGGGCAGCAAGGGGGCCCGTTCCTCCCTCCTGCTGTACGGCGATGTGGCCCTGCTGGCCAATATTCCCAGCCGGACCATTATCACGGCCATGGATAAGAGCGGAGCCAAGGAGCACGTTTTTACCGGGATTGACAGTGCGGTAATCATTAAGTAAGGCCGGACCTCCTGTAGGAAGCCTTGCCCCGTGGAACGGCTGAAGCGGGGCGCCGCACTGGAACCGGGACTACCAAGGTAAAGGAGGTCAAAAGATGATTAAAGCGTTAAGTACCGCCGTATCCGGCTTGAGATGCTTCCAAACCAAGATGGATGTCATTGGCAACAATATTGCCAACGTCAACACGGTAGCCTTCAAAAATTCCCAGATCCGCTTTGATACGCTGCTAAGCCAGATGACCCGGGGAGCCGCGGCCCCCACAGCGGACCGGGGTGGGGTCAACCCTTCCCAGGTCGGCATGGGGGTAAGGGTCTCCTCCATCATCACCAACCATGCCCAGGGCACGCTGCAGCCTTCGGACCGGGAAACCGACCTGGCCATCGAGGGAATGGGCTATTTTATCGTCTCCGACGGCCTGGAGCTGTACTACACCCGGGACGGTTCCTTTTCCCGGGATGCCACCGGTGAACTGGTCAATGTCAGCGGCCTCAAGCTAATGGTCTGGGATGGCATGGATCTGGCTCCCATCAATATCCCCCTGGGAGAACGGATGGTGGCCAAGCCGACGACCACCCTTAATTTCCAGGGAAACTTGGATGTGCGCTACGAGCCCGGGGAGAGCTGGTCCTTCGAGGATTATATTTTCGACTCCCTGGGCCGGCATTACGTAGTGCAGTATACCTTTACCAAGGAAGCGGATCCCAACCGGTGGAGCTACACGGTGGAGGTGGTATTGCCCGAAGGCAATGAGACCATCGGTACCGGCATCTTGCAGTATACCGAGCAGGGAGCCCTGGACCTGGAGAACTCCACCATCACCAACCTCTCCTACTTGCCCGAAGGGGCGGAGCCCCTGGATATCCAGCTGCAGTTTAGGAACACCACCCAGGTGGCCGGCCTAAGCAACCTCCTGTTGTCCCACCAGGACGGTTTTGCGGCGGGAGAGTTGGTCTCCTTCTCCATCAGCCAGGACGGAACCATCATCGGTTCCTATACCAACGGCATGATGGAGGTGCTGGGGCAGATTGCCCTGGCCAGCTTCCCCAACCCGGAGGGCTTGATCCAGGAGGGCGGAAATCTCTACAGCGCCTCCGCCAACTCCGGTGAACCCCGGATCGGGCTGCCCGGGCAGGAAGGCCGGGGGCTGATCCGGTCCTTTTCCCTGGAGATGTCCAACGCCGACCTCTCCTATGAATTTACGGAACTGATTACCGCCAGCCGGGCTTTCCAGGCCAATACCAGGGTAATCACCACCTCCGATGAGATACTGGTGGAAGTAATTAATATGAAGCGATAGGTTCTAAAAAGCCGGAGGGGCTTTGCCCCTCCGGCTAGATTGGAGTGTGCTATGAAGCGTATCGATACCATGACCATTCTAGGCATCGCAATCGGGTTGGCCCTGGTCGTCGTGGGGATCTCGACCCAGGGGACGCTGAAGGCATTCTGGGACCCGTCGGGCCTCATGATCACCCTGGGCGGTTCTTTCGGCGCCCTGCTGGTCAGTTTTCGCTTTGAGGACATCAAGGTGGTTTTCCGGGTAACCAAGCAGGCCTTTGTCCGCCAGGATGAAGACATAACGGTAATCAATGAAAGGTTTGTGAACCTGGCCCGGAAAGCCCGCAAAGAGGGGTTGCTCTACCTGGAGACGGAACTGGATAATATCCAGGACCCCTTTACCCGGAACGGTCTCCAGATGGTTATCGACGGTTTTGAACCGGATATGATCCGGCATATCCTGAACACCGAAATCGATGCCATGGAAGCGCGTCATGAGCTGGGGCAAAATCTTTACCGCACCTGGGGGATGCTGACTCCTGCCTTTGGCATGCTGGGAACCCTCATCGGCTTGGTGATGATGCTGGCGTACATGGAGGATTCTACCAAGATCGGGCCGGGCATGGCCATCGCCCTGTTAACCACTTTTTACGGGGTGCTTATGGCCTACCTGATTTTTATCCCCCTGGCCAACAAGTTATCCATCTACAGCGCCCAGGAGGTCCGGCGCAAAGAGATGATCGTCGACGCTTTGCTGGCCTTGCAGCAGGGGATTAACCCGCGCTTGCTGCAGGAACAGCTTAAAGTATATCTCGCCCCGGCGGAGCGGGAGGCCCTGGAAGAAAGCAGCGAGTACAGCGGAAAAGTTAAGGAGGTAACGGTGGATGTCTAGGCAGCGAAGCGGCCGCAAAATGAAGGGCACCGATATGTCCAGCCCGCCTTGGATGACCACTTACTCCGATATGGTTACCTTGCTGCTCTGTTTTTTTGTTTTGCTCTTTTCTTTTGCTTCTATCGACGTGGATCGCTTCCGGGAAATACTCCGCTCCATCCAGCTTTCTCTGGGCTACCAGTCCATTATCAGCAGCCCCGTAAGCCCGCCGCCTACCCTGGAGGAAGAGCTTCCCAAAGGAGAGGACCAGGAGGAGGAAGAGCTGCGGGAGAAGCTGGCCGAAGCCAAGGAACTGGAGAGCAAGGTAATTATTTTTTTAGAAGAAGCCGGCCTGGAGGAACAGGTCTCTACGCGCCGGGAGGAGTGGTCGGTGATCATGGAGCTCCCCGACCAGGTGTTTTTTGACCGGGGCAAGGCCGACTTAAAGGCGGAGGCCATCGCAATACTAGATAAACTCGCCGGGTTTTTCCGGGATTTGCCCTACACCGTTATCGTGGAAGGCCATACCTGCAACCTGCCCATCAGCACCCGGGAGTTTCCCTCCAACTGGGAACTCTCGGTGGTAAGGGCGGTGCGGGTTACCCGCTACCTGGTGGAAGAGCGGGGCCTGGACGCGAAACGCTTTATCGCCACCGGCTACGGCGAATTCCGGCCTATCGCCTCCAATGATACCGCCGAGGGGCGGGCCAGGAACCGCCGGGTGAGCTTTGTCATCACCGTTGTGGATTAAAAAGCGATGCCGCTATTTGGTGCCGCCATCTTGACAAGGGTTGGGGAAAGGTTGTGATCCAGTGGTTGCCAAGACAGAGCAAGAGGTTCAAGAGACCAATGAAAAGGCCCAGGGGAGCCGGCGGAAAAAGCTGCTGCTAATTCTCATACCGGTGCTGCTGCTGCTGGCGGCGGTAGCCTGCGGCTTCCTGTTTCGCAAGCCCCTGATGGCCCTCTACCAGGAGTATTTTGGGCAGGCAATTTCCGAAAATGAGGCCGCATATGTGGTCCCCTTGCGGGAATTTACGGTTAACCTGGCCGATGCCGGCGGAAGGCGCTACCTTCAGACAACCATCTGCCTGGCTTTTGACGATAAGAAGCTTAACAAAGAGATCACCCGCCGGGAGACGGAGATCCGCTCCACCATTATTGCCCTGCTGCGCAGCAAAAAAGTGGCGCAGTTGCAAGAGCCGGGGGGGATGGAGGCTCTGGCCGAAGAGATGAAGGCCGCGTTAAACAAGCTGTTAAATGGGGGCGCCATTAGGGACATCTATTTTGACACCTTTTTAATTCAGTAAGGAGGAGGGCACCGTGAGCGGCGGCGAAGGGAAAAAAGAACAACAATTTAATATCCGCCGGGCAGGCCCGGAGAAGGGACGGCCCGGAGGGGCTCAAGCCAAGGGACCCACCGTGGAAAAAGTGGAGTTCTGCCCTTTAACCCCGCCGGCCGGCGGCGGAGAAAGGCTGACCTCCATCAGGAGCTTTGAAAAGGTGCCCGTTACCCTCAGCGCCGAGCTGGGGAAAACCCAGCTCAAAGTGCGGGATTTGATTAAGCTGGAGCAGGGTTCCCTGATCAAGCTGGACAAGCTGGCCGACGAGAGCGTTGTCCTGCTGGCCAATGAGGTGCCCCTGGCTTACGGAGAGGTGGTGGTAATCAACGACCGGTTCGGGGTGCGGATTACTGCCTTTATCAGCGATTCCGAGCAGAAAGATTAGGAGGCGGCGGTTTGGAAGAATATCTCATGCTGTTGAAGATGCTGGGCGCCCTGGTCGTCATCATCCTGCTCATCTATCTGACCGTGCGCTTCGGACTTAGGGCTCTTGTTCCCGGTGCCGGCCGCGGCCTGGTGGAAATTGTCCAGCGCATCCCCCTGGATTCCCGGGGCAGCAGCGCCCTGATCCTGGTAAAGCTGGAGGAGATCCTCCTGCTGGTGGGCGTTGCCCAGGGGAGCATTACTCTGCTTAAGGAGCTTGATGCGGAGATGCTAACGAAATTAAAAGACTATCCGGCAGCTGAACTTTCTTCCCGGCGCTCTTTTGCCGGTCTGTTGAGCCGGTTGAAGAACCGTTGATTGCCGGGAGAAGAAGGATGAGAGCGCTGGGGATCCGGAAGGCCGGTCCGGTTTTAGCAGCTCTGCTCCTGGTCCTGGTTGTGCTCAACACTGCTGTTCCGGCAGCGGAGGCCCAGCCCTTCCAAATTCCCGGGTTGGAAGTGCGCATCGGGAGCGGCGAAGAACCGGGGGAGATCGTCGGCTTTCTGCAGTTGCTCCTGCTGCTGGCCTTGTTGAGCCTGGCCCCGGCGATCCTTTTGCTGATGACCTGCTTTGTGCGCATTGTGGTGGTCCTGGCCTTCCTGAGGAACGCCCTGGCCACCCAGCAGGTGCCGCCCAACCAGGTGGTGGTCGGTTTGGCTCTTTTCCTGACTTTTTTCGTGATGTCGCCGGTGCTGACGCAAATAAACGAAGAGGCGCTTCAGCCTTACCTGGCCGGGGAGATTTCCCAGGAGGAAGCCCTCTCCAAGGGGGCGGAGCCCTTAAGGGAATTTATGTTTTACCATACCAGGGAGAAAGACCTGGCCTTGTTTGTAAATATCTCCGGGATGGAGACCCCGGAAGGGAAAGAAGACGTGCCCATGCGGGTTCTGATCCCCGCTTATGTGATTAGCGAACTGAAAACGGCTTTCCAAATGGGCTTTATGTTGTTTATACCTTTCTTGATTATCGATATGGTGGTCGCCAGCACCCTGATGTCCATGGGTATGTTTATGCTGCCCCCGGTGGTAGTCTCGCTGCCCTTCAAAATTTTGCTGTTTGTCATGGTGGACGGCTGGCACCTGGTGGTAAAGTCCCTGGTGGAGAGCTTTGCCTGAGGGGGAAGGGGTTTAGGCCATGCAGCCGGAGACAGTCTTATATGTTGTCCGCGAGGCGATCACCGTAACGCTGTTTATGGTGGCTCCGATTTTGGGTTCGGGGCTGATCGTAGGGCTGGTCATTAGCCTGATTATGGCCACGACCCAGATCCAGGAACCCACCCTGGCCTTTGTCCCCAAAATTATCGCCGTTCTCCTGGCCATCATAATTTTTGGAGGCTGGGTCATTAACCTGGTGATCCAGTTCACCCTGAATCTATGGGGGAGCGGCCTGGGGCAGTTATAGCGGAAAGAAGGTGCACGACAATTCCCGGATTAAACCCGTTGTCCCTGGAGACATGGATGGTTTACCTGCAGGTGCTGGCCCGGATGATCGGGATTGTCTTCTTCTTTCCCTTCTTCAACTGGCGCGGGGTGCCGGTGCTGGTGAGAATCTGGCTGGCCATGATCCTGGCCTTGCTCATATTCGCCTCCCTGGGGGAGGGCGACTATTATTACCCGACAGGGGGAGTGGAGGCGGTTGGCGTCATCCTAAAAGAGGCACTGACCGGGCTGACCCTGGGCTACCTGGTGATGCTCTTCTTTTCCCTTTTCCTGGCGGCCGGCCAGTTCATCGATTTAAAAGCGGGCTTGTTAATGGCGGGGGAATTTAATCCCCAGTTTGGCAATCAAGTAACCTTAACGGGACAGCTTTATTACCTGGTGGCCCTAATCTTTTACCTGACCGTAAACGGCCATCATTACCTGTTGAAGGCGGCGGCGGACAGTTTTAACCTTATACCCCTGGGTACCGGTCTTTTTAAAGCAGAGCTGACGGGAGGGCTGGTCCGGATCTTTGGCGATATCTTTGTCCTGGCCTTCCAGCTAAGCGCACCGGTAATCCTGGTGCTGCTGCTGGTGGACTTTGCCCTGGGGCTGCTGGCCAAGACCGTCCCCCAGATTCACGTATTTGTTGAGGGGCTGCCCTTGAAAATAGCCCTATCCATGGTTCTGGTGGCTATCCTGCTGCCTTTCATGGGCGGAGCCTTCGAGTCGCTGATGGATAACTTTAGCACGCAGCTCTATGATTTCATGCAAGGATGGTTCTGATATGGAGGAGACCCGGTTAAGGAACTGGAACCTGCAGCTTTTTGCCGACGAAGGCGACAAAACCGAGGAGCCGACGCCGCATCGCCTAAGGGAAGCCCGTCGGAGAGGGCAGGTTTTTAAAAGCATCGAGTTGAACTCGGCGCTGAATATGCTGGGGATGGCCCTGCTCTTCATGGTTGCCGGCAAGGCCGCCTATGGCAGCTTTATGGAGATGATGCAGGCTTACCTGGGAGATCTTTTCATCCAATCGGCCGCCGGCTTAAACCAGAGCGGGGTGACTTCTCTGGCTTACCGGCACTTTCTGGGCATTGCCGGGCCGGTTTTTGTGGTGGCCCTGGGGATCGGGCTGGTTTCCAATTTGGCCCAGGTGGGTTTTGTCTTTACCGGCGCTCATATTTCGCCCCAGCTGAACCGGCTTAACCCTGTGGAGGGGTTGAAGCGAATATTCTCCCGCCGGGCCCTGTTTGAGCTGGTCAAGGCCATAATCAAAGTGATTATTATCGGAGCGACGACCTTTTTCCTGGTCCGCAGCGACCTGGACCGGCTCATGGTCCTGATTAATCAGCCGGCGGCTCTGGGGGCCAGGGTGTTCTGGGAGACCATGGCGCGGCTGGGTCTGGTGGTGGGGCTGGTATTTCTCGGCCTGGCCCTGATGGATTACCTTTACCAGCGCTATGAACATCAGAAGAGCATGCGCATGACCGTCCGGGAAGTAAAGGAAGAGCTGAAGCACCTGGAAGGGGACCCCCTGGTCCGCTCCCGGATCAGGGAGAGACAGCGGGCCATAGCCCGCCGGCGCATGCTGCAGGAGGTGCCGACGGCGGATGTGGTGATCACCAACCCCACCGAAATTGCCGTCGCCCTTCGCTACCGGCAGGAGGAGAACCAGGCCCCCGTAGTGGTGGCCAAGGGGATCGATTACATGGCCGCCCGGATCCGGGAGATTGCCGCCGAGCACAAGATAGAGATTGTGGAAAACCCGCCGGTAGCCCAGATGATCTGGATGCATTGCGAAGTGGGGAGCGAGATCCCTGTGGAACTGTATCAGGCCGTGGCCGAGATCCTGGCTCTGATCTATAGGAATCGGGAGAAGAAGTTTTAAATTGGCAAAGGAGGATGTCCGGTGGCTCCGCAGCGCACGGGAGTAAACCTGCTTTTCCGGGGAGCGTTAAGCCGCAACATGGATATTCTGGCGGCGGTGGCTTTCGTAATCGTCGTGGCCATCATTATCGTTCCCGTCCCCAAGGAGGTCCTGGACATCCTGCTGACTCTGAATATTACTTTCTCCCTGATCATCCTGCTGACCACCCTCTTTATCAGCGATACCCGGCATCTGAGCATCTTCCCCTCCCTGCTGCTGACGGCCACCCTCTTCCGCCTGGCGCTGAATATCTCTTCCACTCGCCTGATCCTCACCAACGCCGATGCCGGAAAGGTGATCGACGCTTTCGGCAAGATCGTGGTGGGGAACAATTTTGTAGTCGGCCTGGTTATCTTTGTCATCATTACCGTGGTGCAGTTTGTGGTGATCACCAACGGGGCGGGGCGAATCGCCGAGGTGGCCGCCCGCTTCACCCTGGATGCCCTGCCGGGGAAGCAGATGAGCATTGATGCCGACCTCAATTCCGGCCTTATCGACGAGGATACGGCCAGGGCCCGGCGCAAGGAGCTGCAGAAAGAGGCCGACTTTTACGGGGCCATGGACGGTGCCAGCAAGTTTGTGCGCGGCGACGCCATCGCCGGGATCGTCATTGTCCTGATCAATATCTTGGGCGGCCTGGTCATCGGCGTCTTGCAGCGAGGGATGAGTTTTGATCAGGCCAGCCAGGTCTATACCATTTTAACGGTGGGCGACGGCCTGGTGGCCCAAATCCCGGCCCTGATGGTCTCCGTTGCCGCCGGCATGCTGGTTACCCGCTCTACGGCGGAGGCCCCCTTTGGGGAAGAGTTTGGCCGGCAGATGACCGCCTTTCCCAGGGTCATTTTCATCACGGCGGTGCTGCTCTTCATCCTGGGGCTTGTTCCCGGAATCCCGGCCTTCCCCTTTTTCATCCTGGCGGCGGCTTGCGGGCTTCTCTCCTACAGCCTAATCCGGGAAGAGAGGCAGAAGGTGCAGCTGGAGGCGGAGCGGACCAGGGCGGAGGTTAGCCGGGTGCAGGAGCCCGAGGATTTCCGGTCCCTGGTTAAAGTGGAGCTGCTGGAGATCGAGATCGGCTACAACCTGGTTCCCCTGACGGATCCCGGGGAGGGGGGCAGCCTCCTGGAGCGGATTACGGCGGCGCGCCGCCGGGCCGTAAACGAGCTGGGGATCATCGTGCAACCCATTCGCATCCGGGATAATCTCCAGCTCTCGCCCAACGAGTATGTCATCAAGATGAAAGGCAATGAGATCGCCCGGGGCGATCTCCGGCCGGGCTACTTCCTGGCCTTGAATCCTGAAGGGGAGCCCCCCGCGGAACTGGAGGGCATCCCCACCAGGGAACCCACTTTTGGCTTGCCGGCTTTGTGGATCAAGGCGGAGGATAAGGAGAAGGCCGAGATGCTGAATTGCACCGTGGTAGACGCGGCGACGGTGCTGATTACTCATTTGACGGAGGTAATCAAAAGCAACGCCCACGAGCTGCTGGGGCGCCAGACGGTGAAGGATCTCCTGGATATGGTTAAGGAGAACCATCCCGCCGTGGTGGAAGAGCTGGTCCCCGACATTCTGTCGGTAGGCGATATCCAAAAAGTGCTGCAAAACTTGCTCAAGGAGAGTATTCCGGTCCATGACCTGGTTACCATTCTGGAGACTTTGGCCGACCACGGGCGGTTGACCAAGGACCATGTCCTCTTGACGGAGTCGGTGCGGCAGTCCTTGAGCCGGACGATAACCAACCTGTATACGGGCGGGAGCGGGGAACTGAAGGTAATTACCATCGATCCCGCCCTGGAGAAAGCCATCGTCGACTCCTTGCAGAATACCAGCAGCGGCCCGCTGCCCGTCCTGGAGCCGCAGAAAACCCAGTCCATCGTGGAGGGGGTTGCCCGGCTAGTGGAGAAGCTGCGCGCCAGGGGCATCAGCCCGGTTTTGCTGACTTCTCCCCAGGTTCGCTTCCCCGTGCGGCGGCTCCTGGAACGCTACCTGCCCCAGGTGGCCGTGGTTTCCATCAGCGAAATTTTACCCGAGATCAGGGTTGAAGCGGTGGGGGTGATAACGGATCATGAAAATTAGGAAGTATTATGCCCGGACCATGAGGGAAGGGCTGCAGCAGATCAAAGAGGAACTGGGCCCCGAAGCCATCATTTTGCACAGCCGCAAGGTACGGCGCCGGGGGTTCCGAGGATTCTTTATGCCGCGCCAGCTGGAGATTATGGCCGCTGTCGAGGATGATACTACCCCCGCCTCCACTCCCGATAGCACTTTTGGGACCGATCACGTGATGCAGGAGCTGACCCAGCTGAAAAGCCTGGTCCACCGCCTGGTTCTCAAGGGGGAGGAATCGGCGGAAGAAGGGGAGAACGAACATGTGCTCTACTGGAAGAGGCACCTGGAGCAGCATGACCTGGCCCCGGAACTCCTGGAAGATATTTTTGAAGAGATCCGCTTGAAACTGCAGGGAGAGGTGCAGTTGACCAGGGAGATCATGGCTTTGATCCTGCAAAAAATGGTGGCCAAGCGGGTAAGGATCTGCCAGGAAAAGCCAAGCCGTTTGCAAGTCTTTATCGGGCCTACGGGCGTGGGGAAGACAACAACCCTGGCGAAGCTGGCCGCCCACTATTCCATCTACCAGCGGGAAAAGGTGGGGCTGATCACCGTGGATCACTACCGCATCGGGGCGGTGGAACAGCTGCGCACCTACGCCGAGATAGTGGATCTTCCCCTGGAGGTGGTCATGTCTCCCCGGGATGTAGGCCCGGCTTTGCGCCGCCTGGAGCAGTGCGAACGCATCCTGGTGGACACGGCCGGCCGGGGAACGGGAAATATCGTTCAAATTAACGAGCTGGGCAGCTATATCAGCCACCTGAAGCCGGCGGATATACTGCTGACTATCAGTGCTACTACTCGCTGGCAGGACATCAAGTACATTGCGGAAAGCTTTAAGAAGCTGGATTACAACCGCCTGGTGCTGACCAAGCTGGACGAGACCAAGTGTTTTGGTGCTGTTCTCAATGCTGTTTACGCGTCGGAAGCCCCGCTAACCTACTTGACGGACGGCCAGAATGTGCCTGATGACTTGAAGTTCCCATCGGGGGTGGATGTTCCGTCGCTGCTGATTGGAGTGAAGGATTGATGTTCGATCAAGCGGAAAAGCTGCGCCGTATCTCCATGGGAAGCGTGGAACCCAAAAGCCGGGAGCAGAGCGACTGCCGGGTAGTTGCCGTGGCCAGCGGCAAAGGGGGCGTCGGGAAAACCAACCTGGTGGTTAACATGTCCATACTGCTGGCCCAGTGGGGCAACCAGGTCATTATCCTTGACGCTGATTTGGGCCTGGCCAATGTGGATGTCCTTTTAAGGGTTGTCCCCGAATATACCATCGAGGATGTCCTTAACGGGACCAAGACCTTGGAAGAGGTGATCCTTCGGGGGCCCCTGGACATAAAGATTATTCCGGGGGGGTCGGGCTTGTTTCACCTGGCCAATTTGGACCAAGGCCGGCGGGAGCAGCTCATTGAGCGTTTAAAGTACCTGGAGGGGGAAGGGAATTATCTCTTTATCGATTCCTCTGCCGGTATATCCCGCAATGTGCTTGGCTTTATCGGCGCCGCCGATGAACTGATTATCGTGACCACCCCGGAGCCCACGGCCCTGGCTGATGCGTACGCTATGTTAAAGGTGGTAGCGGAAACGGGCTGCAAGAGCCAGGCCGGGCTGGTGGTAAACTGCGTGCAGCACCTCCAGCAGGGGGAGAGGATTTACAAGCGGCTTAAGGAAGTGACCGGGGCGTATCTTGACGGCATGGAGTTGACTTACCTGGGTGAAGTATATTACGACCCCGTTGTCTCCCGGGCGGTTCAAGAGGGGGTCCCCTTTGTTTTGAGTTTTCCCCGGAGCCTGGCGGCGGCATCCCTGACCAAGGTGGCCCGGCGCCTGGCCTACCGGAGCCTCGGCAGCGAGGCGGAATCAAGGGGCGGGGTAGGGAGCTTCTTTACCCGGCTCTACCAGTTCGTTACTAACAGGAGGGGGAGAATCGTTGGTAGTTGAACGACTGCTAAGGACCGGCGCCCGGCTTCAAGTAGTGCCGGAAGGGGATAAGGTTTACTACGAGGCCTTTGTTAAAGAACTGGATCCCGTAGGGGTCACCATCAGCGAACCGGTCTCCTCCGAAGGAAAGCTGGAGATGTCCCCGGGCGAGAGCTGGCGCTTTTACCTGGTGGGGGAGGACGCCCTGTACAGTTTTCGGGCCCGGATCCTGGAGCGGATCCAGGAGGGTTACCGGGTGGAGCGCCCCCAGGTACTTAGCCGCCTGCAGCGGCGGGAGCATTACCGCCTGAAATGCAGCCTGGAGCTGGAATACTGGGTTATCGGGGGGGAAAGCAGCTCCACCGCCGTGATGGGCGGGACGGAGAAGCTGCTCCATGCCGGTTCCATTAAGGCCAGGCAGCTGCTGGTGAAGGAAAAATTGCTGCCCCCGGGGAAGCGGGCCTTTACCGTTAACCTCTCCGGCGGGGGCTTGCAGATGATTGTCACGGAACCTCTCCCTTCCCAGGCGGAGCTGCTTATCCAGCTGTACCTGGAGGGGAGGCAGGAAGAAGGTCTGGAGGTGAAGGGAAAAGTAATCCAGGCGGAACCGCTCCAAATCGGAGAGCAGACCCGCTACCGGGTGGGCGTCTCCTTCTTCGACCTGGAGGAGCAGACCCGGGAGCGGATCATCAAGTATATCTTTGAAGAAGAGGCCAAGCGGCGGGGGGGGCGGAGGTGAAGCACGCCGTGCCGGAGAACAGGGTCCGGGAGGCTTACCGCCGGCCGGGGGAGGAGAAGGAACAGGTAATTCTCTCTTTTCTTCCCTTGATCAAGAGAATCGCCGGCAAAATCGCCATCGGTCTTCCCCCTTCCCTGGAGGAGAGCGACCTGATTGGAAGCGGGATCATCGGCTTGCTGGAGGCCTGGGAACGATACGATTCCTCCCGGGGGGTGGAATTCATCCATTATGCCGCCCGGCGGATCAGGGGAGCCATGATCGATGAAGTGCGCAAGCTAAGCTGGCCCTCCCGCTCCTTTTTCCCGCGCCTGCGGCAGGTGCAGCAAGCGGAAGAGAAGCTTCTTCAGGAGTACCAGCGGGAGCCTTCGGTGGAGGAAATTGCTGCCTACCTGGGCTGGCCGCCGGCCACGGTGGAGCAAGTATGGTCTCATTTTAACTTATTCTCTATTCTTTCCTTGGAGCGATGGTTATTTGAAAACCTGGAGGGAGACGGGGTTAAACTGGAGGATTTTATTGCCGCCCCCCAGGGTGAGCCCGGGGAGGAGGTTATCTCCAGAGAGCGGGAAAAACTTTTGGCCGAGGCTCTGGAGCATCTCCCCCCGCGGGAGCAGCAGGTGCTGGCCCTATACTACTATGAGGATTTAACCCAGAAAGAGATCGCCGCCCTGCTGAAGATCTCGCCGGCGCGGGTTTCCCAGCTGCACGCCCGGGCGCTGCAGAGGCTGCAAAAAATGTTGAGCAGCTGTTAACTCTCCCATTGGAGGTATTCATCATGTTTCTATGGGGACTTTTAATGGGATTGTTCCTGGGAGTAGGCATCAGCATGCTATGGATCCGGCAGTGGAGCAAGGAAGCGGGATTCCCGGATTTTATCCGGCGGGAGCTTTTCGCCGGCGGGCAGCAGGGGGTCTTGGTCAATCTAAAGCGGCGCCTGGAGGAATTGGAAAGGCGCCTGGAGGAGATCGAAGGAGGGGCCGCCAGAACGCCGGAAAGCCCTTCCCCGGAGGGAGAAGAGGCGCCGCTGTTGTCCGCGGAAGACCGGCAGTCCCAGCGCAAGAAGAAGCAGATGAGTGTTCTAACCCTGTGGGCGGAAGGCTGCGAGCTGAAAGAGATTGCCCGCCAGACGGGGCTGGATCAGGGAGAAGTGGAGCTTATATTATCGCTGCAGAGAAAGATGTCCGAGTTTAATCATCATTAACCAGGGAGGGAGCAGGAGATGATAGGACTCTATCTGGCCGAAGGGGCCATGTTAACCCAGCAGGTGCGGCTGGAGTTAATCAGCAACAATTTGGCCAATATCCGGACGCCCGGTTACAAACGCAGCGAAGCGGTGCAAACCAGCTTCGGGGAGTGGCTGGTTCATAAAAGCCGTACGGGACCCCTTCCCCAGGAACAGAGAAGGCCTGTGGGGACCATGGCGCATAATGTAGCCATCGCCGCCACCCCTACCCACTGGGGCGCCGGGCCTCTCCAGGAGAGCGGCCGGACCCTGGACCTGGCTCTGATGGGACCGGGTTTTTTCCAGATCCGCGCGGGTGAGGAGAACCTTTATACCCGCAATGGCCAATTTACCGTTAACCAGGAGGGGTACCTGACCACCATCGCTGGGGATTTGGTCATGGGGGAAGACGGACCCCTGTTCCTGGGTACCGAAGAAGTCAGGGTTGCTGCGGACGGCTCCCTGTACCGGGAGGAAGTTTTTCTTGGCCGCTTGCGGATAGTGGAATTTGGCCCGGAAGCTGCCTTCCAGCGGGTCGGGCATACCCTTTACCGGGTGGAGGGAGGGGAACCCCTTCCCGCCCAAGGAACAGCGGTCTGGTCCGGCTTCCTGGAAAGCTCCAATGTGGATTTGACGCGGGAGATGACTTCTCTGTTGGAAGTAAGGCGCTGCTACGAAGCGGCCCAGAGAGTGATGCATACCTATGACAGCCTTCTGGCCCGGGCGGCCAATGAGCTGGGAGCCCTGGGCTAGGCGGATCTTTTAGGAAATGAGGTGAGCCGATGATCAAGGCCGTGCACATCAGCAGAAATGGGGTTATGGCTTTTCAAAGCTCCTTGAACCAGGTGGCGCATAATATTAGCAATGTGTACACTTGCGGTTATAAAAAAGGAGAGCTCGTTTTTGGCGACCTGCTGGGGAGAAGCATCGCCCAGCGGAGGCTGCCCATCTCCAGGGCCGCCTCGCCGCCTCCTGTCGAAGAACCCCGAACGGGGGCCGGAGTCGCCTCCTTGGGAACGGTCCGTTACTTCAACATGGGGATGATCGTGGAAACAAACCGGTACCTGGACCTGGCCATCGAGGGGGAGGGGTTTTTCCGGGTTATCTGCAGTGACGGCAGTGTAGCCTATACCAGGCAGGGCAACTTCTTCCTGGACGCCCGGGGCAACCTGGTTACCGCCCGGGGAGATCGCCTGGAGGTGCCCTTTTCCCTGGATAATATGCGGCCGGGTTCTTTAACCGTGGATCCCGACGGCCGGGCTTTTGCCGTCGCTCTCAACGTAGAGCGCGTTGCCCTGGGGCAGATCCGGCTGTACCGGTTTGTAAACCCGGCCGGCCTGGAAGCGGTGGCGGGAAATCTTTATCTCCCCACGGAGGCCTCCGGGGCGCCGGAAGGAGCCAACCCGGGGAGCCAGGGGTTCGGCATCCTGCGCCAATTCCACCTGGAACAATCCAACGTAGACCTGGGCCGGGAGATGATCCAACTGATCAATGCGCAGAGGGCCTTGCAGGCCAACGCCCGGGCCTTGGTTACCGCCGATGAACTCTGGTCCTTAACCTTGCATGCAAAATCCTAG
>ERZ773359.2400-NODE-2400-length-23618-cov-5.686288_pt1 | contig 23618 bp, 20 predicted proteins | sample MGYA00374955_ERZ773359 | MGnify/ENA primary metagenome ERZ773359 (study PRJEB29098, sample SAMN04486028) | biogas fermenter metagenome | study: EMG produced TPA metagenomics assembly of the Biogas fermentation microbial communities from Germany - Plant 4 DNA1...
AGTTAACTGAAGAACTGATTAATTTCTTAGTTAAATCTTTAACTAAGAAACCGAGAAGCTTTTACCATGCTATTCAACGTAGACATTATTGATAAACAACTAATGACCGCCATGTATGGTATGGTCGGTTGTCGAAATATTGCAGTTCACGCTAATCAAGAGCTGGAGTCAGATATTATAAAAACGATTATTGAAGTACATTTACCTGATTTATCAGCTTTTCACAGACTCTCTTAAACAAAATTAAGTAGGAGAATTTTAATGAAGTATAATACACAGTTACTATTTGGTCCAGAAGGTTTATTAGCGGATAAACTGGAAGGATACGAAAATCGGGAAGAACAAGCTACAATGGCTGAAACAATTTATAATTGCTTAATTAAACAAGAGCATGGCATTATTGAAGCCGGGACAGGAGTAGGCAAAAGTCTAGCTTATCTGGTACCGGCTATTTGTTATGCGCTAGAATATAAAAAGCGGGTCATTATAGCAACTAATACTATTAATTTACAAGAACAACTATATCAGAAGGACATTCCATTTCTCAAGGAAATATTACCGGTAGATTTTAATGTTGCCTTGTTTAAAGGGCGGAGTAACTATTTATGCTTGCGCCGCTTACATGAATTAAATCTAGGATTAACACCGCAACAGGGATTAATAACTTATTTGGAAACTATAAACCTTTGGGCCCAAAATACGGTTACTGGCGACCGCAGCGAAGCAAAACCGGCAATTCCTAATCAAATTTGGCAAGAAATCAATTGTCAAAAAGAAAACTGTGCTGAGGAAGCCTGCGGTTTTTTCAAGCGGTGCTACTATTGGCAGCTGCGGCGAAGTCTTACTCAAAGTCAAATCATTGTTACCAATCATGCTCTATTACTTGCCGACTTGCAAACTGATAATAGTGTCTTACCAAGCTACGATACAGTAATCATTGACGAAGCCCATAATTTAGAAGATGTTGCTACCAATACTTTTAGCCACCAGCTATATCCCCAAACTATCGGAGTTTACTATCGTAGCGGCTTACAACTGTATTATAGTCTGCGGGCAACTGTTCCAATTCTAGAAGTGGAAGAATATCGACAACTGTTAGAAGATCTCATCGCTGAAAGCAGCAATTATTTCAAAAGGCTGCAAACACAGCATAAAGAGTTAACGCAAATGATTACAGAAAGCAATGTATCGCTATATCGTGATACCCGCTTATTGGAGATCATTAGTGCCATTAGCCAAAAACTAGATGAATTCGCCCTTGATGATGAGCTAGCTAGTTTAAGAAATCAGTTTCGTGAATACACTAATCAATTGCGAGCTAGTATAGAACTGATTCTAGCTGCTAGTGACAGGAACTATGTTTTTTGGGCTGAACTGGTAAATTCTGAGGCTCGATTACAAGCAGCTCCCTTAAGTGTTGGCAAGACCTTACAAGAAACCTTGTTTACACAAGCTAAAACAGTAATCATGACTTCTGCTACCTTAGCAACTAATCAAAACTTTGACTACTTTAAAAATCAAATCGGCCTGAACTCAGCCGTTGAACTGCTGCTTGGTTCACCCTTTGACTATTCCAAACAAGCACTTTTATGTGTCCCAAAAAATATTAAAAACCCGAAACATCCATACTATGATCATCATGTAGCTTATTTCTTACTCCACGTAATTGCTCGAACTAAAGGTGGAGTTCTAGGTTTATTTACTAGTTACCAAGCAATGGAAACGACAGCTGATTTAATCGCAGCTAAATTAGAGGAAGAAGGCTATAGCTTGTTTGTTCAAGGCGATGATTCACGACAGCAGCTGCTTGAAGATTTTCTCACCACGCCCCAAGCTGTTTTACTAGGCACAAACAGTTTTTGGGAAGGAGTCGATATTCCAGGAAACGCTTTGCGAGCCGTTGTTATTGCTCGTCTCCCCTTTGCCGTACCAGAACGACCAATTATCGCTGCTAGACTACGAGCCATTGAAGAAGCTGGCGGCAACTCATTCCAAGAATATAGCGTACCCCAAGCCATTCTCCGCTTAAAACAAGGATTTGGCAGACTCATCCGTACAAAAGCTGACCGAGGTGCTGTTGTGATCTTAGATGACCGTTTTCTAACAGCCAGTTACGGGCAACAATTTCGAGCCTCATTGCCTCCAGCTAGATTTACTAGAGATTTGGACGAACTGAGAAATTACATTTAAAAAGGCTATGGTAACTAACACCTTAGCCTTCTGCCTTTTTCACAATCACTTTACCAAACCAGGAGTTAATTGTAAGCAGCAGTCTCGTAGCTGAATCGGAATTCGCATCAATTTCTACCACTTGAACCCCCCACAGTTTCGAACCTTTTTCGCCTAAGATATCATAGAAACCTACTCTGGCCTTGTTTTCTGCTAATAGACTAACTTCACCTGATACGAGCACCTCCACAACACCAAAAAATGCAACAATATTTAATCGAATCGCCCGGTGAGTCAAATCTTTCGGATCGATTACAAATTTCAGCCGGCCAAAACGAGCTTTCAAAGTACTATCTAATTTGCTTAAATCCACTTGTTCATAATTTCGAATCCCAAAGCTGCTAGTATAGACAGCTTCGCCTGGATCAAAAATACTAAGAATTGCATGTAATGCTAGAAATATAATTAGAACTGGCCAAAATGTCAGAAGTCCTGTAAAAAAGATTTTAAATACATAGTCCTGGTTTTCAAAGAATAAAACCGAGACATTTAGGATCAACAAGAACAATCCCATGATAGTTAAAACAATACCAGACTTCTTCTTAAACTCTTCTTTATAATGCAATAAATTATACCCAAGCCATACTATCACAATCGGCCATAAACGAGCAATTAAATGCTGAAGACCAAAATCAATGGCACCAGTTCTATTTAAGATAAAGATTGCTAAGCACAAAGAAACAATTATTGGGATATAAATTTTCTTTTTCATGATCCATCACCCATAAATAAGCCATTAAAAGCCTTAAGTAATCCTAGCAGATCTTTCTTATCTGCATAGTAACTTCTGATTAATTCCTTGAAATATGGATATTTACCTTGATATGGATACCAATTAACTTCTCGCTTTTTATAACCAGAATCAGCCATGACCGAAACCTGATTAGTAAATACTCGTAAGCCTTCAATCCCGTGGTAACGTCCTAAACCGCTGGCTTTGGCTCCGCCGAAAGGCAAATATGGATTCGCTACACTAGTAATGACATCATTAATCATTACATTTCCAACCACCAATTGACCTGCAATTCTTTCAGCAAGAGCTAAGTCTTTTGTCCAAACACTAGCACTTAAACCAAACTCTAACTGATTAGTTAATTCCACCGCTTGCTCTGCAGACTGAAACGGAATAATCGGCAAAACCGGTCCAAAAGTCTCTTCTCGCCAAATCCGCATTTCCGGTTTTATCTCTGTCAAGATAATCGGGGAGATAAACGGCACCTTACTAAAATCCCACTGACTTGGTGGCTGACCCGTTAGCATTTTACCACCTTTAGCCAGAGCATCCATTACCTGCTCTTGTACTATTTCACATTGTCTATGGCTAGTCATTTTACCTAGATCATCTGTTAGCTGTTTAGCCCGGTTAACGAGCAAATCAACAAAATGAGGATAAATCGATTGATGGACAAATAAGCGCTCTACCGACATACAGACCTGCCCAGCATTAGTGAAGGCTCCCCAAAGTGCACCATTTACAGCTCGTTCTAGATGGGCATCAGGAAAAACAATCATAGAATCTTTGCCACCTAATTCCAAAATCGTGGGAATCAAATGCTTCGCGGCTTCCATTTGAATTTTCTTTCCAATAGCCACCGAACCAGTAAAAAAGATGAAATCTGGTTTGCCGGCAACTAATTCCTGTCCTACTCGATAATCGCCATGAGCAATTTGAATCACATGCTCAGGAAATCCTGCCTGGCTTAGGATTTCTTCCATGACAATCCCTACTTGGGGAGTTACTTCTGAAGGTTTAATTATTACAGAATTACCTGATATTACAGCATTTAAAGCAGGAATTAAAGATAACTGAAAGGGAAAATTCCACGGTGAAATTACTAAGACGACTCCCCGCGGTTGATAGTAAATGTAAGACTTTTTACCGAAGAACATAATAGGGGTTTTAACTTTCTGCTTTGCTAAACTAGCAACAGCATGTTTCTCTAAAAAAGTAATACTGTCTAAAACGGTCAATAATTCGGTAGTAATTGCTTCTACTTCAACTTTACCAGTTGCTTCCGAGATAGTGTTTGCTAAATAATCAAGCTGATCAATAATAACTAAGCGCAGCTTGGCTAAGTATGCCAATCGTTCTTGAACAGTTAAGACACTCCAGTTGTTGAAAGCGGCTCTCGCATTGGTATAAAGCTGATTAATAGACATAACAAACTCCTTTGTAAAAATATACAAAGCCCTAAAGGGCCTTGTCCTTGCCTATTATATATTAGCTTTTGCGATGAAACCTTCCTGCTGATCATTAGCAATCTCAATGTTATAAGTTGGACCATTTTTTATTACATATACTGGTATCTTTTGACCGTCTACATCAATTACAGTGGGTTTTTGCTTTCTACTTACTTGATATAAAGTTGAGCGAATTGTTGATTCGTTTACGTCGCTCCGCTGTTTTCTAAACTCTTTTACAACTTGTTTAGCTGTTACCACTTGATTCTCCCTGGTCAAATTATAAAGAACTTTGACTATGCTTTGAGTTAAAGAACCGCCATATTGCTCCTTCCTATAGGGTTCTTTAATAAAAGACTCTAACTTTTTTAAGCTTATTTCTTTCATTTCTAGTTGTTCTCTTAGAATTGCTATTTCTTCTGATAGCAATTCCCATGCTTGCCTCAATGACTCCTCATAGCTCAAATGCTTCAACTCCCCTCGAATAATATATACTTTCGTTTCTACAACTATTAGTATTATCTAATTGATAACTTATTATTACAGAATATAAAGATTAAGACCCACAAGAATATGGGTCTGTTTTCAAGACTTTTTTATTAAAATATCATATAATAGATTGGATGTCAAAGCATTATTTGCATGTTTTTAAAAAAAACTTTACATTGCTGATAGTTAAATGCTAATATCAGTTATTTGATAAATATCAATCAATTTGATATCGGTATAAAAAGTTTTTAAAATCTCCAAATGAGTGTATCCCGCCTCGGCCATACCTTTAGCACCCCACTGACTCATGCCCACACCATGTCCATTGCCGCCGCCATAAATGATCACCTGCTGATCAGTTAATTCAAAACAACAAAAGGCACTGGGTAAAACCGGATAGTTCTTACTCTGTTTGTCCATAAGTTCCACAACAATATCCGGGCCATTAGTATAACTATTCGTGGGTCTGATGATACTTCTTATATTGTACTCTTTCATGATTTGATAAATTCCAGTTGTTCCATGAATCTCCATCACTAAGATATTGCCGCCTAGTCCCCGTTCAGTGACCTTTAAATCCAATAGCTGTCCAATCCCGTCTTCTGGAATCGGATATGAGACAAACTCCCCATTTGGCTGCTTGGTTAAAATAAAATCAGGCTGCAACTGATATTGCTTTGCTAAATTAGCATTGATAATTTGCTCTAATTCTTGAATCGATAAAGTTATTTTCCAGCGATACCAAGGAGAATCTTGCTCATAGCTGGGAATATTTTTGTTGGCCAAAAACTCCCTTACCTGTTGTTCCAATCTTAAATTATAATCTAAATTGCTTGTACCAACAGGTTTAGCTTGTAAATAAGCTACACCATTATTAGGAAAACTATGACGAGCAGATCCCCAAACATCGCCAGCAGCTGCCGTAACCCCGCCAGAAGTCGAATGAAAATAAGCATTAATCAAAGTATCGGTATCAGTGTCGATCATCACCAAGCCCCGGGTTAAATCTACAGCTTTTTGGGCAATCGGTGCTTCCCGTTGATTATTATAAACTTGAGAAAACATAGTATCTTCCACATGATAGCGAGCTCCTGGTTCGGCTTTTAACATGGCTCGAACCACATAAGTCCGTGAAGCAATCGCCTGAGCCTTAATTGCTTCTAATGGCCAGGTCACTGGCATTTCACTAGGAACAACTCCATATAAATATTCTTCTAAAGTAACTTGATTAATTACTTCTAAAGCCTGGTTGGCTAAATGGATCTCTAAAAATCCCCGATAACACGGGGCAAACTGATGTATACCGCCCCGTGCTATACTGGTAATCTGAATTTTATCCTCCTCTGTCGAATAAATCCAAATTGGCGAGGACAGGATTTGTTCGGTATTGTCAAATTTTACTTTAATCCCATTCACCGCTGGTGTTAATATAAGCGGCGATTCAATTTCTAAACTGCAATCATATGCAACAATGGTTAAACCTTGTACAGCATGTAACTGCACTTCTTTATGAGTTGCTGATCCATAAAGCTCATTGGTAATTAAAACCCGAATTTCCATGCCGAAGCCACCGCTACTCAGAAACAACAAACCAACAATTAAAACAATCCCACGAACTTGAATACGGTGCCTCATGTCCTTACCCTTAAACGGTTATTTTAGCCAAGTTATCATAGGCTGGCTTTAAAGCCGGGTATAAACTGCGATAAATTGGATATAGCTCGGCATAGACCTTGCTCCAACCAGGGTTCGGATCAATAGTGCTAGTAACTGATAAAATTGCATCCGAGGCCTCACTTGGATCTTTAAAAGTACCGGTGCCTACACCTGCTAATAAGGCAGCACCTAATCCAGGACCTTCATCGGTATTTAAGGTCTGCACCTGTAAACCTAAAATACTAGCCAAGATTTCCCGCCACAATTTGGATTTTGCTCCGCCACCAATACATCTAATGGAATTTCCCTGCCAGCCAGCTTGCTGTAAGAGCTCTAAACTATCGCGAAAAGCAAAGCCAATTCCTTCCAGAATTGAACGAATCAGATCATTACGTGTATTACTAGCATTTAAACCAAAGAAACATGCTCTGGCATTACCATCACCATGAGGTGTTCTTTCTCCTGTTAAATAAGGTAAGAACAATAAACCTTGACTGCCAACCGGGCTTAAAGCCGCCTCATCTGATAACAAAACATATGGATCAGTATTCAATTGCTCAGCCATGACCTGCTCCATTTGGCCTAATTGATCTCTAAACCAACGGTAAGAAAGCCCAGCTGATAAAATAACTCCCATCATATAGTACCGTTCATCAACTGCATGATTAAACATATGTATCGTTCCGCCACTTGGCAAGTTTGGTTCTTCTAAGTGAGCTAACATTACTCCACTTGTGCCCAAACTCATCATCGCCCGGCCAGGCTGTACAATTCCGGAACCTACTGCACCACAAGCATTATCAGCACCACCGCCTACTACCGGTGTTCCAGCTAATAGACCAGTAGCCTCAGCTGCTGCCTGAGATACACCGCCTACTATTTGGGAAGATTTAACTAAAGGAGGCAGGATTTCCATTGGCAGGTCCAGCTTTTCCATAATCACCTTCGACCAGCGTCCTTCCCGCACATTTAAGAAGAGGGTACCAGCAGCATCGCTGATTTCCATTTGAATTTCACCAGTAAGTCGATAACGGATATAATCTTTAGGTAAAACCAACCAGCGAACCCGCTCAAAATTCTCAGGTTCATTTTCTCTTAACCAAAGTACTTTCGGAGCTGTAAAACCCTCTAACGCAGGATTGCAAGCTTCCTCCAGTAACAATTCTTTACCTACTAACTGCTCAATTTCCTGACATTGCTTGGTTGTTCGACTGTCATTCCATAAAATTGCTGGTCGAATCACGGAACCAGTGTTATCTAAGAAAACAGAACTGTGCATTTGACCAGATAAACCAATTCCTTTAATCTCTTTCGGATCCACTTGGAACTTCTCTATCACCTTTTGCAAAGCAGTAATAGTTCCCTGCCACATATCTTCAGGATCTTGTTCCGTCCATCCAGGACGAGGTGAATAAAAGGGATATTCTTGTGAAGCAGAACCAATAACTTGACCTTGATCACTAATTAACAGTGCTTTTACTCCAGATGTTCCAATATCTAAACCTAATAGATAACCCATTATTAGACACTCCTTTTATTTCTTCAATATAATATCTAAATATTTCTAGCGTTAACTTCAATAACCCTTTAGTTCTGAAATAAAACATGAAGGAAACTCCAGCTTATGATATAATTTAAATAACTTAGGATTAAAGGAGTTCTTATAGTGAAAGATTGTTGTTTAATACTTGACGGATATGCACTAACATATCGCGCTTTTTTTGGTGTACCAGATCGGATTCGGACTGTTAAAGGAAAAGCAATTAATGCAGTCCTAGGTTTTTATAATACTTTATCCTCACTCATCAATCAAATCCACCCCGATTATCTGGTGGTGGCTTTTGACTTGCCACAGCCCACATTTCGTCATCTAATGTATGGCCAATACAAGGCTAATAGGCCACCAATGCCTGAGGATTTAAAGTATCAAATACCAATCATTAGGCAGCTGTTAGCGGCCTTTAAAATTCCAATTTTAGAATTCCCTGGCTATGAAGCTGATGATATCGTTGGCACTTTAACTAGATGTCTGCCAAGCGATGACACAGAAGCTTATATAGTAACTACTGACCGAGATTCTTTGCAATTAGTAAATGAGCAAGTCAGTGTTTTAGTCCCTAATAGTAAAGAAAATAGAATTTACACCCCGCCAGTAGTTGAACATGAATGGAAGGTCAAACCAGCACTAATTCCTGATTTAAAAGCATTAATGGGCGACAGTAGTGATAATATTCCTGGTATACCATTGGTTGGCCCTAAAACCGCTGTTAAATGGCTTGAAAAGTATGGCAGCTTAGAAGAAGTACTGGCTAATGCTGAGCAACTGCCAGGCAAAGCTGGCAAAAACTTGAGAAACAACATTGACAACGCCAAACTTTATAAAGAATTAGCTACCATTAAGGTCAACGTGCCCATCACTTGGTGTTGGAAGTCCCTTAAATTGGTAGATGACTTTAGTGAAGTAAAAGACGTCTTAGACGAAATTGGCATTATGGCTAAATTACCAAATACTGTTTAAATGGCTAAAACAGCCCCTCAATAAGTACATAATGAGAGGCTGTTTTTCGGATTTATTTCGCTAATAACTCTTCCATTTGATCCAATAAGGAATCAAATACTTCCATCGCTTGTTTAATTGGCTCTGGCGAGGTCATATCCACACCAGCTTTCTTTAATAGATTTAACGGATAGTCAGAACCACCACTACTTAAAAAATCAAGATAACGGTTAACAGCTATTTCTCCTTCAGTTAAGATTTGCTGAGATAAAGCTACTGCTGCAGAAAAGCCAGTGGCATACTTGTAAACATAAAATGGTCGGTAAAAATGTGGAATTCTTGCCCATTCCATAGCGATATCCTCATCAATTACTACTTCATCACCAAAATACAGCTTGTTTAAGTCATAGTAAGTACTGCATAAGCTTTCAGCAGTCATTGGCTCTCCTTGACCAATTTTGTTATGAACAATCATCTCAAACTCAGCAAACATAGTTTGTCTAAAAACAGTACCTCTAAATTGCTCTAAGTAGTGGTTAATTAAATACATTTTCTCTTTTACATCTGTTGTTTTTGCAAGTAAATCAGCTATTACTAAACATTCGTTTAAGGTAGATGCTACTTCAGCTACAAAAATAGTATAGTTAGAGTTAATGTATTCCTGATGTCTATCTGAGTAAAACGAATGCATAGCATGACCCATTTCATGAGCTAGGGTAAACATATTATCGATGTTTTCCTGATAATTCATTAAAACAAAAGGATGGACCCCATAAGTTCCCCAGGAATATGCACCGCTTGTCTTACCGGTGTTTTCAAACCAGTCAATCCAGCCACTTTCCATACCGTGGGATAGATCTGCTACATATTGTTCACCTAATGGTTTCAAACCTTCCTTTACCATTTGCATGGCTTCAGTATGGGAAACTTTCATCTCCACATCTTTAACCATCGGCACATAGACATCATACATATGCAGTTCATCGAGAGCAAGCATCTTTTTCCGCAGACTCATATAGCGATAGAAGATTGGCAGCGATTCATGAACCGTTTTAATCAGATTATGATATACTTCTGGTTTTACGTTATCCTCGTCTAATGCAGCCTCTAAAGAAGAATTATATTTTCTAGCTTTAGCATAAAACAAGGCTTGCTTGACTGCTGATGTGTAAGTAGTAGCCAAAGTGTTCTTCCAAGCACCATAGGTTTGATACATGGCTTTAAAAGCTGCTTCTCTTACCTGACGATTCGGATTTTCCAAGAAGCTAATATACCGACCATGAGTTAATTGAACTTCGTTGCCATTCTCATCTTTAATCATTGGAAAAGTTAAGTCAGCATTATTAAACATTCTAAAAATATTACTAGCTGCTTGTGCCATTTCTGAGGCATTCGCTAACAATTCCTCTTGTTCAGCAGGTAGTGTATGGGGCTTCATCCGGAAAATATTGTCTAAGTAATGACGATAGATTTTTAAGTCTTCAACCTGCTCTAACCAACCCATAACTGTGTCTTGATCAAGACTGAGAATTTCAGGTTCAATAAATGCACTGTTACTAGCTAAGATAGTTGCTAAATTGCTTGCGCGATCAGCAAAAGCTTGATAGTGATCATTAGCGTTATCTTGATCTTTACTCATATAAGCATAAGCTACTATTCTAGAAAGAGTTTCACTTAATTGATCCCTAAATTTCAAACAAGCTAGCAGCTGTTCAGCGCTATTTAGTTGTCCGCGAAATTCTTGTAACTTAGGAATCTGTTCTTTTACTGTGTTGAAATCTTCTTCCCAGGCTTGATCTGAGGCATAAATATCACTCAGTTTCCATTTGAATTCATCTGCTATTTCATGACGTGCTAATAATTTGCCCAATTTGCATAACCTCCTAATGAGTATAATGATCTGTTTATAGTATATCAAATATAGGAAAGGAAAGTCTCTCCTTTTGCCGAAGTATTTCTATTAGTAGTATAAATAAAGGTGGTTTTTGCATGACTAACCAAACGGTTTTTGCTCTAGATATTGGTACAAGAAAAATTGCCGGGTTACTTATTGAAAAAACTCCGGAAGGCTTTAACATAATTGACACTGAAATTATCGAACAACTGCCCAATGCCATGAAAGACGGTCAAATCCATGACATACCTTTAGTGGCAGCAACGATTACTAAAGTAAAAGAACGTTTAGCGGAACGTATTGGTCAACCATTAGACAAAGCAGCTGTTGCAGCTGCTGGTCGAACATTAATCACCAAGCAAGGACAAGCTACGGAAAAACTTGATCCTAGTAAAAACATCGATCAAATGCTAGTCCAGAGTTTAGAGATTGCAGCCACCCAAAATGCGTTGAGCCAGATGAACTCAATGCACGGTCAAACATCAATCGACAGCTATCTTTGCGTGGGTAAGACTATCACCCATTGTTTCTTAGATGATCAACCAATCCAAAACTTAGTCGGTCATAAAGGATATTCAGCCACAATCCAATTGATTGCTACATTTTTACCTAGAATTGTAGTTGATTCATTAATTAGTTCTTTGGAAATGGCTGGATTAGAAATGGAATCGCTAACCTTAGAGCCTATTGCCGCCATTCATACCGTGGTTCCCCAGCCAATGCGCATGCTTAACTTAGCCCTTGTCGATATCGGGGCGGGAACAGCTGATATTGCTATATCCGCTAATGGTACAGTTAAAGCCTATGGCATGGTTCCGATGGCTGGCGATGCAATTACCCATCAGATTTCTAACCAGTTTCTGTTAGATTTTATCCAAGCCGAACAAGTTAAAAGGCAGCTTAATTCTAACAATATCATTGAATGTCAAGATGTGTTAGGTAATCAGCTGCAATTAAACCGCAATGAAATTTTAGATGTAATTCAACCTATAGTAAGCCAATTAGCCGAGAAGATCTGCGATGAAATTTTAGTTTTAAATGAAGACACGCCAAAGGGCGTTATGTTAATTGGCGGCGGCAGTCTAACACCTAATATCTGTCAGGCAATCGCTTCCAGGCTTAATTTACCTGATAACCTAGTTCGGATTCGAGAAAGAGCTAGTCTAAAAGAGATACTAGGTGCGGAAGAATATGCTGGTCCGCAAATCATTACTTCCATGAGTATTGGTTGTAATCATCTAGATGGACTAGCAATGGATATGCAAAAAACTATGATTAACGGACAGGTGATTCAATTTTTCCGGATGCCTGGAGCTACCATTGGCGATGCCTTGCTGCATGCCGGCTATAGCTCCCGTGACCTACTAGGTCCGCCAGGAAAAGCACTAACTATTTATGTTAATGGCCAACGGCATATGATTAAAGGTACCCTAGGTAAACCTGCTAAAATCATGCTCAATAACAAAGAAGCAACTATCGATTCTGTTCTGCAGGGTAATGATCAAATCACTATCTCTGCACCAAGAGCAGGCGAAGATGGTCAATGTACATTGGCTGAGTTAATCAATGACTTATCACCTAAACTACGATTAACCATCAATGGTGAGGTTAAAGAATTTGTTGCTGATGTAACTGTAAATAATGAGAAAAGAAGTCTAGATTACCAGCTGCAGGAAGGTGATCGAGTTGAAATCCAGACAATCTCTTTACGTGAAGTCCTAGGGTATATAGATTACGAAGATACAATTACGGTAACCGTTAACCATCAGCCAATTACTTTGAAACGTAACCCACAGATTTATGTAAATAATAAGTCTGTTAATCTTGATTATCAGCTAAAAGATAAGGACCGAATCAGTTTCAACACCGCTACCGAAAGTCACTTTATCTTATCCGATATCTTTACAGTTTACGATATGCCAGATTTAAAAACTCACGGAATGGTTACTATTTCCGTGAATGGCAGCCCTGTTGGGTATACTCATCAAATTCAAGATGGCGATGTAATCACCATAACAAAAAGAAATTAAGCAAAAAACTGGTACAAAAAATTGTACCAGTTTTTAACTTATTATCCTGTTAAATTTAAACGATAATGATATAGTCGCTTGCGCCGATACTCCTTCACCAAATGTAAGAATTTTAATAATCTTAAATCATCCCACAAAGATGAAGCATAGCGCTGAGCAATCGGAACCAGTATATCTTTGGTTAATAGTTGTTCTAGAATCTTAATCATTCGCTCTGGTAAACAACTAAGTAAAAAGCGTTCATCATTGTTAGCAATGGCTAACAATGAACTTGGAATAGTAACAGTTTCTCTCCCCATATAGTGTCTACCTAATTCTAGAAACTGAACCGTTGTGGCGCCAATGGCTAATGCGGCTTCATTTAGTGATATCAAATTATTAACGTAGGCCTCCCAACTAGCTTTAAAAGCTAAAGCTGGGTTCTCAGCGTAATATTTAGCTAAGGCTTCAGATAATAGTTGAATTTCAGCTGCTAAACTAGAGCTATGCATTAACTTCTCCTCCCCAATACTACATCTCCCTTGGGGACGACACGTGCACACAATTCAATAAATTCGCTATTTAATGATCTTTTCCTTCTTTTTTCTGAAAAAGCACCGATATTTCATAAACCGCTCTTTCTTCACTTGGAAAAGCATTTTCATATCTGCGCAAAACATTGCCATGTTGATCGATAACGACTAAATGCTGATTCACCAAGTATTGTCGGGGTACAACTAGAAAATCATAAGGATATGTTAAAACCATCGTCACAAACTCTGTCGGCTTTGGACTTCGTCTGCTAACCACAATTACTGTATCCTGTTCACGTTTAAAAATTTGATCAATATTTACTGCGTAACCACCGCTAGGCCTTTGCCCTAAATAGACTAGAATTGGTACTTCTTTCGAATAATCAAAAGACATAGTTCTAACGTCAGTATCAAGAAAATCTAGTTGATTTATGCCAGTGATCCATTTTTCTCTATCTAGTCCAATAACAATTTCAAATCCAGCATCATCAGCGTCCCATTCCCAATGGGAAGTATTCACTTCGCTATCATACACTAACACTGCTGACTGTTCTGCTCCTAACAGCAGAAGCATTAAAAATAACGCAAACATAAACCGTTTCATTATTGATCACCTCGTTTATTATCCCGAATGAGTTTGGGAGCATGATTCTGGACAAAATACACAACTCTGATTCTTACCACTTACCTTCGCTTGATACATTGCTTTATCAGCGAAGCGTAATAACTCATGAATGTCTTTGGCATCATCGGGATAAGTAGCTACTCCAATCGATACAGTTATTGGATGTTCCATACTAGCTTCTGGGATCCGCTTTAATTGACCCTGAATTCGATTAGCCACTTCCAAGGCTTGTTCCCCATTCAATCCTGGCAGCAGCACTACAAACTCCTCCCCGCCAAACCGAATTACGCGGTCGGCTGAGCGAACACTAGTAGCAATTGCCGCTGCTACATTCCGCAATGCTTGATCACCTTGGTCATGACCATAATAGTCATTAAAGAATTTAAAGTCATCTATATCAATAAATAAAACTGCCATTGGCTCCAATGGAGCATTTTTTTCTAACCAATCTCGTAAGTACCGATAATTATATACTTTAGTTTTAGAATCCAAAACCAATTCCTGTTCAGCTTTTAAACGTAAACTTTGTTCCGCATTAAGTTTAGCACCGTGCTGTAAAGTTTCAGAATAGCCTAGTAATAAAACAGCAAACAGAAGCAAGCCATAAAATTCCAAACTAGCAATCATTAATGCATATATAATTCCAGTATAAGCAAACAACAGCGTAGATGACATGGCATGAATATTGCTTTTAAAAAACCGGCGGGCAGCCTGCTCACTAATGGTGCCCATTAAAAGACTTATACCCATCACAGTGCCCATATTTACAATATTGTAAGTTAAACTAGCTAATAAAGCAGGCAACAAACTACCTGGAATAATCAAGTTACCAATTTCGCCGCCTAACCTCAGAAACACTTGCCCTGTAGCTAAAGCAGAAAAGCTTCTTTGCATACAATTTAGTATTAATTTATTAAATGGTCGTTTATTAGCTAGAGTGTGGACTATCGTGACCAAACAGGAAATCCACATTGCTTCCCCAATGCCATATAGAAAAATAATCGGGATATAAACAGACAATGACAGCGAAATTGAAATACTTCCTAACTTAACCGAACGAAATTGAAAATACAAGATACATAGGCTTAATAGTAGTAGTTCAAATAAATACCACCAATTCCAGCTTATCAACGGCGTATAATTAATCAACCCGACGATATTTAACAAACTTATCAAACTGACAACCAAAATTAATAAAGGTTTGTTTTTCCTCTTGCTCAAGGTGCTATCCCTCACTTTGTGAAGCTAACTGCTGCACTATTGAAATCAAAGCATCCCTTCCTAACCGAGTTTCACTTGAAAAAACAATACCAGGTATTTGTAATATGTCAGTTATTTTTTCTAAGCTAGGCTTATGTCTCCCTCTGCTAATCTTATCGGCTTTGGTAGCAACAACGAATGCCGGAATGCCCATTGCATTAATCCACTCTGCCATCATACGATCATCGGCTGTTGGCTGATGTCGGATATCAATAACTTGTATAATCCCTTTAAGATTTGGCCGTTTGGCCAAATAATTCTCGATCATGGGTCTCCATTGTCGACGTATAGCTTCAGAAACGCGAGCGTAACCGTATCCTGGCAGGTCTACAATTACGAGCTGATCAATCCGATAAAAGTTAAGGGTTTGAGTTCGCCCAGGTTGTCCTGATACCCGGGCGAACTTCTTTCTATTAACTAAAGCATTTAAGAGCGATGACTTTCCTACATTAGAGCGTCCAACTAAAGCTATTTCTGGATATGAGTGCTTCGGGTAATGGCTTTCGTTAACAGCACTTAATAAAAACTCCGCATCATGTAAATTTAGCTTCATCTTTATCCCTCGATCCATGGTTGATGATTAGTGAGTGTTTCAATGGGGATAAACTGTAAATCATCACCATCTCCAAATTCTTTAGCTTCTAACAATGCTGTTTCCAAAACATCATCCATATGCTCTACTAAATCAACCCGCAGTTTGCGCAGGATTGACTCCGGAACATCTTCTAAATTACGTTTATTCTCTTTCGGCAAGAGAATGTGAGTTATACCTGCTCGATGTGCGGCTAAAAGCTTTTCCTTCACCCCGCCAATTGGCAATACTCGGCCACGTAAAGTAATTTCTCCTGTCATAGCAATATCCTTGCGCACGGGGCGGCCAGTCAATGCACTGGTTAAGGCCGTAGCAATTGTAATTCCAGCTGATGGGCCATCTTTGGGAATGGCACCTTCCGGAATATGAATATGGATATCCACTTTTTCATGGAAATCAGGATCTATGCCTAAATGGAAGGCACGCGAACGAATGTAGCTCATCGCCGCTTGAGCCGACTCTTTCATTACATCGCCTAGTTTACCTGTAAGTGTTAATTTACCTTTTCCTTTAATAATAGTAACTTCAATAGATAAAATCTCTCCACCAAAGGAAGTATAGGCTAATCCGGTTGCAACTCCCACTCGATCCTCTGTATCAGCCATTTGATGTTGATAACGTGGTATTCCAAGATACTTATTCAATGAATTTACGCTTAGTCGGATTGGCGTTTCTGCACCCCGCACCACTTCCGTAGCAATTTTACGACAAATAGTAGCAATTTGTCTTTCTAAATTCCTTACTCCTGCTTCACGAGTATAATCTGTAATAATTTTTAGGAAGGTATTATCTGATATAGTTACTTGGTCTAAATCTAAACCATGTGCTTTTAACTGTTTTGGCCACAAATGTCGTTTGGCAATTTCTAGCTTTTCATGCTCAGTGTAGCCTGGAATCTCGATAACTTCCATCCGATCCCTTAATGGCGCAGGTATAGCATGTAAAACATTAGCGGTAGTTAAAAATAATACCTGTGAAAGATCAAAAGGAACCTCAAGATAATGATCGCTAAAAGCCGTGTTTTGTTCTGGGTCTAAAGCTTCCAATAGTGCTGAAGTTGGATCCCCGCGAAAATCGGATGTTAGTTTATCAATTTCATCAAGAAGAATAACTGGATTTTTACTACCAGCATTTTTCATAGCTTGTATAATCCTGCCTGGCATTGCTCCAACATAAGTGCGGCGATGTCCTCTTATTTCCGCTTCATCGCGAATTCCACCTAATGAAATTCGAGCGAATTTTCTCTCTAAAGCACTAGCAATTGACCTGGCTAAAGAAGTTTTCCCAACTCCTGGTGGGCCAACTAAACAAATAATAGGTCCTTTTAGTTCTTTAGTTAATTGCCGGACTGCTAAATACTCTAGAATTCTTTGTTTTACTTGTTCCAAACCATAATGGTCAGCATCTAAAATCTCTTCCGCCTTAGTAATATCCAAACGATCCTTGGTAGTTTTTGACCAAGGCAAAGATAACATCCAATCTAAATAGTTACGTACTACCACCGCTTCCGCTACCATAGAAGGCATTTTTTCAAATCTATGGATTTCGTGAATAACTTTCGCCTTCGCTTCTTTCGGTAGTTTAGCCGCGGCTAACTTTTTCTTATACTCATCCACTTCGCTTTGACGATTATCTTGCTCACCTAGTTCACTCTGAATCGCCTTCATTTGTTCACGAAGATAAAACTCGCGTTGAGTTTTTTCCATTTGTTTACGTACTTTATTTTGAATTTTACGTTCTAACTCTAGTAAATCTAATTCCTTCATTAAAAGTAGCAATAATAATTCTAAGCGTTTTTTTACCGAAATTTCTTCTAACAGCGGCTGCCGATCATCTGTATCTAATTGTAACTGACCAGCAATAGTATCAGCTAAACGATCGGGATCATCCTTAATTGTATATATAGATGCCAAAGCCTCAGCAGGAATTTTTTTTGCTAATCTAATATAGTTTTCAAAACTCTTCAAAACACTGCGGCATAGAGCTTCTACTTCCTGATCGTACTCTAACTCACTGACATAAGAAACCACATCTACTTCAAAATACTCTTCATTAGGCAAAAATTCTTTTATTTCAACACGAGAAAGTCCTTCAATTAATACCCTTATTTGACCTTCAGGTAGCTTAAGTACCTGTTTAACTTCACATAATGTACCAAATGAATATAGTTCCTCTGGCAGAGGTTGAACTATGCTAGCATCTTTCTGAGTGGCTAGAACGATTTTCTTATCGTTTTTCATAGCTTGCTCTACGGCATTGATTGACATTTCTCTACCTACTTCAAGTGGCGTGATCATATAGGGGAAAATTACAATGCCACGTAAAGCCAACAGCGGGTAGGTGTTTCGTGTCTCTAATCCTTTAGTTTCCATTAGCTCCACCTCCATTACACTAACATACATCTATATTATACCATATATTTCAAAATATCCATAGCAAAGACCTAGAACCGCAAGGCCTAGAGCGGGGTGCTAACCGAGCTTGGTATCAGTGTATGCGTTGGAGTGGATGAAATTAAAGTCTCTTGAATAATATCTTCAATTTTAGAGACGCTCACCACTTCGATATCCGCTATATCTTTAAACATTTCCTGCCAATTTTCCTTTGGAATAAATACTTTTTTTACACCTGCTAATCTAGCGGCTTCTATTTTAGCAACAATACCGCCTATCGGTTTAACTAACCCATGAATGGATACTTCTCCTGTCATCGCAACATCATTACGAACAGGAATCTTAGTTATTGCAGAATAGATGGCTGTAACCATGGTTACCCCAGCAGACGGACCATCTATCGGGATTCCACCTGGAAAATTCACATGAATATCAAAATCTTGCGGTCGCAGCCCAAGATTGCTTTTGAGTACAGTTAAGACATTCTCTACGGAAGAGCGTGCCATAGATTTACGCCGCATGGTTCTGCCAAAAGCTCCAGTTTCCTCTTCGTCCATGATTCCAGTTACATTAAATTTGCCTTGTCCCTTTTCCGTCGGAATTGCCGTGGCTTCTACTTCAATCAACATCCCCATATTTGGCACATATACTGCCAAGCCATTGACTACACCAACAGCTGGAAATTCTGGAATCTTTTTATCTGGCCGAGGACTATATTGACCACTATTTACTACCCACTCAATATCCTGTTTGCGAATAATCTGTTGCCCAGCAGATAATGCTAACCCGCTAGCTATTTGAATGATATTAACCGCATCTCGCCCGTTTGAAGCATAACGGGTAACTTCAGTTAAGGCATCTTCTTCTATTTCAAAGTCAACTTTTGTGGCAGCATTTTTAGCAATCACCCGTATTTCCTCAGGCGTTAAACCCCTAAAGAATATTTCCAAGCAGCGGGAACGAATCGCCGGCGGAATTTCTTGGGGCATACGGGTTGTAGCACCTACCAAACGAAAATCAGCTGGTAAGCCTTTTTGAAATATTTCGTGGATATGGGTGGGAATATTAGTGTCTTCAGAAGAATAATAAGCACTCTCAAAAAAGACCTTACGATCCTCTAACACTTTTAGCAGTTTATTCATTTGAATCGGATGTAACTCTCCAATTTCGTCAATAAACAACACGCCTCCATGAGCTTTCGTTACCGCTCCTGGTTTAGGTTGGGGAATGCCAGCAATACCTAAGGGTCCTGCTCCTTGATAAATCGGATCGTGCACTGAACCTAATAAAGGATCAGCAATCCCCCGATCATCAAAGCGAGCCGTAGTAGCGTCAATTTCCACGAATTTGGCATTAGGCTTGAAAGGAGATAATTTACTTTTTTTAGCCTCTTCTAAAACAATTCTAGCAGCGGCTGTTTTCCCTACTCCTGGGGGACCATAGATAATCACGTGCTGCGGATTGGGTCCGCATAAGGCGGCTCTCAAGGCCTTGAGGCCATCATCCTGTCCGATGATTTCCGAGAACTCTTTTGGTCTGGTTTTTTCTGCTAACGGTTCTGTTAACGAAATTGCTTTCAATCTATGTAATTTTTCTAGTTCTTTGCGAGATTCCCGGTCGATTGCTGACTTATTACCTTGTTGCTGTCGCAATAGATTCCAGAAATATAAGCCAATGACAATGGCAAAAAAGAAGTTAATTAAACTAAAAATTCCCATCAAAGTGAACCACCTACCTTTATTTTCAATACTTATAGTATGTCCTACAAAGGCAAAAAAATAAGGTAGGAACTTAATCCTACCTTACTTTTTATGCTGTTTCATCTTTTAATTTACTATCACGAATTAATCTAGGTGATTCTTGTTTTAAAACTGCTTCTTTAGTAATCACACATTTCTTCACATCAGGTTCTGATGGAACGGTGTACATCATATCTTGTAAAATACTCTCCAGAATTGACCGTAAGCCACGTGCTCCAGTTTTTTGTTCCAATGCTCTTTCAGCAATTGCTTCCAAAGCATCTTGTTGAAATTCCAGTTCTACACTATCCATTTGCAATAACTTAGCAAACTGTTTTACTAAGGCATTCTTCGGTTTAGTAAGAATTTCAACTAAAGCTTCCTTATCTAGGGCATCTAATGAGACAATTACTGGAACCCGCCCGATAAATTCTGGTATCAAGCCATATCGCAATAAGTCTTCAGGCATAATCTGTCTTAAAATATCGCCGATTTTCTTTTCTTCTTTGGTTTTAATGTCGGCGCCAAACCCCATGGTTTTATGACCAACCCGTCTCTCGATAATCGTTTCTAAGCCATCAAAAGCACCACCACAAATAAATAGAATGTTAGTAGTGTCTATTTGAATAAACTCTTGATGCGGATGTTTCCGTCCACCTTGAGGAGGTACACTAGCAATGGTTCCCTCTAAAATCTTTAATAAAGCTTGTTGAACCCCTTCTCCAGAAACATCTCGTGTAATTGACGGATTTTCTGATTTACGAGCAATTTTATCGATTTCATCAATGTAAATGATCCCACGCTCAGCACGTTCCACATCATAATCAGCTGCTTGAATCAGCTTTAACAATATATTCTCTACGTCTTCACCTACATAACCAGCTTCTGTTAAGCTAGTCGCATCTGCAATGGCAAATGGTACGTTGAGAATCCGTGCCAAAGTTTGAGCTAATAATGTTTTACCACTTCCTGTGGGTCCTAGTAGCAAGATGTTGCTTTTCTGCAATTCCACATCATCATGTCTACTATCATTATTCACTCGTTTATAATGATTATATACAGCGACTGCTAACGCCTTCTTGGCATCTTCTTGTCCTATGACATATTCGTCAAGGATTTTTTTGATTTCCATAGGCTTAGGGATATTTTCTAATTCTACATGTTCTTCTTCGGTAAATTCTTCTTCTATAATTTCATTGCATAATTCAATGCATTCATCACAAATATATACCCCTGGCCCGGCGATGAGCTTTTTTACCTGTTCCTGGACTTTGCCGCAAAAGGAACATTTTAGCTGCCCTTTATCATCGCCAAATTTAAACATCTTATCACCTCTCTAGGACTTGGTAAGCTCCCTGGCGTGAGTCATAACTCCATCAATGAGTCCATACTCTGCTGCTTCTGTAGCACTTAAGTAATAATCACGATCCGTGTCCTTTTCAATCTTTTCTAACGGTTGACCAGTGTGGGTGTGTAAAATTTCATTCAGCAGATTTTTTAATCTTAAAATTTCACGAGCTTCAATTTCAATTTGACTAGCCTGACCCCGCGCTCCACCAATCGGTTGATGAATCATAATTCGGGAGTTTGGTAAGGCATAGCGCTTACCTTTAGTACCAGCTGTCAATAATAAAGCTCCCATACTTGCTGCCATTCCTACACAGATTGTTGACACATCTGGTTTAATGTATTGAATTGTGTCGTAAATTGCTAGTCCAGAATATACTACACCACCAGGACTATTAATATACAAGTATATATCTTTCTCTGGATCCTCAGATTCCAAATATAATAACTGAGCCACAACTAAATTAGCCACATAATCGTCGATTGGGCCAGCCAAAAAGATAATCCGCTCTTTAAGGAGGCGGGAGTATATGTCAAACGCCCTTTCCCCGCGATTCGTCTGCTCAACAACCATCGGTACTAATGTTGACATTCAATTCCCCTACCTTTCTAACTACTCGCTATCTTCCTCCGAGCTTTCCTCTTCAGCTATAACCTCAGTAACTTCCGCATGCTCAATTAAGAAATCTGCACATTTTTCCATTTTAATGCTAATTTCTAAATCACGTTTGCGACTTTCCCATTGATGACGAGCATTTTCTGGGTCATAGCTGTCTTTAACCATCTCCTCAAGCTTATTATTGACTTCTTCTTCAGTGGCAGTAATTCCTTCCACCTTGATTATTTCACTTAAAATTAAGTCTTTCTTAATTTGTTCAGCAGCTTGAGCCCGCATATCTTCTTTAATGGTTTCTTCATCTGTTCCAGCTAGCTCTGCATATTTTTCTAAATTTAATCCTTGGTACATTAAACTAACGTTAAAATTATTTAATAGATATTCTGCTTGTTCTTCAACTAAGGTATTTGGCAGAACAATTTCCTCGCTGTTAGCAATTATCTGCTCTAATATCTTATTCTCCAATTCTTTTTTGGTTCTGCGGGTCGACTCTTCTTCTAATTTCTCCCGGATATCTGCTTTTAATTCAGCTAAGCTTTCGAAGTCACTAACATCTTTAGCAAACTCATCATCTAATTCCGGCAATAAACGTTCTTTTAAACCACGAATTTTCACCTTAAAAGTGGCATCTTTACCTGCCAGATCTTTGCTGCCGTAATTTTCTGGGAAGGTAACAACAATATCTTTTTCTTCCCCTACATTCATCCCAATTAGCTGTTCTTCAAAGCCAGGAATAAATTGACCAGAACCAATTTCTAATGGATAGTCCTCAGCAGCTCCACCTGGAAATGGTTCGCCGTCGATGTAGCCTTTGAAGTCAATATTAGCAAAATCGCCTTCTTGGACATCTGTTCTGGAGTCCACAACTACTAATTCACTGTGTCTCTGACGTAAGCTTTCTAAAGCTTTTTCCACATCTTCGTCAGTAACAGGATAAACAACTTTTTCGACTTTTACCCCTTTATATTCTCCCAATTTTACTTCTGGGAAAACGTCAACTTCTGCCACAAAGCTAAAACCAACACCTGGTTCAATTTTATCAATTGAAATATCAGGTTGGCCTACTGGTTTAATATCCTTTTCCTCAATTGCTTGACCATATAATTTTGGTAATAAATAATCAACAGCATCTTCAAACAAAATACCTACGCCAAAATTGCGTTCAAGAATAGGGCGGGGTACTTTTCCTTTACGGAAACCAGGTACAGTTACTTGTTTAACAACTTTGCGGTAGGCATGTGCTAAACCTTCTTCTAGCTGATCACCGTCAACATCTATGCTAAGTTTAACCCGACTATTCTCTAACTTCTCAATATTAACATTCACTATAATTCTCCTCTCATTAATTACCGAACATTCATTTAAGCCCGAAACTTATATTTATTCTAAGTTATGTAAAATCTAGTATAACAAAAAATTGAGCGGAAATACAGTCCTCCCCGCTCATTGTTATTACCTACTTAAAAAAATGGTGCAGGCGGAGAGAGTCGAACTCTCACGGGGGCTGCCCACTAGATCCTAAGTCTAGCGCGTCTGCCAATTCCGCCACGCCTGCACA
>ERZ773359.2407-NODE-2407-length-23572-cov-19.943488_pt1 | contig 23572 bp, 23 predicted proteins | sample MGYA00374955_ERZ773359 | MGnify/ENA primary metagenome ERZ773359 (study PRJEB29098, sample SAMN04486028) | biogas fermenter metagenome | study: EMG produced TPA metagenomics assembly of the Biogas fermentation microbial communities from Germany - Plant 4 DNA1...
CTTCCCCCTGTCGCGATACAAGAGGTTGCCCTTGCCCCAAGTGCAGCCGGTAATGAACTGGATGGCATCTACCCCACAGGCGTCGTTTTCTGTGACGCAGACAATCTCCTCATCGGTGGAAAACCCAAGCCCCATCTTTTCCCTGGCGGCCTCACAAGCCTTAAAGCCAATGGCCAGCCCCGGACACTCATGTCCGTGGAATGCGACGACCCTTTCCCAAAGCTCCCTGTCCATCCCGCTCCTCCTATCGTGTTACGATATTATCAATCAGTGCTACTACCGGACAAGGTTGACTTCGCCCTTTTCTCCAGCTTTCCTTCTTGCGGGGGAAGAAAAAATGAGGCCGACCGGCCTCTAGATGATCCACTTTTGCCTGATGGTGCCGATGCTCCTCAGGAAAAGCCCAAGGCAGTAGGCGCCGAGGATGAGAAAGCTAAGGGGGAAAGCAATTTTGTTTCCTCCGCTCACCGCCCCCCGGAGGATGTCCACCCCGTAGGTCATAGGCAGAAGGTAAGACAAGGGCCGGAGGATGAGGGGCAGTCTTTCGATGGGAAAGAAAAACCCGCAGAGGAAAAGCATGGGGAAACGGAAGAAGTTGGAGAGGGTTTGGGCCTCGAAGACTTCCTGGACGGCCACGGCGACAAAAAGCCCGAGGAAGGCCGAAACAATGGCAATCATCACCAGCCCAAGGAAAAAGACGGGCAGATTCAGACCCGACAGGTCCGCTGCCAAGCCAGCGAGGATGGGGGGCACAAGTCCATTGGCGATGCCGAACAGGATCGCCCCTGCTGTTTTGGCCAGCATCAATAGCTCCAGGGAGATGGGTGCAAGGAGCAAACGTTCAAAGGTCCGATTCCGCTTCTCGAAGGTGATGGTCACCGCCAACATGGAGGTAGTGCCAAAAAGGACGGAAAGGGCAGTCAACCCAGGCAGCAAGTCCGGGATGCTCTCCAAACCTACACCCGATCTGATGAAAAACATGCCGGTCCAAGACAGGGGAAAGATCAGTCCCCAGCTGATGTTCGGAGGCTTTAGATAATAGGTGCGGATGTCCTTAATGAAGATGTTCCAAAAAGCAATCCAGCCCTTCACTCTCCCCTTCCCTCCTTCTTGCCCATGCCTTCGTCCTTGATCCCGGTAATGTCGACAAATACATCCTCCAAGGAAGGTTGGATCCTCCTGGCCTCAAGGACGTGGGCCCCTTCCTCCTCGAGGAAGCGAACTAGGACTCCCACATTGATAGGCTCATCCGATTCGACCCGGAGGCTTCCCGGCAGTAGAGCGGCAACCTTCAGTTTCGGAAAGGCCCGAGGGACCTTTTCCCCTGAGAAGGCATTCGCCCACGCTATTTCCACCATGTGTTTGCCCTGGACCGGCTTGAGCAGATTAGCAGTAGTATCAGTGCGGACGATGCGCCCCGCGACGATGAAGGCGATCCGCTCACACAGCCTTTCCGCCTCTTCGATGTAATGGGTGGTGAGGAAGATGGTAGTCCCGGAGCGGTGGAGATCTGCGATGAGCTGGCGGATCTGCCGGGCGCTTAGGACATCGATGCCGGTCGTTGGCTCATCTAAGAAAAGGATCGGGGGATCATGAATGATCCCGGCGGCGATGGCCAGCTTTCGTTTCATTCCTTTGGAATAAGAGCCGAACTTGCGGCTGCCAGCTTCGGCAAGACCGAAGGACTCCAAGAGCTTCCGGGCCCGGGCCTCCCGCTGGGACCTTTCCATTCCGTAAAGGGCCGCACAGAAGCAAAGGTTTTCAAACCCGGTCAGCTCTGGATAGAGATTGCTCTCATCGGGGACGACCCCGATTAGATGCTGGGCGGCCTTGGGATCGCGGCTGCAGTCGATGCCGCCGATGGCCAGGGTCCCCCCATCAGGTCGGGCAAGTCCAGTAAGCATCTTGATGGTGGTCGTCTTGCCGGCGCCGTTAGGGCCGAGGAAGCCAAAGAGCTCCCCCTCCTGGACGCTGAAGGAGATGCCGGCCACCGCTTCCACATCGCCAAAACGCTTCCGCAAGTTCTCAGCCTCGATGATGGCTGCCATCCATCCCCCTCCTCCTTGGCCTTTTTCTCACATTCAGCCTAATGTTTCTGGGAGCATATGTCAAGAAAAGAAAAACCCACCGAACCTCGTCGGTGGGAGAATTTACATGGTACCCCCAAGGGGATTCGAACCCCTGCCTTCGCCGTGAAAGGGCGGTATCCTAGGCCTCTAGACGATGGGGGCATGGTGAGTCATGGAGGATTCGAACCTCCGACACCCGGATTAAAAGTCCGGTGCTCTACCACCTGAGCTAATGACTCGTCAGCAAAACACAGTATACATGAAGGCTTCCCCCCTGTCAAGGCCGATAGCGTGAACACGTGTTCTCCAAGGCGCTGAGGCCTTGGGTGACAAAAACTACCTGTATGAAGGATGCCTCCCCGACACATACTCACCTTGGAGGCTGACAAACGTCCTTTGGTCTGGACCCGAACCGGTAGGTTCGAACAGCAGGATCCTTCGCCAAAAGGTACTGCTGTAGGTTGCCGAGCAACTTGTCCAACCACTCGACCTCTTTCGTCAGCCTCCTTTTGTGGAGGAAAGAAGGCCCCGCAAAGCGAAAACCACTGTGATGTGCTATTGCGGGGAGGTATTGCCCAATTGAAAGTCATCATCCCAGTGGCCGGCGTTGGGACGCGCCTTCGGCCCCACACCCATACTGTACCGAAAGCCCTGGTCCATGTGGCCGGAAAACCGATCCTCGGCCATATCCTCGACTCTCTGGAGCCTGTCGGGGTGACGGAAGTCGTCCTCGTCGTGGGCTATCTGGGCGATCAAATCATCGACTACGTACGGGAAAACTACTCCTTCCAAGTCCATTTCGTCGAACAAGAAGAACGAAGGGGCCTAGGCCACGCCATCTATCTGGCCCTCCGCTCCATCGGTCCGACCGATGCACCCTTCCTCATCGTGTTGGGGGATACGATCTTTTCTGGAGACTTGCAGGGGGTAATCGCGGCCCAAACGACGGCCATCGGCGTCAAAGAAGTGGCCAACCCCCAAAACTTCGGCGTCGTTGAAGTCAAGAACGGAAACATTAGCCGGCTGGTGGAAAAACCCGTCGATCCCCCGAGCAACCTGGCGGTTGTGGGGGTCTACTACATCCAGCACCCGCCTTTGCTGATGGAATGTCTGGAGAGGATCATCCGGGAGGATATTCGCTCCAAAGGGGAATACCAGCTGACGGACGCCCTCCAGCTGATGCTGGAGGAAGGAGAGGTTATGAAAACCTTCCCCGTCGGCGACTGGTTCGATTGCGGCTCCCCGACGGCGCTGCTCAGCACCAACAAGGTCCTCCTTGAGCGATTGGGCCGGGAGGTTCAGATCCCCGGGTCAATTATCATTCCCCCGGTCTGGATCGACCCTGCGGCCCACATCGAAAGCTCCATTATTGGTCCTTATGTCTCCATCGCTGAAGGGGCCCACGTCGAAAGCTCCATTATCCGCAACACCATTATCAACAAAGGGGCCCGGGTGGAAAACATGCTCCTGGACGCCTCCTTAATCGGCGAACGGGCCCTGGCGAGCGGGGTCCACACCGTGCTTAACATCGGCGATTCATCCAGCATCGAGATGGTCATCTAGGACGTATTTCCGCAGGGCCACGGCCACGCCGTCCCGGTCGCAGTCCGCGGTGATGAAATCGGCCCTGTCTTTCACCACCTGTTCAGCATTCCCCATGGCAACGGCAACGCCGGCGACCTTGAGGAGATCCAGGTCATTATGGCTGTCCCCAATGGCCAGGATCTCCTCGGGGGCGATGCCCATTTGCCGGGCGAGCCACAGGAGGGCCCTGCCCTTCGATGCCTGGGGGTGGATTATCTCCAGGGAATCGGCCCGGGAGCGGGTGATGCCAATGGCCTCCCCAAGCTCCTCCCGGAGGGATGATTCCACCCGGGCCAGGACCTTTGGCTCTTCAATGATCACGATCATGCTCGGGGGGCCGACCTTAGCGGGGATGCGAACCACATCATCGACAAGCTCCGCCGCCACCCGGAAGCGCCGGGCAAAGGCTTTGGACTTTTCCCATCCACGGTCGCAATAGAGGACGTCCCGCACATAAGCCTTGGCGTAGACATCGTGCCGGGCCGCGACCGCTAACACCTTGGTGGCCGCATCCACATCCAAGGGGCAAGAGCACCAAGTCTTCCGGTTAAGGTCCTTGATCAATGCCCCGTTATAGTTAATCATAGGAATGTCAATCCCCAGCTGCCGCGCGTAATAGACAACCGCGGAAAACATCCTGCCCGTGGCAAAGGTGACCTGCACCCCCCGGGCTTTGGCCTCTTTGATCGCCTGCCTCGTCGCCGGGGACACTTCCTTCTCGCTGTTCAAGAGCGTCCCATCCATGTCCATGGCAACCAGCCTGATCCTAGCCATGGGCATCATCCCTTTCCCAAGAAAAAGCAGCCTCGGAGTTCTCCCACAGGATGGGCGCGAGCTCATCTAGAGCCATGCCCTTTAGCTCCGCCAAGCGCGCGGCCACCAAGGCCACATAGGCCGGCTCATTGCGCTTGCCCCGATGGGGAACGGGGGTAAGGTACGGACAGTCGGTCTCAACTAACAGCCGATCGAGGGGAATCTCCTCGGCAATAGCGGCTAGACGCCGGGCGTTGGTGAAGGTCAAAGGACCGGCAAAGGAGATGAAAAGCCCCATCTCCATCGCCTCCCTGGCCATCTCCCAGCTTCCGGAGAAACAGTGGAGCACGCCGCCGACTTGCTCGATCCTTTCTTCCCGCAGGATCCGCAGAGTATCCCCGTGGGCATCCCGGCTGTGGATGATCACGGGCAGATTGAGACGCCGCGCCAGGCGAATGTGCTCCCGGAAGGACTCCATCTGGACCTCCCGGGGAGAGTTGTCGTAGTAGTAATCAAGGCCCGTCTCCCCGATGGCAACCACCCGGGGCGACCGGCAAAGCTGGGCTAGATCCTCGAGGGCGTCGGGGGTGGTGGTCGTGGCGTCGTGGGGATGGATGCCAACGGCCGCATAAACCTCCGAATACTGATCGGCCAGCCTCAATCCCTCGATGGACGAGGGCAGATCGTAGCCAACGGTGATGATCCGATCTACCCCCGCCTCACAGGCGCGGGCCAGGATCCGATCCAGCTCCCCTTGATAGTCTTCATGGGTCAGGTGGGTGTGGGTGTCGATCAGCCTGATCATCTTATCTTCGACCCCGCCGGCATCTCTTCATCCACCGTCAAGACCCGCACCCGTCCATCTTCGGCCACTGCGGCCAAGACCATCCCCTGGGAGAGTTCGCCGCGGATCTTGGTGGGTTTGAGGTTGGCCAGCAAAGCCACATTTTTCCCCACCAGCTCCTCCGGCTTGTAATGCTGGGCAATTCCGGCGACGATCTGTCTTTCTTCGCCCCCTAAGTCCACCTTGAGCTTGAGCAGCTTGTCGGCGCCGGCGATCCTTTCCGCCGCGATGACCCGGACAAGGCGGATGTCCAGCCGGGCAAACTCCTCAATGCTGATCTCGACCGTTGACTTTTCAGGGGCCTTAGGCTCAGACTTCTTGGCCTCAGGCTCGCCGTCTTCATCTTCAATGCGGGGGAACAAGGGGTTGCCCGGGCGGATGACGGTCCCTGACGGCATCTCGCCCCACCGGATATCGCCCAGCAAGTGATCCGTCAGCTCATCATCCAAGCCCAATCGGTGCCAGATTTCCGTCGCGGTGGAGGGCATGGAGGGGTAGATGAAGAGCGCGATCCACCGGAGGGACTCGACCAGATTGTACATGACTCTAGCCAGCTCGTCCCCCTTCGACTCATCCTTAGCCAGGGCCCAAGGGGCAGCCTCGTCGATGTACTTGTTCACTGCCCCGATGAACCGCCAGATGGTGGCCAAGGCAGTGCTCAAATCCAGCTCCTCCATCAACGCGACCAGCTTCGCCCTAGTGCTTGCCGCCTCTTCCCTGAGGGCCGCATCGAGGGGGCGCTCCGGACCCGGCGCGGGGACGACTCCCTTGTAATACTTCTTCATCATCGCGGAGCTGCGGTGGACCAAGTTGCCAAGGTCATTGGCCAAGTCCGCATTGATCCTGCCCACTAGCGCCTCCCAAGAGAAGTTGCCGTCGGAGCCAAAGGAGATCTCCCGCAGGAGGAAATAGCGGATGGCATCAGCCCCGAACTGGTCGATGAGGACGTGGGGATCGACCACGTTGCCTTTGGATTTGGACATCTTGTCGCTGTCGAAGAGGAGCCAGCCGTGGCCGTAGACCTTCTTGGGCAGCTCCAATCCCGCGGCCATCAAGATGATGGGCCAGATGATGCTGTGGAAGCGGACGATCTCCTTGCCGACCAGGTGCACATCGGCCGGCCAGTACTTCTGGAACGTCTCTGGATCGTCTAGGTAGCCGATGCCCGTCAGGTAGTTGGTCAAAGCATCGAACCAAACGTAGATGACGTGGCCTTCGTCGATGGGGACAGGGATGCCCCAGCTGAAGGATGTGCGGGAGACACACAGATCCTCAAGGCCGCTCTTGATGAACTGGACCATCTCGTTGCGCCTGCTGGTCGGCTGGATGAAATCCGGATTGGCTTCGATGTGCGCCAGGAGCCGGTCCGCGTACTTGGACATCCGGAAGAAATAGCTTTCCTCCTGGAGAAGCTCCACCGGCCGGCCGCAGTCAGGACAGTTGCCGTCCACCAGGCGGCTTTCCGGGAAGAAGGTTTCGCAAGGGGTGCAGTACCAACCTTTGTACTCCCCTTTGTAGATGTCCCCCTGCTCGTAGATCTTGCGGAAGAGCTCCTGGACCACCCGGTGGTGGCGCTCCTCCGTGGTGCGGATGAAATCATCGTAGGCAATGTCTAGCCTTTGCCAAAGCTCCTTAAAGCCCTTGACGATCCCATCCACATACTCCTTGGGGGTCTTGCCCCGCTCTTTGGCGATCCGTTCGATCTTCTGACCATGTTCATCGGAGCCCGTCAGAAAAAAGACGTCTTTGCCGCATAGCCGATGGTAGCGGGCGATGGCATCGGCGGCCACGGTAGTGTAGGCATGGCCGATATGCAGCTTGTCGCTGGGATAGTAGATGGGTGTGGTGATGTAAAAGGTTTCCTTGCCCACTGCAAAAGCCTCCTCCAAGTAAAATAAACCCTCCGCCCCATGACAGGGGCGAAGGGTTATACGCGGTACCACCCTGCTTTGCCATCACCTCGCGGCGATGGCCTCTTCAGGTACTTGTTCAATACCCTAGCACGATAACGGGTGCACGACCCAAGGGTCTCCCGGCACGGCCTACTTGACCTTTCAGCCTGCAGCTTGGGGGCCATCTTCAACAGACCTTTGGTACCGGCTCCCACCTTCCCCGGCTCTCTAGGACCTTCCAGTCTGCCTACTCCTCCCCCGCATCGCTTTCCTCTCGATGCGTTTTTCCACCCCAAATATAGCCGATCATCCGCCCCCTGTCAAGGAGCGTTGCGCTTCTGCTCCACAACCTCTTCCCCAAACAAACCAACTACATAGCTAAGGATCAAGGCGACAATGGCACTGCCGATCACGTTGACTCCATCGAGCATCCAGCCCCAAACGCCAAGATACTTGCCGCCGATCCAGGCGCCAACAATACCGGCGATAATAGCACCCCACAAGTGACCTGGATACTCCCGTCTCATTAGATACGCTTCCGTAATCCAACCGAGAATCGCACCGACGATCAGGATGGCGATCCAACCCACATCAGCCACCTCCCTTCAAATTATGTACGATTCCCTCCGCCGGTATTATATGTTACTGTCCCCTGGACTTCTTTAGTACCGGCCCGAAGGAGCCTTCTTTGGACCCAAGTTGGACCAGAAGCCGTGGCTTCCTTGAGGGGTTATAACTAATGGGAATTATATAGATTTGTTTGTTACTAATATCATAACCCAGAATTTGCCCCATCGCAAGGAAAGATCGACCAGCCCTCGGGGCTCAAAAAACAGAATCCCCAGGGGATGGGGATCTAAATCGGCGGGACGATTTGTCCTTAGATGACGGGCCCAGGGGGGACGGAAAAGGCACCCCCACCTCACTTCGCCACCCGGTAGCGCTGCCCCGGCAGGGCAATAGCGACGGGTCCTGGGAAAACGCGGGCCGCATCCCTCCTTTTCCTCTCGAGATCGGCTCCGGGGCGAAAGTGGGTGAGAAGCAAACGATCGACGCCGGCTTTGGCGGCCAGGATGCCCGCCTCCTCGGCGGTCAAATGGGAGGGGTGATCCTCTTCAGGATCTAAGGTGGCCTCACAGAGGAAAAGGTTGCTGCCGGCGAGAAAATCTACCAGCTCCAGGTCAAAGCCTGTATCCCCCGAGTAGGTCAGGACCCCATCGCCGGAGCTTATCTTCACCAGGTGGGCCTCCATGTTGTGTTTGGCGGGCGTGAAGCTGAAGGTAAAGGGACCGATTTTGAGGCTTCCTTCCCCATATTCCCCGATGGTGAAGCCCTCCTGGTAGAAGCCCAGTAAATTGCCGAAGGCATCGCAGAGACTTGCGAACCGCTTGGTGTTGCCCGGGGGAAGGTAGAGGGGGATTGGTCCTTGAAGCCCTCCTTCCCGGCGGGCGAGGCCCATGGCAAAACCCAAGACGAAGAGGTCCGCTGCGTGGTCGGGGTGAAGGTGGGATAGGACCACCCCGGTCAGTTTTTCCACGGGGCAAAACTCCTGGAGCCCCGCGACGGTCCCGGGACCGCAATCAAAGAGGATGTTAGCACCATCGGTCCGGACTAGATAGCCGGGGCAGGCCCCTTTCGGCCCGGGGAAGGGCGATGAATTGCCGATGATAACTATTTCCAATATCTGACACCTCATTTTCGTTGACTAGGTTTGGAAATCCTAGTATAATTTACCCAAAAGATGGTATAACCAAAGGGGGGATTAGGTTGAAGTCGACAGGCATCGTCCGAAAAGTCGATGAGCTCGGCCGGGTTGTCATCCCCATCGAACTGCGCCGCACTTTGCGGATCAAGGAAAAGGACCCGCTCGAGATCTACGTCGATGAAGGCAATATCGTCTTGAGGAAATATGAGCCCGCCTGTGTTTTCTGCGGAAACAGCGAAAACACGACCATGTTTCGCGACCGGAACATCTGTCTTGACTGTCTCAACGAGCTCAAGTCCAGTTCCTAGTCCATCTCCCCCCGTCCAGGCAGATCGATGACCGCCTGATAGACTAATCGCTTTGGTATGCCTAGTTCAGCTGCCGCTTCTTTGATGGCCCCTTTCTTGTCCATCCTTTCCATCAAGGCGAGCACTGTTTCTTGGATCTGATCCTGACTGGGGGCCTTTTCTCGCCCGCCCTCCTTGTCACCGGCAATGACCAGGACCATTTCGCCCCGCCTGGGGTTCCTCGCCAGCTCAGCTGCGAGCTCGGCGGGAGAGCCGACCAGGACCTCTTCGTAGATCTTGGTCAGCTCCCGCATGAGGGCCACCTTTGCCTCGGGCCACACCTTAGCCAGGCTGGCTAAGGCATCCTCGATCCGGTGGGGCGCCTCGTAGCAGACAACGCCCCGCCCCGATTCCCGAAGCTCCAGGAGGAGCTTCTCCCGCTCGCCCTCCCGGCGGGGCAAGAATCCGGTGAAGGTGAACTGGGGCATATCGAAGCCGCAGATGGAGAGGGCCGCGCTCAGGGCGCTCGGCCCAGGGAGGGGGATCACCGGAATCCCCTCTTTGCGGGCCTCGGCCACAAGGAGCGGCCCCGGATCGCTGATGCCGGGAGTGCCGGCATCGCTGACCAGCACCACCTTGGCCCCTTCCTTCAGCTTCGCCATGATGGCCGGCACTCGCTGCTTGCGATTATGGGCATTGTAGCTGAGGAGGGGAACGGAAATATCGTAGTGGGAAAGGAGGGCCCTCGTCCGCTTCGTATCCTCCGCGGCGATGAGGTCCGCCTCCCGCAAGGCCCTCAGCGCCCTGAAGGTAATGTCTTCCAGATTGCCGATGGGCGTGGCACATACATAAAGCTCCCCAGCCACTTCCCTAAGACTCCTTCTTCGCCGGCTTCTTTTTCTTCTTGCGGGACCGGCGCCGCCGCCGGGACTTCTTCTTCGGCTTCGGCTCCTCTTCGGCCGCCGCGGATTCGTTGGCTTCTTCCTCCACCAGGACCTCCTCTTCCGGCTGCTCCTGCTCCTCTTCCTCCTGGGCCTGCTCCTCCCGGTAAAGCTCCGATTCGAATTTGAGGCAGCACATAAGCCGGCCGCAAATGCCGGAAATCTTGGTGGGGTTCAGGGAAAGGTTCTGCTCCTTGGCCATCTTGATGCAGACGGGCTCAAAATCCCCCAAGAAGGTGACACAGCACAGGCTCCTGCCGCAGGGACCCAGCCCCCCGATCATTTTCGCCTCATCCCGCACCCCGATTTGCCGCAGTTCGATCCTGGTCTTGAAAACCCCAGCTAAGTCCTTAACCAGCTCCCGGAAGTCCACCCGGCCATCCGCGGTGAAGTAAAATATGATCTTCGCATTATCGAAGGTATACTCCACATCCACCAGCTTCATAGGCAGGCCGTGCTTGGCGATCTTGGCCAGACCAATTTCAAAGGCCCTCTCTTCCTTTTCCCGGTTTTCCTGCAGGTGTTCAAAGTCTTCCTCCGTGGCCCGGCGGATAACTTTTTTCAAGGGTTGGACTACTTCTTCCTCCGGCACCATTTTGGGACCGACGACCACTTCGCCAAATTCCAGCCCCCGGGCCGTTTCGACAATGACGTTGACGCCTGTCTCCAGTTCTATCTCATCCGGGTCGAAGTAGTAGATTTTCCCGGCTTTTTTAAAGCGCACGCCAACAACTTTGACCATTACACCACCTCTTTTGTCAAGGTAAAGAATACATCTTCCAGGAGAAGGCGAAGATTAACATTGCCGGCGAGCTTGGACCGACAGCCCTCGATAATCCCGAGGGCCCGGAGAAGCTCCCCGGGGGTGTATCTCTTGGCTTGGGCAGCCAGCTCCGGCAGGTGATCGCAGTTGATCACCAAATCTCGCCGTTCTGTTGTGGCCAACACTAACAGATCCCGGTACCATAGTAAAGCCATATCTAAAAATATGTCCGCCTTTTCCCGATCCTGCGACCACTCTTCCGCCAGGGCCAGGACCCGGATCCCGTCCATTTCCGGAAAAGAGGCAAGCTCCTTGCTAATCCGCTCCCGCTCCGCCCAGTTTTCATCTTCCAGGAGGCGCCTGGCCTCACCGGGCCTCCCCCCCGCCAAGGAAGCTGCCGCCTTGGCCCTCTCGGGAGGGACTCCCTCCTCCTCCAGTCGATCCTGCAGGATCCCGGGGGCCAGGGGCCGGAAGGGCAGGACCTGACAGCGGGATACTATGGTCTTTGGCAGCGATTCGGGGCTGCGGCAAAGGAGGATGAAAACCACCCGCTCCCCCGGCTCTTCCAGCATCTTCAAGAAACTATTGGCCGCTTGGATCGTCATGAACTCCGCCCCCTGGACTACGCAAACCCGGTAGCTCCCAAGATAAGGCTGCAAGGATAAGACATGCTGGAGGGCCCGGATCTGCTCCAGTTTGATGGAACCACCGTCGGGAGCAATCAGATGCAGATCCGGATGGCTCCCCCCAGCATGAGCGCGACAACCAGGACACTCTCCGCAGGGCGCAAGGATGTTTCCACTGCAGCTCAGCGATTCCACAAGATCCTGTAGCACCTTCTCCTGTCCCAGGCCTTCGGGGCCTGAGAACAAGTAGGCGTGACTTAGCCGGCCCTTGGCTAAAGCCTGCTGCAGCATTTCTTGAACATGCTCCTGTCCCAGCACCGGCTCCCAACTGAGCATTCATTACACCCCGCTAAAAATAAAGGTCGAGGAGGAGGCCCCGGATCTCATCCAACATGGCAACGAGGGCTAATCCCTTCCCTTGCCTACGGACGAAGCTCTCAGCCAGGTCGGCCAGTCTTTCATCGACGCAGCGCAGGAGCATGAAGATGCGCCTTCGCCCCCGAACGTCGATGAAGCCCCGCTCTTCCAGCCTGTGGGCCCGGGCCAAGACCCTTTGGAGGAAACTTCCCACCGCGGTCTTGTACTCTTCCAAAAGTTCGAGGGATGGGGCCTGGATGAGCCTTTCCGCCAGCTCATCCACCTTAGCCAACAGTTCGTCTAGGTCCTCCCCTTCCTCCCGGGATGCTTCCCGCAGCTCCTGGGCGAAGGGAGCGGGCCGGATAGCGGCCTTCCTCCCCGGAGACCTGGACTCCTTGGTCGTTGGACGTCTCTTGGAGGGCTCGATTTTCATTTCTCCCCGCCCCCTATGCACCTGGCAACTAGATCCACAATCCGCCGGTGGACAGCCTCTACATCTCCTTCGGTGGAGACGAGGTGCATCCGCTCCGGGAAGGCGGCACAAAGCTGTTGGTAGCCCTCCCGCACCCGGGCCTGAAAGGCAGCGCCCCGGCCTTCGATCCGATCCTGGGTGCGGCTGGCAGTGCGGGATGCCGCGGTCGCCGGGTCCACATCCAAGACGATGGTGAGGTCAGGGAGGAGTCCCCCCGTAGCCAGTTCATTGGCCTGATCGATGAGCCTTAAGTCCTCGCCGAGCCCATAACCTTGATAGGCCAGGGTTGAATCTACATAACGCTCACAAACGACGACTAAACCCTTTGCCAAGGCGGGCCGGATCACTTCCTCCACATGCTGGGCCCGGTCCGCAGCCATTAATAACAGCTCCGTTCTACTGGCCATGCTCCCCCAGCGGGTGCTCAGGACCAGCTCCCGGATGGCCCGGCCGATCTCCGTCCCCCCAGGCTCGAAGGTATGGAGGCCCGGCCGTCCCTGCTCCTCCAAATATTGGAGGAGGAGCTTGGCCTGGGTCGTCTTGCCCGTGCCGTCGGGCCCTTCCAAGGTGATGAAAAAACCTTTCATGATGCCTCTCCTAATCCCTTCCCATTAGCTCCGCGAGAAAGCCCTCGATTTGGGTCACCGTGTTGCTCCGGATGACTTCGATGGGCAGTCCGCGCTGTTCAGCCTTCTTTAGCCCTTTCGGCATCTTGCGATACTGTCCCTTCAAGGTGAGGACTAGATCTGCATCCCTCAAGTCCCCGGTCAAAGTCACCGCCGCCCCCGTATTGCTGATAGCCTTCTCGATGCGGCTGCGGCTCACCCCGTAGGGGAACAGGCGGTAGGTTGTCTTGCGGGGCGGCGGCGGAGGGGAAGGAGCCCTCTCCGGAGTGATGGTGATCTTGCCCTGCTGGTCGCGCATGCGCACCTCGGGCAGGGCCATGGCCCCCCGCAACAGGGCATCAACGGTGGCCGCCACATCCCGATGGACCATCAACATGTCGCGGCTGCGGATCTCCACCACCACCTCAAAAGTGGGCGGCGCCTTTCGCTCCAGAACAGTCTTTTGGGTGCCCCGCTTGCGGGCTTCTTCATCTCCCAAGGTGACCGCCTGGATTCCCCCAAGGAGATCCACCAAGGTGGGATTGGCCAGCAAGTTCTCCAAGGTGCTGCCGTGGGCGGTGCCGACTAGCTGCACTCCCCGCTCCGCGATGGTCCTGGCCGCGGCGGCTTCTTTTTCCGTCCCGATCTCGTCGATGACGATCACCTCGGGCATATGGTTCTCCACAGCTTCGATCATGACGGCCGCCTGCTGATCGGGATGGGCCACCTGCATCCTGCGGGCCCGCCCGATGGCCGGGTGAGGGATGTCCCCGTCCCCGGCAATCTCATTGGAAGTGTCCACAATAATCACCCGTTTGTCCAGTTCATCGGCCAAGACCCGGGCCACTTCCCGCAGCATCGTCGTTTTCCCCACCCCGGGCCTGCCCAGGAGAAGGAAGCTGCGCCCTTCTTCCACCACATCCCGGATGATGTCGATGGTCCCGAACACAGCCCGTCCAATCCGGCACGTCAAACCCACCACATCCCCCCGCCGATTGCGGATGGCGGAGATCCGGTGGAGGGTCCTTTCAATGCCGGCCCGGTTGTCCGGGCCAAAATGGCCCACCCGCTTCAGGACGTAATCGATGTCCTCCCGGGTGACCGGGTCAAGGTCCAAAGTGCGAAAACCGGTTGGCAACCGCACCTCCGGGTGCCGACCTAAATCGAGCACTATCTCAAGGAGCTCCTGCCGATCTCCCATTTTCACCACTTCCTGGCGGACAGGGGAAGGGAGAACCTCGAGGAGCCGGTCCAAGTCATCAACGATTTCCCTGCGCGTCATCTGTTTTCGCCCCCATTCCCTCTGCTAGTATTATACCGGAAATCGGCTAAGCAACTACCGCAACCTCCGCCAAAGCAGGGTCATCAACCCCCCGCACCTTGACTTGGCACATCTTCAGGAGCTCAAGGTACTCTAGGACCTCTTCGGTGAAGATTTCCCCGGGGATGATGACCGGGCTTCCCGGAGGATAAGGGGCGATTATTTCCGCGGCGATCCTTCCCAGGGCCCGATGGAGGGGCACCTTGCTCCGCGGCCGGAAGAAGGCCTCCCGGGGAGAAAGACTCCGGGGCGGGATGGCCGGAGGGGTGATGTCCAGACCTGCCAGCCTCCTTGCCCCGGCTCCCCCATCGGGAGGGGGAGTTGCCGCCAGTTTTGCCAAGCCCGCGGCTAGCGCATCCACCTCTTCGGGACCGTCGGCATAGGTCAAAAGGCAAAGGACCGTCCACCAGTCGGCCATTTCCACCCCGATGCCGCACCTTCGCAAAAAGTCTGCGGCCTCCCAGCCGGTGTAGCCTAGCTCCTTGACGGAGACAACCAGCTTCGTCGGATCCCAGGCGGCGATCATGCCTTCCTCAACGTACTCTGGGCCGCAGATGGAAAGACCCGGAAGGCTTTCGATCCGCTCCCTCGCCCTGTGGGCGAGGGTGAGGGCCCTGTCCCAAAGGGCACCGCCATCCTCCATCTGGGCCCTGGCCCCATCGAGGCTGGCCATCAGAAGGGGCGAGGGGCTGGTGCTCAGGAGGAGCTCAAGGGCCCCCCGCAAACGCGGAGGGATCTCCCCTTTAACGTGCAAGAGGGAGCTTTGGGTAAGGGCGCCAAGGATCTTGTGGGCGCTGTGGGCCACCAAATCGGCCCCAAGCTCCAGGGCCGAGGGAGGGAGGAGCGAGTTTAGGGCAAGATGGGGCCCATGGGCCTCATCCACCAAGACGAGCATCCCCCGGGCTTTCACCAATTCGATGAGGGAAGCCAGATCGGGGCAAAAACCGTGATAGGTGGGATAGACGAGGAAGGCCCCCTTGGCCTTCGGGTGCTCTTCCCCGGCCCTTTGCCAGTCCCCCAGGTCCCAGCCGAGGGGCAGGCCCAGATTCTTGCACCATTTGACCGGGATGAAAACAGGCTCAACCCCGGCCAGGATCAGCCCCGCCGCGGCGGAAAGGTGCATGTTGCGGGAAATCAATAGTTCATCTCCGGGGGCAAAGGCGCCGAGCATCATCCCGTGGAGGGCGGAGGTGGTGCCGTTGACGAGGAAGTAGGTCCTGTCCACCCCGTAAAGCTGAGCGGCCAAGTCTTCCGCGCGGCGAAGCAAAGCGTCCCTGTCCTCCCCGCCGCCAACTTCATCGCCCACATCGGCCTGGAAGCACCTCTCCCCTAGAAGTAAAGACAAGGGAGCATATGCCCCCTTGCCCTGCTTGTGCCCGGGAGTATGAAAGGCGGCCGCGGCGCCGTTGATGTATGCGAGGACGCCTTCTAGGTAGGGGATCCTCCCCCCTCGAAGCAAGGTTCATCACCTCGATAGGACCAAATCGTCTTGATTTTCTCGATCAAGGTTCCATAATGAGGATCCGTCACCTGGGCGCGGGCTATCTGCTCCTCACAGGCGCTGCACAGGTAGTGGCCCCGGATGATCAGGGGCGCCTTCGCCAAGCGGCCGCACACGAAACAATGTTTTCCATCAGCCATCCTTTTCACCACCCGCTTACCAGCCTATGCCCAGGACGCTCCCATGGTGACATGTTACTATACTTACACAACTGCGGCCATCTTCCTGCTCTAACGCCGGCGCAAGCCCCGCCGCGGCGGGAGGAGGCAATAAGGTCCCGGGTCGAGGGGCGGCAAACTGAGGGAGCATCTGTCGATGCGGCGACGATCCTTGTTCCTGCCTACGGGTCGTGAGCGGCCAATTACATGGATTATGTAACATAAGATTCCTCTACCCGATAAGAACCTCATTATGCTTCTCCTTTCTTCCTATTATTGCGTTATACTCCCATATTACTCTCACGATGAACTTGTGTCAAGTGTGAGATTACTTCTCGCCTTAGTCTCTTTTCGTTTGACGGGATAGGAAGGCTGTGATAATTTAAAGAAAGATGGGATTTACTCTGCCGCTAGCCCTAACGCCAATGCCAAAGGAGAGTCACAAATGAAAACGGGGATGACCCTCGGCGAAAAGGTAAGGTATCTACGCAAGAGATTAAACCTTACTCAACAGGAGTTGGCTGGTGATGATTTCACCAAGAGCTTCATCAGTCAAATAGAGAAGAATGAAGCGAACCCCTCCTTGAAAAGCCTGTACATCATTGCCGAACGGTTGAATAAACCCGTCAGCTTTTTCCTCGATGAGACCATGGGGGTCGAAGATCTGGAAAGTTCCCCTAAGATAGACCAGTTGAACCTGATGGGCCAAAGCTTCGTCCGGGAGAGGAATTGGACCCAAGCCATCAACTGCTTTGAAGAAGCCCTCTCCCTTTGCTCAGCCACCGATTTCCAACGGCGAGCTACGTGTTTGTACAACCTTGGGGGCGCGCTATGGCAAAGCGGCAGCGCTGCGGCGGCCATCGGACGTTTGGAGGAGGCGGCCGGGGAGTTTCAAATGGCCGGCGACGGCACCGGCCTGGTCAACACCTACAACCTCCTCGGGGTCATCCACGCCCAGCGGGGCCAGCTAGGCCGCTCCGTCGAATACCTGGAGCAGGCCCTAGAGCTCATCGAAAAACTGGAGGCGACGGATGTTTATCTGCGCCTTAGGATCTTGACCAACCTGGGCCTGGGCCTTTGCTCCCTCGGCCGGTATGAGGAGAGCATGGAGCAGCTCCACCGAGCCCTTGAGCTGTCCGATGAGAATACCGATTACTACAAGTTCGGCGACCTGCAGATGGCCCTTGGCTACATCCACAAGCTCCGGGGCGAGCTGGAGGAAGCCCTCAAGGCCACCATCAAGGCGGCCAACTTCTTCCGGGCCGTTGGACCCCCGGCGCGGCTGATCGATGTTTATGTGAACCTGGCCGTCATCTACCGGGCCCGGAGTCAACCAGGGGACGTGGAGAAGGGATTGGACTGCCTCCAAGAGGCGGAGGCGCTGGCCGAAGAGCACGGCTCCGACAAGAACCGGGCCAACATCCACGAGGAGTACGGCCGGCTGCTGGCCGCGGCGGGAGACCATCGCCGGGCCATCACCGCTTACGAGGAGGCCCTGGTCCATCAAGGGGAGCCGGCCAGGCGGGCTAAGCTCCATTTGGCCTTGGCCGCTGCCCACCAAGGCCTTGGCGACCGGGAGAAGGCGACTTGGCACTTGGGGGAGGCAAGCTCGGCCCTAGAGGAAATCCCCCCGGGGAAGGGGGAAAAGGACCTGGCGGAGCTCTATTCAGACTTGGGGCTGTTTTACCAGGAGCTTGGCGATGTGGAAAAGGCTAATCAGTACCTCGCCAGGTCCGTCGAACTTTACCGGTCCTTCAGGTAGAATGGACGATCTCACCGTCGATGAGGACCATCCGGCAGCGGCTGCGGGTCTCAAAGGGATGGCCGTCAAAAAGGGCAAGATCCGCGTCTTTGCCCGGTTCAATGCTGCCTAGCCGGTCCTCCAGGCCAATTATGGCGGCGGCATTGATGGTCACCGCCCGGAAGCCTTCTTCTTCCGGCAGGCCCTCCCGGACGGCCACGCCCACTTCGATGGGCAGCCAGCGGGTCTCCGAGGTGGCATCGGTCTGGATGGCGATCTTCACCCCAGCCTCGGCCAGCAGCGCGGCATTCCGGATATTCACCTCTTGCAGCTCCGCCTTGGACCGACCCATCAACAGCGGCCCCACAACGCACGGCACCTGCTTTTCCGCCAGGACCTCCGCCACCTTGTAGCCCTCGGTGGCATGTTCGATCACCACGTCCAGATTGAACTCTTCCCCGATCCGCAAAGCCGTCAGGATGTCATCGGCCCGGTGGGCATGGATGCGGGCTTTGAGCTCGCGGGCCAGGACCCGGGATAGGGCCTCAAGCCTGATGTCCCGTTCGCCCTCGGACTTCTTTTGCAGGTAGTTCTCCGCCTTGACCAAAGACTCCCTGATGAGCCCGGCATTGCCCATGCGGGTTGCTGGAGCTTTTTTCTGATCCCGCCCGTAAACCCGTTTTGGGTTTTCCCCCAGGGCCATCTTCATCCCCTCGGTGTTGGGGATGACCATCTCATCGGCAGTCGCGCCCCGCAATTTGATGGCCATGCCTGTACCGCCAATCACGTTGCCGCTCCCCGGCCCGGTGTAAACGGTAGTGATCCCCGCGGCAACCACCTCTTTAATCGCGACATCATCGGGGTTCAGCGAGTCGACGGCCCGCAGGTGGGGAGTGACGGGATCGACGAGTTCGTTGACATCATCGTGGCTCCAAATCCAAGGCTCCCCCAAGACTCCAAGATGGCTGTGGGCATCGATCATCCCCGGCATGACATACCAGCCCGAGGCATCGATCACTTTAGCCTCGGGAGGGATGGGCAAATCCTGCCCGACGGCTTTGATCCTCTTCCCTTCAATCAAGACCACCCCCGGATCCAATACGCCCCGGGTGATGGTCAGCACACGGCCATTGACAATGGCAAGCATTCTTCGACCCCCTTAGTCTAGACAAATCAAATTGTGCTTCTCCCTCCTCGGCCAAATACCTGCCGGGACGATGCGAAACAATATTGACGAAAAGGCCGTGGAAGTTGACATCGGAGAAGGCTTTTTGCGTGTCAGATGAGAAATTTTTAATTAGATCACTACACGAAAGGAGTACGACGGGTGAGCGTACTAGATGCATTTCGACTTGACGGGAAGAAAGCTATCGTCACAGGAGGTGGGCAGGGATTAGGAAAAGCTATGGCGACCGCCTTGGCCGAAGCTGGCGCCGATGTGGCCATCGCCGATCTGAACGCTGATTCCGCCGCAGCCGTCGCTAAGGAGCTCGAGGGCCTCGGCCGCCAGTCCATGGCTGTGCAGGTGGATGTAAGTAATGAGGAGCAGGTCAAGGCCATGGTGGCCAAAGTAGTCGAGGCGTGGGGTACGGTGGACATCCTCATCAACAGCGCGGGGATCAACCGCCGCAACAAGCTAATTGATCTGGCCGTCGAGGACTACGATGCGATTATGGACGTGAACCTGCGGGGCACCTTCCTTTGCTGCCAGGAGGCAGGGAGGATCATGGTCGCCAAAGGTTCGGGATCGATCATCAACGTCTCCTCCATGTCCGCTTTCATCATCAACAAGGACCGGCCCGTGGGCGCCTACTGCGCTTCGAAGGCGGGGGTGAATCTCCTCACCAAAGGCTTTGCCGCAGAATGGGCCAAGAGCGGCGTCCGGGTCAACGCCATCGCCCCCGGCTATTTCAAAACGCCCCTCAACTTCCCTTGGATGGCCACTGAACAGGGTCCGGAGGCCTTGTCTCTAACGCCCATGGGGCGGTTTGCCGAACCGGAAGAGATCGGCCCCCTGGCAGTCTTCCTAGCATCGCCCGCATCAAGCTTCATCACCGGCCACGTCGTCCTCATCGATGGGGGCTACACAATCTGGTAACTTGCGGGGGGCTAGTTGCCCCCCTTTTCACGCCTGGGATAAAACAGGGCCAAAAGGCCCATTCCCCCGCCAATCAAATGGAAGTACAAGGTGAGGAGTCGCCATCCGGCAACTAGCAGTCCCAGCTCATGACCTCCTAGAAAGCGGGACATGATCATGGCCATGCCCCCCTCAAGACCGCCGCTGCCGCCGGGGGTGGGAATGAGGGAGATAAGTAGATAGACGGGGACCTGCAAGGCCAGCAACAGAGGGTAGTTGACTTCCCTCCCCAGCCCCGCCATCAGGACCGGGGCAACGGCGAAGTTCAGCGCGAACATAACCAAGTAAGCAAGGCCCCCCAGGAGCATGTAAAAACCTCCGGTGAAAACGCCCTGGAAGCCCTCGGCTGCTTCCCTCAGGAACGCCACTATCTTGGCGGCGGCCCCCTCGGCCCGAGCTTGGGATACTATCCTCATCCGCACCAAAAGATGCAGACACCGCTCCACAATGGGAGCGGCCTTATCCAGGTTCCAAGTTAAGTAGAAAACGATCGCCCAGCCCAGGGCGTAAGCCAAGATCCCAAATCGAATGATCCCTTGCAACAGGGGCGTTGGCCCTACCTGCAGCCCCAAGGCAAAGACGAAGATCCCAGACATGATGGTCAGGAGCCACTGGGCAAGAAAGCCGCTGAGGAGGACGATGCCGCTAGCCTTGCCGAGGGGGATTCCCCCGCGGTAGAGGGAGTAGGCCTGGACGGGGGCCCCGCCCGCAACGAAGGGAGTGACCGCGGCGATGAAGTAGCCGGCCAGGACCGTCCGCAGCCCAACGGAGAAGGAGATCCGCTCCCCTCCAGCCCGGGCCATCATCATCACCCGGAGGGCATCCACGGCGGAGGATAGGATCAACAGGCAAATGGCCAATCCTAGATGGCCCCAGCTGAAGGAGGCAAGGACCTGCCGGGACGGCTGCCGCCAAGTCTTGGCGAGGATGAGGCCCAGGGTCAGAAAGGTGACCAGGATCGCTCCCAGGGCTTGTTTGCCGATGCGCCGCCAATCAAACTCCTTCAAGGCCTTCCTCCCGCTGATGCTCTCCGATCACGTAGACAAAGACCTGGTTTTCCTCGTCAATCCGGCTTGGCCGCCACCCGGGAATGGGACGCCGGTTGGAAACGACCCGGGCGCCTTCTTTGAGTTCCCGCTCCAGCTTATCCCGGAGCTTATCCGCGGCCGCCTGGGAGAGGTAAAAGGTGACTACATCGGCACCTTCCAGGGACATGTTGAACATGTTCCCCCGGATGACCTGGGCCCGATCTTTGAACCTCCGGCAGCGCAGGCGGCAAATGAGCCAGCGGACAGGGTCGATCTCAACGCCTACCACCTTGGCTCCCCGCTCGAGGGCAGCCACCAAGAACCGGCCGTCGCCAGCCCCCAGATCCCACAGGGTCTCCCCCGGCTGAAGGCGGGCCAGCTCCAGCATTGAGTGCATGACGGCAGCTTTCGTAGGGCTCCATGCACCTCCAGCAAAGGCTGGGAGCAAAACCGACAACAGGCCTCCACCGATCAGGACAGCTAGGATCCAGCCCATGATCCCACCCCACTCAAGTCAGCTAAGCCCAGTTTAGCACCCCCCGGAAATCCCCGTCAATACTCCCGGCCTGGGCCCCGCCAAGGGAAAGAGGCGCTAAAATCATACGATAAGACTAGAAGTCTGCCCTGGCACCGGACCCAGCAGCCGAAGGTGAATTTATATCTTGGAGGGAGAATATGTTATAATCGGATCGGACGGACGTCCGAATTATAATGAAAGGGGTTGTCGTCATTGCCAGGATCTAATGGATGGAAGGTCAAAGGCACGGAGAGGCTCTTCAATCTCGCCCTTGACTATCTGGTCAAGGATCCGGAAAAAAGGATTCGAAGCCTACTGTCCATCGGCAAGGCGTTGGCTGTCGCCCCCAATCATAAAGAGGTCATCGCTAATTTCGAGACCCGGCTGGATGCGGTTCCCAGCACCAACGACTATCTCCGCCGGCTCCTGACGCAAGTCCATCCCAATTACCGGAAAGGGTTCTTGATGAACCTGATCGTCAAGGCTTCGTTGTGGGGGATTCCCAAGCAGGCGGCTATGACGGAGGAACTTGGGGTTAAGGTGCCTTATACGATCCTGATTGACCCGACGGAGGCCTGCAACTTGCGCTGCGTCGGCTGCTGGGCCGGCAAGTATCAGGTGCATACCCTGCCCTACGAAACCTTTGACCGGATCCTCAAGGAAGCGCAAGAACTGGGCATCCACTTCATCGTTCTGTCCGGCGGCGAGCCTTTTGCCTACAAGGACCTTTTGCGGGCAGCTGAAGAACACCCGGATATTGCCTTCATGGCCTATACCAACGGGACCCTCATCGATGAGGAGATCGCAGACAGACTAGTGGCAACGGGCAATCTGTCCCCCGTCATCAGTTTGGAAGGCTGGCGGGAGGAGACCGATGCCCGGCGGGGAGCGGGGGTTTATGACAAGGTCATGACGACGATGGATCTTTTGCGGGAGCGGGGAGTGCTCTTTGGCTGCAGCATCACCGCCACCCGCCATAACGTCGCTACCCTTTTCGCCGACGAATTCATCGACCATATGATCGCTAAGGGAGCTATGTACGCTTGGTCCTTCCACTATGTTCCCGTTGGCCGGGAGCCCAACATGGACCTGATGATCACCCCCGAGCAGCGAAGCTGGCTCGTCGATCGGGTAGCTGCCATCCGGGATGAGAAATCCTTCCCGTTGATCGATTTTTGGAATGATGGGGAGATGACAGGCGGGTGCATTGCCGGCGGGCGCATGTACTTCCACATCACCGCGGACGGGCAGGTGGAGCCCTGTGCCTTCGCCCACTTCTCCATGGAGAACATCAAGGACAAGTCCTTAGTTGAGGTCTTGGGTTCACCCTTGTTCAAAGCCTATCGAAAACACCAGTTAGATGATAATATGTTATTGCCGTGTCCCATCATCGATCGGCCGGAGAAGCTGCGCCAGATCGTTCTCGAGTCGGGGGCAAAACCGAGCTATCCCGATGCGGCGGGGCTCCTCGATGGGGAGCTGGCCGATGCCCTGGACCATCACTCCCAGGCCTGGCGAAAGGTGTGCGGGCCGATTTGGGCGCGGCGAAAAGCAAGGAAACAAAGTGAGGTTTGCGCCGGATGACAGAAAGAGCGGAGAAGCGCCCCCAGTCGGATGCGATCCTGGAAGCAGCCTGCCACTGCCTGGCCCAAAAGGGTTATGCGGAAATCTCCCTCCGAGAGATCGCCCAAAAGGCAGGGGTCGCTTTAAGCCAGCTGCACTATCATTACGACAATAAACAAGGGTTGTTTTTGGCGGTGCTCCGGTCTGTTGCGGAGAGGTACATCACTGAAATCGAAGCGGAACTGGAGGGCCTTAAGGACTCCCAGTCGATTTTCCAAAGGGTGACCGCCTTCTTTCAAAGGAAGCTTGACAGGGAGCCCGGCCGCTTGCGACTGTTCCTGGACCTTGCCAACTTGAGCTTGTGGGATGAAAGCTTCCGGCCCCAAATGCAGGCCTTGTTTGCCGACCTGGCAGCTACTGTGGAAGAGCGACTGCTAAGCGAAGAAGATCCGGACCGCTCCCATCACAACCTGGCCCGGGTCTTCCTGGGCGCTTTAGTTGGCATCAGCCTGCAAGCCATCCTCGATCCGCAGCGGGTGCACCAAGCAGAGCTTTTCCAGATGGTGCCAAACCTTTTTCTACTCGCCGGATCAACCAGCGGAAGCTAAAGTCAAAGGGACTGGGCCAACAAAACCCAGTCCCTGCATTTTCGCTGGTGGGCCTAGGTGGACTCGAACCACCGACCTCACGCTTATCAGGCGTGCGCTC
>ERZ773359.2409-NODE-2409-length-23561-cov-18.394070_pt1 | contig 23561 bp, 17 predicted proteins | sample MGYA00374955_ERZ773359 | MGnify/ENA primary metagenome ERZ773359 (study PRJEB29098, sample SAMN04486028) | biogas fermenter metagenome | study: EMG produced TPA metagenomics assembly of the Biogas fermentation microbial communities from Germany - Plant 4 DNA1...
TCCCCAATTTATGCCCTTCTACAGTTTGTCCTTTTTCAGTACTGATTGAATAAGGTGAAAAAGCCCCTGTTTTTCCCTCCCCATAATTACCTCCTACTAGGGTCCAGTTATTTGTAGCAATTTCAAAGGCTTCTCCCTTTTTATTTACTATTCCATCATTTGTATTACTGCCAATTGAAAAAAATAATTTATCATCATTTATTAGCAAATTTACTTTTTTATTTATTCCTTGGTTTGGGATATTTGTAACCAATTCCTTGTAATCATTTGTAGATAAATCATATTCTAATATTCTATTATCACTTGCTATGTATAACTTTTCTTTATAATACAATATATCTAATATATCAAATTGGCTATCTCTAATAATAACACCATTATTTCCATTTTTATTTATTATTTTTAATGTATTTTCAAAGGCTAGATATATGTTTCCTTCCTCATCAAAGTCAAAGCTTCTAGCATCTTTGATTCCCTTTATCTTTATTGATAAATTAATATCCTTATTAATAATATTAAAATCATAGCTATTTTTAAATTTATAGATACCAAAAGATAAAGAAACTATGATTAGAGCTGCTAATATAAATTTAAGAAATCTTTTCACCCAATATCCCTCCAATTTTAAACAAATAAAATATCAGTTATTATGTTTAATTTATATTTATAAATAAATAAATTATTACTTTTTAAGCTTATAAATTTACAATTTTGTTCTTCTTATAAGTATTTTTCTTATGTAATATTTTCCTTAAAATCAGAATAGATATAAGTGTATTAAGGGGGTATTGCAGTGAATAACAGTAGTTTCTTTAAAAATTCTTTTGTATTAACATTATCAAATATAACAACAGGAATCTTAGGCTTTATTTTTTCAATTTACTTATCAAAACTTATAGGCCCTGAAGGAATGGGGCTATATGGCCTTGTAATGCCAGTATACAATTTATTTATATGTTTGATGACAGCTGGAATAATTGCTGCTATCTCTCAAACTTCAGCTATATATAAATCTAAGGGACAATATAATAATATACATAATACTATTAATACCGTTGCAGGCTTTAATATTATTTGGTCAATCTTAATAGGAGTTTTAGTATTCTTTCTTGCCCCTTATATAAGTAAATATGGAATTCATGATATTAGAACCATTAATGCAATTAGGGTAACCACCCCTGCTATGGTATTTATTGCTTTATCAAATATCTTAAAGGGATATTTTTATGGTGTTTCAAAAATAACAGTTCCTTCTATAATTGATATTTCTGAAAAAGCCATGAGAATTATTGTAATTACCCTGCTTATATATTTCTTTAAAGCTAAAACCATTACTGCTTTGGTGACATTGGCTTATGTATCCTTAGCCATTGGTGAATTGCAAAGTTTAATTTTACTATTTATTTACTATAAATCTTTAAAGAAAAAGATACCTGTAAGTACATCAGAGCCAGAAAGAAGATCACAACTATTATTTAATGTTTTAGTTATTGCCCTTCCCTTATGCTTAAATGGCTTTTTAGGAAACTTATTTTCTACCTTTTCAACCCTATTAATTCCTAGAAGGCTAGTTCATGCTGGCTTTGATGCTACTGCCGCTTTAGGCCTTATAGGTAAGTTTAATGGTATGGCACTAAATATAGTTGTTTTCCCAATAATAGTTGTAGCTTCTATAAACTCTCTTATTGTTCCAGATCTTTCTGAAACCTTAAGCAAGGGAGATTACTATAATGCAACTATAAGAATTAAAAAGGTAATGAAAATAGCATTTTTACTAGGGCTGGCTACAACAGTTGTCTGCAACATAGTTCCTGATTCCCTTGGCAAAATGTTTTATTCAAGAGATGATTTAGGCAATTATATAAGGATAATTTCTCTTAGTGCACCTATATTCTTTACAGCCAATACAATGTTTGGAATATTAAATGGATTAAGTAAACAAGGGGTAATATTAAAAAACTCATTAATAGTTTCTCTTTTAGAAATAATATGTTTATATTTTCTAATTGGAAATACTAAAATAAATATTATGGGTTACGGAATAACAATTTTTATAACCTCCTCCTTAAGCTTAATCATTAACCTTAGAGAAGTTAAAAAACATATGGATTTATATCTATCTGGAGCAAATATAATAATATATCTTTTATTAGCAGTATTAATTTTCCTAGTGTATAACCTGCTAACAAATATATTCTTAAAAGATTTATTCATCATAAAAAACATACTTGTAACAGGCTTAACCTTCATAACCTTTGGCGGCCTTAGCTTCTTTGGAGTGGAAGAAGAGTAAGTACAGTTGTCAGGTTTCAGGTTTCAAGTTTCAGGTTAGGAGGATTTTCAGACGGGCTGAAAATCTTGAAATAAAAAAAACTCTGTTGTAAAAACAGAGATTTTTTAAATATAGATTTTCAGCTCCCCTGAAGATCTTCACCAACTGTGAACTAATCTAAGCCGTGAACTACCTAAATTAGTTGTTTTCTAAGTCTTCTAGGTAAGAATCTAATTATTCTTGGTGAAATTAGATCTAAGTCTCTTCTTCTTATTCCACCTAGATATATCATTAGGGTAAGGTATATTGCTCCCCCTATGGATATTAATATTAATGTAGCAATTATCATTACAATTCTTCCGCCGCCAAGGTTTTCTGCTAGTTTAACTATAGGGAATTTACATATATATATCACTATGGTCATTAATATTGAACATATTAGCGGAACGATACCTTGTCTTATTATTGGGACCTTTACTCTAAAGGAGCCTTCTATTTTTCTGTGATTAATTATGGCTGGAATTAAATATGAAACAAAGGTTGCTATTACAGCTCCAGCCACGTTTAAAAATGGAATTGGTATTAAAATAATATTTAAAATAATTTTCACTAATAATCCTGCTGAAACAGATGCAATTATTACATAAAGCTTGTTTATTCCTTGAAGTATAACATTTTGTATTGTTGTTATAGACATTAGTATGAGCAATGTAGAACCATAGGTAACTAATTCATGCCCTGGTGAGCCATTAAACATAAAAGCATATATTTCTTTACTCAATATAGCTAATCCAAAAGTTGCTGGAATTACTATAATATAAGAAAGTCTAAAGGAATATGAAGTCTGCCTTCTAAGGTCCTTTCTATCTCTACGAATAAAAGCTTCAATTATTTTAGGAAAAATTGATGTTCCAAGAGCAGTTACTATTGCAAGGGGTACGTAAATCATAGTTTTATAATAAGAAAGTACAGCGGATAAATTGTCAACTTCTGCACCTAAGCCAGCCTTTTTTAATAAAACTCCCAGGGTAATTGTATCTATTACTCCCGCAAAATTTTGAACTCCTGCTACTATACAAATAGGAATTGCATAAGAAAACAATTTCCTTACTATTTTTTTATTATGTATTCTCTTTACACTTGGATCATGATTTTTCTCTGTTTCTTCTCTATAATTTCTTTTCTCAAATATATAAATTATATATATTATTGCAGCAACTGCCCCTAAGGATGTACCTACTGTTCCACCAGCACTTCCCCATCTTAAATCCTTTGTTATTGCTAGTAATATAGCTGCAAAAACAAGACTTATTAATACATTAACAAGCTGCTCTATAAGTTGAGATATTGCTAAGGGCTGCATATCTTCCATCCCCTGCATATATCCCCTATAAGCCGCTATAATAGCTGCAAATATAAGAGCAGGAGCTAAAAATATAAAAGTTAGGGTTGAATTTTCCCTATTAATTATTTTTGCTACAGGAACAATGACAACTAAATATATCCCTGATACAGCTATAGCAATTAAAGTAAAATATTTTCTTGCTAATTTCATAGCCTTTAAAGAATCTTTATAATTTCCAAGGGTCCTATATTCAGTAACTACCTTAGTTACTGCAGGCTGGATGCCTAAGCTTGTAACTGCTATTAAAAATACAAAAATATCATATCCAGCCGTATATATTCCATAACCTGTGCCACCTAATACTGCAGTCAACAATGGTACATATATGGCTGATAATAATTTCCCCAAAATACTGGCAACTGATAATATTAAGAACCCATTTCCAGTTGACTTTTTATTCATTCCCAATCTCACCTTTGTTATATAATAAATTTAAAAACATCATTTTTTATCTTTTTAAAAACAGGTGGTAAACTTTCAGTTACTGTTTTATTTGTAAGATAATTTAATTTGTCTGGTGCATTTCTAAATATAAGTTTATATGCATATAAATATTGATAATCTAATCCAAACTTATTTGCAAAAAAGGAATTTAATTTTTTATCTCCATACTTGTTATCTCCTATTATAGGTGTTCCAAGATGTGATAAATGTGCCCTAATTTGATGGCTTCTTCCTGTTATTAAATTAATTTCTAATAAGGAGTAAGCTCCATTAGTTTGTAGGGTTTTTACTTCCATGGCAATTTCCTTGGAGTCTTTAATTTTTTTATCATATATTTTTGATATATTGGCTTCTTCATTTTTATGTATATAGCCCTTGTATAATCCGTCCTTTATCTTCCCTTTAACTAAGGTAGTATAGTATTTTTCAACCTTACCTTCCCTTATCATTTCATTCATAACTCTTAAGGACTCAAAATTTTTACCGAATATTACAACTCCTGATGTATTTCTATCTAATCTATTGCATGGTGCAGGAGTAAAGGTTAATTCCTTTTCTGGAAGATAGTCTCCCTTATCATATAAATAGGATAATACATAATCAGTTAAACTAGGCTCTTTTCCTTTTTGATCTGGATGCACTAAAATATTAGGCCACTTTTCCACTACTAAGATATTAGAATCTTCATAGGTTATCTTAATTCCCTTAGCATCTACTTTAATAAAGTTTTCTTCTTTTTTCTCTTTAGTACTTTGAATATATCTAATTTCTACTAGATCATCAACTTCTAGAGTATAGTTTTCTTTTTGTTTTTTACCATTTACTCTAATATCACCTTTTCTTAAAGCCTTAAATATTCTGCTTAAGGGCACATCTTTTAGTAGTTTTCTTAAAAATTTATCAAGTCTTTGGCCGGCTTCATTTATACCTATTTCTATTTTCAAACTAATCACTCCTAGTTTTTTCGTATTTTAGTTATTTTTTCTCATTGTTATAGATTAATATTAATTTACTTTCTTGTCAAATAATCAAAAGCCATTTGACACTGCATAGCAGCGCCTATTGGAAGGCATTCTTCATCAATATCAAATAAACTGCTATGGGCAGGGTGAATAATATTCTTTTCTTTATTACCTGACCCTAAAAAGTAAAATACTGCTGGAACTTCACTTGCAAAATAAGCAAAGCTTTCTACTCCCATTTTAGGGTATTTTTGCAATAGTATATTTTCTTTTCCTATTATCTTTTCTGCTGACGAAATAAATATATCCAGTAGTTTTTCATCATTATATAAATTAGGATAAGATTCTTCTATTTTTATATCTGCCCTGCCTCTATAGCTTTTACAAATTCCCCTAACTATATTTTTTAGCCGTTCTTTTACAAAAGCCCTATCCTCTTTGCTCATAGACCTAATTATTCCTCTTATTTTTACTTCCTCTGGTATAATATTTTGAGCTGTTCCTCCATGAATGCTTCCCACTGTTATAACTACTGGATTTAAGGTATTAACTTCTCTGCTTATTATTGTTTGCATAGCAATAATAACATGGCTTGCAATTATTACTGGGTCAACGGTAGTATGGGGATAAGCTCCATGGCCACCTGAACCCTTTATAGTTATGGCAAAAGGATTTGATGCTGCATTTACTACTCCAGGCTTTAACATTATAGTGCCACATTCTAAAGTTTCCTCTACATGTAGTCCACAGATACAGTCTACCTTTGGATTTTCAAGAACACCTTCTCCTATCATAAATTTTGCTCCACCTATAGTTTCTTCTGCTGGTTCAAAAATAAGCTTTATATTACCGCTAAAAAGGTGCTTGTTTTTATTTAATATTTTTGCTGCACCAAGCAAAATTGTCATATGGGCATCATGTCCACATGCATGCATTTTTTCCTTTATTTTTGATGAATAATCACAAGACTTTTCATCCTCTATTGGCAGACCATCCATATCTGCTCTTAAAGCTATTGTTTTAACATTATTAGAATAATCTTTAGTTCCCTTTATTATTCCGCATACCCCGGTTTTTGCATATTCTTTATAATCAATCTTTTCTTTTTTTAAAAATTCCTTAATATATTTGGAAGTCTCATACTCTTCCATTCCTAATTCGGGGTATTGATGAAGTTTTCTTCTGATGCTTATTAATTCATCCTTAATTTTTAAAGCTTCATCTTTGAAATTCATTGACTTCTCCCTATTTATTAATTAATAACTAGCTCAATAACATCCCCGTCTTTTATCTTTGTTGTATAACCAACCTTTTCACCATTTAAGGTTAAATTAACTTTCCCCTTTACATTTGAAAGGTCATAATCTACGTAATTAAACACATCTATTATTATATAGTCTTTTCTGTGAGAAAGTGTTAACTTTTTGTTATTAAATACTACGTTTATTACATTTTTATCTATTTCATTATTAATTAATTCCTGCTTATTTTTTTCATCTTTATCTTTATTTATTGTAATCTTATCATCAATAGGTTTAATTATATTTAATTTTTCTCCCTCTGAAACTATATAGTTATCTTCTAACTTTATTCCATTTTTCTCAATTTCTACTTCTTCTTTTAATATGTACTCTTTAATATCTTTAACAGTCTTAGGAAGAATTACATTTATTTCATCATTTTCTTTTATTTCATACTCTAGGTTTTCTTTTTGATTATTTACTGTAATTATTGGCTCTAAATTTATAACCTCATTATCTAAGTATATTCCTATAGAATTTAAATTTCTTATAACATCTTTAATTTGAGCTTTGCCATCTTTTCCTTCCTTTGCATATTCTATTTCTATAATGTCACCATATTTTATATGCTTATCTAAACTTTCAATTTTATCATTTACTTTAATTACTGGACTTTTTCCTTTTTCTCCAAAAGCAATACGTTTTACTCCATTTAGCTTATATCTTAAATTCTTTCCATTCCTAACCATAAGCATACTTGGATTAACTCCTGCATGGATAATTACATCCATTACTGTAAGCTCATGAGAATTGAACATACTCACTGCAGAACCATTTAAAGTTACATCTATAAAGTTCTTGCTTTCATTTTTTAAGGCTACTAAAGCTATTCCCAGTACTGTTACTCCTGCAGAACCTAGATTATTTTCGCTAATACATTCTGTTACAGACTTTCTATCCTTAATTGCTATTCTTTGAACTGGCATATTAAGGTTTTCACTAAGTTCTTCTATTATTCCTGGAGTATGGGCTCCTCCCCCAACTAGAAATAGTGCACTTGGAGACTTGCCTCCATTAAGTTCTATTATTTTTGCTGCAATTCCTTCTGCTATTTTTGAAACTATAGGTTTTATCACTTTTCTTATATCTTCAACCTTTATTGTATTTTCTAAACCTAAAACATCTATATATGTAATTTCACTTTCTATATTTATCTGCCTTTTAATATCTTCTGCAGTATTAAAATCCACTAAATATTCTTGTACTATAGCTTCAGTAACTTCATCCCCTGCTTGAGGAACCATTCCATAAGAAGAAATAGTATCCTTTGAACTTATTGCAATATCAGATGTTCCTGCTCCAATATCTACTAAAGCTATATTTAGTAATCTTAAATTTTTTGGTACAACAGCGTCTATGGCTGCTATAGGCTCTAAAGTTATATTGCTAACACTTAATCCTACCTTGCTTAGTACTGTATATAAAGAATCAACTACGGATCTTGGAAGGAAGGTAGCAATAACGTCTACAGAAGCATTTTCTCCCTTATGTCCTTGTAAATTTGACATAAGAAATCCATTTAAATAATAATTTTTAACTGAGTAGCCTACACAATATAGTTTTCCTCCAGTATTCTTATTTATTTCTTTTTCAGCTTCCTTAAGGGCTATAAGCTCTAACTTCCTAATATCTTCCTTATTGATTTCCTCATCTTCATTTAATTCAGTATATCCTGTTCCATTAACAGTTTTTAAAAACCTACCTGCAGCTGCTATTGATGCATTAGTAAGCTTAATATTAAGTTCCTTTTCTATTTCATCAACTATATTTTTAACACTTTTTGCAACTAAATCTATATCATGAATTTGTCCATCTATCATTGCTCTCTCTTCATGCTCTACATATTTTTCTAATATAACATGAAATTTATTATCCTTAACAACTCCTACTGTACCAATTATTGATCGAGTTCCTACATCTAGAGCAAATTTAATATCCTTTGAATTTATCTTCTCCATTCTACACACCCCCATTGACAGTTTTCAATTTTCAGTTTTCAAGTTTCAGTTTCAGGTTTCAGTTTTCAAGTTTCAGTTTTCGGTTTTCATTTTTCAATTTTCAGTTTCAGCATAGCCAGTTTTAGGTTTCTGCTTTCCCTTTTACTAAAATTAATAATTAGTTTTACTATAATAAATTATACAGTCTTTGCATTTATTAGTGAATAGCTTAATTTATCATTGTTAATATATTATTTTCCATAAGTACCCTTAGGGAAAAACTCCTGCTTTCTTTATCATCAAATGCTATTTTAACAGAATCTTCTTTTATTTCCCTAATAATTCCCTTTCCATAGGTCTTATGCTCTACTCTACCCCCTGCTTTTAGGCCATAATCTATTTTACTTGTTGCTTTTCTAAAGTCACCTTCACCAATGAATCTTGAAATATCTCTAAACCTTCCCTGCTGGTTTTTAGGGGCATAAATATATAAGTTTTCTATTGCCCTTGTAACTCCTACATAAAAAAGCCTTCTTTCCTCTTCTAAATTATTTTCAATGGAGGATTTATGGGGTATTGTTTCTTCCACAGCATTTACTATAAATATATTCTTAAACTCCATTCCCTTAACGCCGTGAATTGTACTTAAGATAACTCCCTCTTTAACTTCCTTGCTAACCTCTAATTTCTCCTTTACCCTTTCAATATGAGTTAAAAATTCAATTATTGTTTTAAAGCCCTTAGCTGAATTTCTAAGTTCTTCTAGTATTACTTCAAATTCCTCAATGTTTTGATTATACCTTTCTGCATATTCCCTTAAATAATCAATATATTTTAAGTCTGATATTATATATTGAATAGCAGTTCCCAAGGATACCTTATTTAAGTATAGAATTTCCTTTTTTAATTCATCAAGCTTTTTACATTGATAGGGTGCCATATCATTTTTATCTATTAATATATCAAAGGCTGATTTATCTTCAATAGACCTTCTAATATAATCTAAATTTGCCTTGCTGATATATCTAAAGGGTTTATTAATTATGGCTAGGAAGCTTTCTCTGTCCTTGATGTTTATTGCAAGTCTTAAATAGGAAATAATATCCTTACATATAAAATTCTCATAAAAATTATACCCCTTATCTAAAAGTACAAAAGGAATATTTCTTCTTATAAATGTATTTATTAAACTCATAGCCTCCATATTTGTCCTGTATAAAATAGCATTATCACTTAGGCTGTCTTTAGTTTTTTCTAAGATTTTTGAAATTTCTTCTCCCTGAACACTTTCATCAAAGGGTGTTGAAAATTTAATTATTCCATCACTCTTTTTAAAGGACTTTATTAACTTCTTATTTCTGCTTTTATTATTAGAAATTATTTTTTTTGAAACTTCTACAATATTTTTGCTGCTTCTATAGTTAGTAGATAAATAAACCTTTCTGCCTTCTTTAAAAATTTTATCAAAGCTTACCATATACTCAGGTTTTGAACCTCTAAAACTATAAATACACTGATCCTCATCTCCCACTGCAAAGATCGAATTACCTTCATTTATCATCTTTAAGAATTCAACTTGCAGCTCATCACAGTCTTGAAATTCATCTACTAAAACATATTTAAAAAGTTTTCTATATCTGTAAAGTATTTCTGCATTTTCTTTAAATAATCTTATGACCTTTATGGATAGATCATCAAAATCCCAAAATCCATTATTAGATTTAAACTCTTCGTATTTACTTAAACACTCTTGGAAAATATCCTGAGGCATAGTTGGAGTATATTCCTCTAATTTCCTTAAGGAAGTTTTAAAAAGGGATATATTATTTAAGGCTTCCTTTATTTTATCTTCACTTACATCATCACTATATTTTGTAAGCACAGACATGATTATCTTATAACTAATGCCTGAATTGATTATTTTCACCTTATACCCTTCCCTTAAGAGGATTTTATAAAATAATCCATGAAAGGTTCCAAAGAAAGGTGCCTTTTCCCTATTAAATATATTTTTATATCTGCTTCTCATATTATCAGCAGCAGCCCTTGTAAAGGTAATTACTATAATATTTCCTATTTTAATATTTAAATCTGTAACTAAATGATTTACCCTATTAATAATTACTGTAGTTTTTCCTGAACCAGGGGCAGCAACTACAAGTACATTTCTATCTTTTATGTAAACAGCTTCTTTTTGATATTGGTCTAATTTAATAATAATAATCTCTCCTTCTGCCATTAATTATTGCCTCTATTATAATATAAATTACTATGTTGTAATAATTTATTTATCGTTGTAAAATATTATTATTGTATTTGTTTATTTATTAGATTATTTATACAATCATTTTAGTATAAAAGGAGAATAAAATGGAAAACTTAATTAGATTTGATGTCACTAACGAACGTAATCTTACTATGTTAGTAGACTTCTATGAGCTTACAATGGGAAACGGATATTTTAATAAAGGTGTTCAAGATAAAATAGCATACTTTGATATGTTTTTCAGAAAAATTCCTGATGATGGCGGATATTGTATTATGGCAGGCGTTGAACAGCTAATACAATATTTAAATAACTTAAATTTTACTAATTCAGATATAGAATTTTTAAAAAGTAAAAATTTATTTTCTGAAGAATTTTTAGAATATTTAAGAAACTTTAAATTTGAATGCGATGTTTGGGCAATTCCAGAAGGTAATTTTGTTTTTCCTTATCAACCTTTAGTTACAGTTAGAGGCCCTGTTGTACAGGCTCAATTTATTGAAACCATGCTTTTACTTACAATAAATCATCAAACTCTTATTGCAACTAAAGCAAACAGAATTTGCAGAGCTGCTGCTGGCAGGACGGTAATGGAATTTGGTTCCCGTAGAGCTCAAGGCTATGATGGAGCAATTTATGGTTCAAGAGCTGCCATAATAGGCGGATGTGATTCTACTGCTTGTACAATATCAGATAAATACTTTAATGTTCCTGCTGTTGGAACTATGGCTCATAGCTGGGTTCAATTATTTGATTCTGAATATGAAGCCTTTAAAGCATGGGCAGAAAGTTATCCTGATAACTGTTCACTTTTAATAGATACTTACAATGTTTTAAAATCTGGATTACCAAATGCAATTAAGGTTTTTGACGAAGTATTAAAACCTTTAGGAAAGAGACCTAATAGTATTAGAATAGATTCTGGTGACATTGCCTATCTAACCAAGAAATGCAGAAAAATATTAGATGATGCTGGTTATAAGGATTGTAGAATATTAGTTTCTAACTCCTTAGACGAACATATAATTAGAGATGTATTAAATCAAGGAGCATGTATCGATGCCTTTGGAGTTGGTGAAAGATTAATAACAGCAAAATCTGAACCTGTATTTGGTGGTGTCTATAAATTAGTTGCAGTTGAAAATGATGATAAAATAGTACCAAAAATTAAAATTAGCGAAAATACAGAAAAAATTACTAATCCAGGCTTTAAGAAAATTTATAGAATATTTGATAAAGATACTGATAATGCTATCGCTGATCTTATAACTCTTCATGATGAAGTAATCGATGAAACTAAGCCATTAGAAATCTTTCATCCTATTGAAACTTGGAAGAGAAAGAGAATTACTAACTTCTATGCTAAAGAATTGATGGTCAAGATTTTTGACAAAGGTAATTTAGTTTATAAGAGTCCTTCAGTACTAGAAATAAAAGAATTTTCTAAAAAAGAAAGTAAAAAAATGTGGCCTGAAATTTTAAGATTTGAAAATCCTCATACCTATTATGTTGATTTATCTCAAAAGTTATGGGACTTAAAGCAAGAATTACTTCATAGGGGAAGCTATTAACAATTAATCATTGACAATTAAAAATTTTTATATAAAAAAATAACAGTTAAAAGTGATTTCTAGCAGACTAAAACTTTCTTAACTGTTATTTTTATTTTCATTAATAATTTATAACCCTTTCATGTGAATAATATTCATTTTCTAATTCTTTTATAAATAATGATCCATTATTACTTTCACAGTCAATACTGCTTGATAAGAATTCCCTAAAGGGACAAATTTCATGTCCAACTTCCTCTGAATATAAAGGGCATGTATTGTAACAACTCACTGTTTCTTTCTTTGTTGACCAAAATGGACATATACTCAACTTTCTCACCCCATTGCGATATTTTATAATATAATCTTTTCATATTTATTATAGTATACATATTTAGAAAAATAAAGTAATTTAACCTTTTTCAGAGAATTTTAATATTTACTGGGCGATTTTTTTACTCCAGTCTAAGGAATAAAAATAAGCATCCCAAAGTTTTCCTTCATCAACTCCAAGCAGATTACATAACTTTACTATTTTATCTTCTTCTACTTTTTCGTAGGCTAATACTAAATCAAGGATATTTCTAAGAATACTTTCTACCCCTAATAAAGCTTCTTTGATATTACTATTTATAGGTAAATCCTTAAGAACATTTTCTACGTCCTTCTCCATCATTAAATGAAGATTTGAAAATAATCCTACCAGGAAGGCATCATCCTTCTTTTCATACCCTATTATTCTTGCAATCCTTTCACAGAATTTCGCTCTTATTACAGTATTAGAAGTATATTCCTCATTTCTATTTGAAGAAATCTCTAAAACAGATAATATAGATAACCACTTCATTAATTCTTTCTTGCCAATAAGCATAATAGCTTCTTTAATAGAACTTATTTCTTCGATAAAATTAAAATAGGAAGAATTTATAAATTTTAAAAACTTATATGTTAGTGCAGCATCCCTTTTGATCATATTCTCAATCTTTTCTAAATCACTATCTTCTTTTACTAACTCTATTAAGATTGGAAAAATACTGCTATTTTTAATTTTTACATCCTTTCCTAAAAATATAGATGGTTTACTGTAATAATATCCCTGAAAATAGTGGCACCCTAATTCCTTTGCCTCCCTCAAGGCTTCAATATTTTCTATTTTTTCTGCTAACATCTTAATATTATACTGCTTACATAATTTTGCTATTCTTTTTCTTGATTCTTTAGACGATAATAAAAAATCTAATTTCACTACATCCACTATCTCTACAAATTTTTTCAAATCCTCTTCATTTTCAACATCATCTAAAGCAAGAGAATATCCCTGCTTCTTTAAATTTTTAAGATTCCTAATTACCTCCTCAGTTGGATTTACATTTTCTAATATTTCTATTACTACCTTATCCTTTGGAAGTAACGTTGCAATATTCTTATTAATTAATTTTTCTGGAAAGTTAACAAAACCAATCTTATTATTTGTTAAGTTATCTAAACCAAAAGAGTTTATATTCTCTATTACTTGATAAGTTGCTAATTCATCTTCTACATCAGAAGTAAAATTATTTATTGTAGAATTTCTATATAATAATTCATAGGCAACTACTTTTTCTTCACAATCATATATTCCTTGTCTAGCTATAAATATATCCATTTTTTCATCCTCATTTTTACTTTTTTATAATTATGTCTTAATTATACAATATTTAGAAGAAATTTGAAATATTTTTAACATTTTTGTATTTTTATTTTCATTATTTTTCACAATCTATTGAAACTCTGACAACTTTTGTATTAAAATTAAGTTATTACTATTAAATAAAAGTCAAACTAATTAATATTTATTATCTTTTAAAACATGATATTAAGAAGTAGATGATATTGACTTTTCCTTAAGATTAGTGTATAATAAAATAAAAATATAAAGGATGGTGCAGTATGGAAAATATTACTTCTATATTTAAAGAGAAGAAACTTAAACTAACTCCTCAAAGATTAGCAGTTTATAAATATTTAATGAGCACAAACGATCATCCTTCTGCAGAAATTATATATAAAGCTCTTCAGCCTGAATACCCTACTATGAGCTTAGCTACTGTCTATAAGGCTTTAAAGACATTAGTAGAAGTTAACTTAGTACAAGAAATAAATGTTGGTGAAGGAAACTTTAGATATGATGCTAATTCAGAAGAACATGCACATATTCAATGTATAAACTGTAGTAAGGTAACTGATTTAGAAAATGTTTCATTTTCAGATTTAAATAAAACAGCTGAGGAGAATTCAGAATATAAAATTTTATCAAATAAAATTTTCTTCTACGGATTATGTAAAGATTGTAAAAAAACAAGTTAGGTATTATAACCTAACTTGTTTTTTTCTTTATAAAATTTATAAAAGGTCATCCCTTAAACAGCTTTTTATTTTACAATAATTTGAATATTAATTTTTATACCTCATATAATAAAATGAGGTGATATAATGACTAAATTTATTATCATAAAGAAGAAATCAATATTTTATTACATATTAAGCATACTCATTTTTTTAGTTTTGTTCTTTTTAATTTCCTTATTTTTTAGAGAAAATAATTCTACAAAGAAAGATCTTCTTGGTGTATTTGCCCCCATAACTTCTAAGAATCATTCTGATTTTGATTTAACTGGTGATGGTATTAATGATGAAGTAGAAATTATAAAGGAAAATAATAAATATCTTGTAAATATAAAATCTAATAACAAAGAATATCATTTAATTAACACGGAGGGTTCTAGATATCTTGGAGACTATATAAACAAATGGCCAATTAGAATAGAAGTCATCGACTTATCAAGGGACAATATTCCTGAAATTATCATAAGGACTTCTTTAGATAACATTCCAATAAATTATGTTTTTAATTGGAATGGAGAAGAATTCACTAATATATTAACAACAAATGATAACATAATTGGAATATTGGATTCTATCAATAATAAAAGTAGTAAGTTTTTCTCTTTATCTTCAAAAAAAGGAGATACTTCTTCCAAGGGATTTATTTTATTAGATAATAAAATAAAAGATATTTCTTTTGCAAATACTAAGATCCCTTCCCTTTCTCATATACAAAAATTTATCGATGTAATTGAAGCTCCTTATGATTTATCAACTCCTCCAGATATTTTTTCATCGGAAATAAATAGTTCAGAATTAGCAATCTTATGGAATTTAAATAAAGATAGCTATAGATACTCTTTTCAAAATGCTTATTTTATAGACTATGAATGGAATAAGGAAGGGGAAACCACAGGCCTTAGTTGGATTTTATCCTTTGAAGAAGTAAATCATAAAGATGATTCAGTTATTCCTAAAGAACTGCTTATTTACTTAGATATAAAAAAGGATCAATATGATAATTTAAAAATTAACTCAATACAGAAAATCTAAGCAAGAAAATTACTAAAATTAAAAGGCCGCAAAATTGCGGCCTTAAAGGGGATTGGGGGGGTTTAGCTTAAATGAAAATTTCTTTTCATTTGCTATAGGAGAATGTTTCTCCGGTACATTTATATTATTTACATATTGTATTTTTTTATACTTATTTTTTCTTATTTTATATATCCATTTTTATAAGCTTCTATTATTTTGTCAATAAATTCTACTTTATTTGGATTTATAATGACTTTTATTGCTTGCAATATTTTTAAATTTTCATCATCATTATTTCTTATTTTAGCTTCATCCTTTTTTTCTCCTATGTTTAAATCATCACTGCTAGAATTATTCATTCCAGCAAAATTCCCTAAGCCTAAATTATTCATCATATTTTGCAAAGACCCTAAATCTAATCCCATATTATTCAAATTAGGATTATTATTATTGTTGTTTGCTCCCTGATTCAAATTAAAATTGTTTAAATCTAGTCCATCCATTTTCATTGAAGATAACATATTCCCAATCTGACTCATATCTATATTAGAACCTAGCATACTCATTAATTGAAGCGGATTTATTCCAAAGGGAGAACTATTTAAAAGGTTAGAATTAGTTCTTTCCTCTTTTTCCCTTCTACGCCTTCTTCTCTTTGACATTTAGCGTCCTCCTATTATTATTTCTTCCTTCATTATATGTACTAAAATAAAATATGTTAAAGTTTTAAGACATTTTTTTGGAGGGCACAGCCCTCCATCCTCTATTCTACTAGTAAGCTCCACCGAATGAGTTACACAAAGAACCTCCGAATAGTAAGAATAATAATATTATTAACCATGAGCAATTATTATTTAAAAGCCCTGCCCAGCAAGCTATTAACAAGAATATAATAGGTGCTAAACAACTGTCTATTCCTTGGAATCCAAATGAATCAAAACAACAATCATCTCTATGATCTCTGATGTCTCTAACATCTACACAGCAACAATGTTTTTTCTTAGACATAACTACCTCTCCTTTCCACCTTTAATTAGAATATTGTTCCATTAAAAAAGTTGTTATTATTGTCTCTATCTGAATTGCAGCGATTACAGATGAATAGAATTACTAGTAAAAATAAAAATCCGCAGCCACTTTCTGAACCAATTCCTCTTACATCACTTCTTCTTCTTCTTTTTGGGCAACAACAATCATTTCTTCTTCTACCGCTATAGAATAGGATTAATAAAATCCAAATCCAGCTGTTAAAGCCACAGCCATGATTACAGTTTTGAATAGGGCTTGCTTTTTCATTACAATCGTAAGAATTTAAGCTGTTTAGAATATCATTTACTTCCATAACTTATTCCTCCTTGAAATTTTGTTAAATAATTTAGTTTTATACTACATACTATTCTTTCAAATATTAATTGTCACTATTTTTATTGTAATATTGCTATTTTTTATAAATAAAAAAGACTTTTTTCCATTAGTAAGCAATAATTATAGATTAAAGGGAAAAATAACAAATAAATATAAGAAAAAAAGTAGATAATTCACATTATATGAATTATCTACTTTAAGTTTCATTACCTTCACAAATATATTAATTTAAATGTTTTTATTCATTAATTGTTTCAATTTCTACTGGATTAATATCCCTAAAAAGATTATCTACTAATTCATCTTTCCCCTTCTTATTTAAAGATGAAAAGAAATATAACCTATCTTCCTTTGTTAATTTTAGTGTTTCTCTTATTACTTTCTCACTTTTTCTTATCTCATTATTTGATAGTTTATCGCTTTTTGTTGCGATTATTATTTCGTCATACCCATAGAATTTGATCCATTCATGCATTTGAATATCATCTGCTGTTGGTTTATGCCTAGAATCTACTAATAGTATTACTCTCTTTAATTCTTCCCTTCCATTAAGGTAAGTCTCTATTGTTTTTCCCCAGCTTGCCTTTTCTGCCTTAGACACTTTTGCATATCCATAACCAGGTAAATCCACAAGATAAAATTCATTATTATTTATTATAAAAAAGTTAATTAATCTTGTTTTTCCTGGGGTTTGGCTTACCTTTGCTAATTTTCTTCTATTTGTTATTGCATTTATTATTGAGCTTTTTCCTACATTTGATCTTCCTACAAAGGCAACCTCTGGCAGGCCTGTTACAGGGTATTGGGATCTTTTTACTGCAGATATAACAAAATCTGCATTTTTAATTTTAAACACTTGTATCAACTCCAATTATAGCTTTATTTATTACTTCACTTACATGATCAACTGATATAATATTTAATTTATTTTTTACTGATGCTGGTATCTTAATTAAATCTTTTTCATTTTCCTTTGGAATTAGTATTGTATCTATGCCTGCTCTAAAAGCAGCTATAGCCTTTTCTTTAAGGCCTCCAATTGCAAGAACCCTTCCTGTTAAAGTTACTTCTCCAGTCATAGCAACATTGCTTCTAACCTTTTTATTCGTTAAGGCAGAAACTATTGAAGTAATTATTGTTACACCTGCAGATGGACCATCCTTTTTAATTGCTCCCTCTGGGAAATGGATATGAATATCTGTTTTCTTATAGAAATCTTCGTTAATTCCATATACCTTAGCATTAGCTCTTACAAATCCAAAAGCAATTTTAGCTGATTCCTGCATTACATCCCCTAATTGACCTGTAAGTGTTAGTTTTCCAGTTCCTTTCATAGCTACTGTCTCTACTGGCAAGGTATCACCACCAGCTGCAGTCCAAGCCATTCCCTTAACTACACCAACTCTATCTTCTTTTTCCTTAATATCAAAGCTATATACTTTTCTTCCTAGATATTTTTCCAATCTATTTGCTGCTATTGAAATAGATTTTTTATTTGTTTTAAGCATTTCAGTAACAGATTTTCTGATTAACTTACCTAAGACTCTTTCTAAGCTTCTTACTCCAGCTTCTTTAGTATAATAGTTAATTACATCCTTAATTGAAGAATCTGATATTTTAAACTGTTCACTGCTTAGAGCATATTCCTTTAATAACTTTGGAATTAAATGATCCTTAGCTATATGATACTTTTCCTCATAAGTGTATCCTGATAATTCTATAATTTCCATTCTATCTAAAAGAGGATGCGGTATTGTATCCAAAGAATTGGCTGTAGTTATAAATAATACTTTTGATAAATCTAGATCTAACTCTAGGTAATTATCTCTAAAAGTGCTATTTTGTTCACTATCTAAAACTTCTAGTAAGGCATCTGCTACATTTCCTCTAGTATCACGGCCAAGTTTATCAATTTCATCTAGTAAAACTAAAGGATTGTTTACCTTTGTTTCTTTTAGAATGTAAGCAAATCTTCCAGGTATAGCTCCAACATAAGTTTTTCTATGTCCCCTAATTTCTGCTTCATCTCTTACTCCACCTAAGGACATTCTAGAAAATTTTCTATTTGTAGCATTAGCAATTGACTTAGCAATTGAAGTTTTACCTACCCCTGGAGGACCTACTAAACATAAGATTGGTCCCTTTAAACTCTTAGTATGTTGCTTAACAGCTAAATATTCAATTATCCTCTCTTTTACTTCTTCTAAACCATAGTGTTCCTTATCTAATACATTTTCAGCTTCTTTAATATCAAAGCTATCCTTAGTTGATTTATTCCATGGAATGTCTAAAATCCAATCAAGATAATTTCTAATAACATTTCCTTCAGAACTAAATCCACTCATAGTTTTTAGCCTTGATAATTCACTTTTTGCTCTTTCTTTTACTGCTTTAGGTAACTTTAATTTATTTATTCTCTCTTCGTATTTTTTTATTTCTTTCTTTTCTTCATCATCTTCACCAATTTCTTCTTGAAGAATTTTAATTTGCTCTCTAATATAATATTCCTTTTGAGACTTATCAACATTTTCTTTTAGTTTTTTACCTAGTTGCTTTTCTAAATTTAATATATCTATTTCTTTTTCTATAAATATTAAGAGCTTTTCTATTCTTTTTATAACGTCTAACTCTTGTAATATTTCTTGTCTTTTATTTTCATCAAATAATACATAGGAAGCTACTATATCTGTAAGTTCGCTATAGTTACTTATTGAATCAAATATTGTCATAAGAGAACTACTAGTATTACTTGAAACTCTTATATATCTTTTAAAGCTTTTCTTTAGGGTATTAATATAAGCTTCTATATTTTCATACTCACCATTAGAAGGCTCTTTTATCCTTTCTAATTCAGCTTCTAAATATTTATCTTCTGATACAAAGGCTCTTAATTCTCCCCTATCTCTCCCTTCAACTAAAACTCTTATTATTTCATTAGGTAATTTAATTATCTGTTTAATCTTACAGATAGTACCAATAGAATATATATCTTCAAAAGTTGGATCGTCAATTTCATAATCTATTTGACTAACTAAGAATATTTCACTTTGATTTTCTACTGCTGCTTCAATTGCTGCCTTAGATTTTTCCCTACCTATATCAAAATGTATCACCATTTTAGGAAAAACACTAATTCCTCGTAGAGGAATTAAAGGCAAATTCATTATATTTTCACTCATTTTGTCTCATCTCCTCTGTACTATTCATATATCGTTATAATATATCATAAAAATTATTATTAATCTATCTATAATAAGTATTTTAGCTTATTTAAAATTTGATAACAATAATATTATAATATAAAGAGAACTTTTATCAATGTACAAAATGTTAATAAAGAGCCTCCCGTAAGAATAAACTATTAGCTAATAGAAAGAGAATTAATAATATTTAAATGAATAAAATAATTGACAGCTAAAGTTGATAATTCATTATACTTAAACTTTAACTGTCAATTAGATTTAAATTTATTCACCTTTAGCTGATAATATATCTACATTATCATTAATCTTAACCTTTTCCTTTTTATTCTTTATTTCTTTCTTAGCTATTGCTTCATTTAAAACTTCCTCTATTGAGCTTACTGGTATTACTTTTATATTTTTTATATCTTTAAAGGAATCACTCCAGTTTTCCTTAGGTATTATAACTTTTTTAGCACCTGCTTTTTCTGCTGCTTGAATCTTTGCTAGAATTCCTCCTACTGGTCTTACTTCTCCTAAAATACTAACTTCTCCTGTCATTGCTACTTTATTATCTATTTCAATATTCTTAATAGCACTGTATATAGCCACTGCTATTGCTATCCCCGCTGAAGGTCCATCAACAGGCATTCCTCCAGGAATATTAATATGTATATCAAAATTTTCACATTCCAATTCATAAATATTATTAAGAACAGTAAGTACATTTTGTATTGAAGAATAAGCTGTGCTTTTTCTTTTCATCTTTCTATTATTTGAGCTTAACTCTTCTTCCTCTATTATGCCAGATACTTTTAGATGTCCTAATCTACTTTTTGCTCTTTTTGCAACTGCTTCAATTTCCATTAGTATTCCTATATTTGCTCCATGAACAGCTAAGCCATTAACTACTCCTACTAGTGGTATATCTTTAATTTTCTTATCTGGAATTTGAGTGTAATTACCGTTTTCTATCACCCATTGGATATCATTTTTATTTATATTTTTTCTTTCTTCATTTATGGCAATACCTGATGCTAGTTGAATTAAATTTACTACTTCTCTTCCATTAGTGCAGTATTTAGATACTAATTCTAAGGAACTATCACTAATTTCTAAATTAACCTTTTTAACTGTATTAGCTGCTATTTTTCTTATATCCTCTCCCTGCAAAGGCTTGAAGAATATTTCAACACATCTTGATCTAATTGCAGGAGCTATTTCTTCTGGACTTCTAGTAGTTGCTCCAATAAGTCTAAAATCTGCCGGTAACCCATTATCAAATATTTCTCTTATATAATCAGGCATATTAGGATTTTCACTACTATAATATGAACTATCTAAAAATACTTTTCTATCTTCTAGTACTTTTAGCAGTTTATTTAATTCAATAGGATGAAGTTCTCCAATTTCATCTAAAAATAATATTCCTCCGTGAGCTTTTGTTACGGCTCCTGGCTTTGGCTGTGGTATTCCTGCAACTCCTAAGGAACCTGCCCCTTGGTAAATTGGATCATGTACTGAACCAATCAAAGGGTCTGCAATTCCCCTTTCATCAAACCTAATAGTTGTAGCATCAATCTCTACAAACTTAGCATTCTGTTTAAAAGGAGAACTAGTTCTCTTTTTAGCTTCTTCCAAAACTAACCTAGCGGCTGCTGTCTTACCTATTCCCGGCGGCCCATATATTATTACATGCTGAGGATTAGGTCCACATATAGCTGCCATTAATGCCTTTATTCCATCTTCCTGGCCAATTATTTCATCAAAAGTAGTTGGCCTGCTCTTTTCAGTTAATGGTTCAGTTAAACTAATACTCCTCATTCTATTTAACTTATCCATTTCCTTCTTATTTTCCTTTTCAATTACTATCTTATTAGTTTTCCCCTTGCTATTAGACATCATATAATATATGAATATGATCATTGTGGTCACTTGAAGCAATAATAACAATTCACTCATAGCTCTTCTGCATTATAATTGATAATGCATCCTCCCTTCTTTCTAATGGTCATATCAATTATTATTGACTTCATTTATAGTTAATATTCTAGGCACAAAAGAATAACTTTTGTACAGTTCGGAATTCACAGTGCACTGTTCACAGTTTAGGATGATTTTCAGAAAGCTGAAAATCTGCAATAAAAAAACTGCTGACATTAAGTCAGCAGTTTAAAATCTTATAATATAGATTTTCAGCCGCCTGAAAATCCACAATAACTGTGCACTGTGCACTGTGAACTCTCAACTGATTATGCTGTTTCTATACCTTTTCTTTTCTTGCCTTTTTTAGAAGACTTTAATTGAGGTCTTACTTCCCCTTCCTTTACCCTAACAATTTCAGGTAATTTCTTCTCTTTTATACAATCTTCCTTAATAATAACCTTTGAAATTGTTTCGTCTGAAGGTATGTCGTACATTATTTCTGTCATTGTTTCTTCAACTATTGACCTTAAACCTCTTGCTCCTGTTTTTCTTTCAATTGCTTCATTAGCAATTGCTGTTAAAGCATTTTCATCGAATTCTAATTCAACATTATCCATTTCGAATAATTTCTTATACTGCTTTACTAAGGCATTTTTCGGCTTAGTAAGTATATTTATTAATGCATCTTTATCTAAACTTTCTAAAGTTACTATAACTGGTAATCTACCAACAAACTCTGGAATAAGACCAAATTTTAATAAATCTCCAGGCATTATTTCTTTAAGAAGTTTTCCTAAATCTTTTTCATTCTTAGATGAAATTTCAGCTCCAAATCCAATTGAACTTCTTTGAGTTCTCTTTTCTATTATTCTATCTAATCCATCAAAAGCTCCACCACAAATAAATAAAATATTTGATGTATCTATTTGAAGGAATTCTTGATGTGGATGTTTTCTTCCACCTTGAGGTGGTACTGCAGCAGTTGTACCTTCTAATATTTTTAGTAAGGCCTGTTGTACACCTTCTCCAGAAACATCCCTTGTTATTGATGGATTTTCTGATTTCCTAGCTATTTTATCTATTTCATCAATATAAATTATTCCTTTTTCTGCTCTTTCTACATCATAATCTGCATTTTGAATTAATTTTAATAAGATATTTTCAACATCTTCCCCAACATAACCAGCTTCAGTTAATGTTGTTGCATCTGCTATTGCAAAAGGAACATTTAAGAACTTAGCTAAGGTTTGTGCTAATAAAGTCTTACCTGAACCAGTTGGTCCTAATAAAAGAATATTACTTTTTTGAAGTTCTATATCATCGTCCATAACATTTGAACTAATTCTTTTATAATGATTATAAACCGCAACTGCTAAGGATTTTTTAGCTTGCTCTTGGCCAATTACATATTGATCTAAATAATTTTTTATTTCTCTTGGCTTAGGAACTGTTGTTGTATCTAGTTCTACGTGATTTTCAAATTCATCTGCAATTATTTCTGAACATAAATCTATACATTCATCACAAATATATACTCCTGGTCCAGCTATTA
>ERZ773359.2414-NODE-2414-length-23529-cov-63.833475_pt1 | contig 23529 bp, 23 predicted proteins | sample MGYA00374955_ERZ773359 | MGnify/ENA primary metagenome ERZ773359 (study PRJEB29098, sample SAMN04486028) | biogas fermenter metagenome | study: EMG produced TPA metagenomics assembly of the Biogas fermentation microbial communities from Germany - Plant 4 DNA1...
CTTGTCCTGGTTATCATAAGATTTTATTAGTTCCATGCCATTTATAAACTTATGAAGCCTTATAGTTTCTCTTTTGTCTTCAAATATTTTAATTACCTTATTCTCAATTAAATCCAAAAAATTAATGTCATCATCACATATTGCAATATTGATCACAGGTATCACCTTGTTAGAATATTTCTAACTTTAGACTATCATGAATTACGCATCATTACAATAAAAAACCTCCTAAATTAGGAGGTTTTAATTATTATAAAGCCCAATCCCCATTAATTCTATATTATGTTATTTATTTTTTCATTGGTTTCTTTGGTTCAAAGGATAAAAATATTGATTGCTTTCCTTCTGCCATTGTAACTGCTTTCTTTGATAATTTAGCAATGTTCTCTAATACTTTTATCTTAGTGTTTTTCATCTTTTCCCCCCTTTGTAAATTTTTAATTTATAATGTTTACATTGGATTTTAATAAAAATATACACCAAAAAGTCCTGATTAAAAGCAGCAACCTTACTATATCTCTTTAGGTATTTTAATTTCAAATTGATTATTTATTTCCTTAATCTTCATGTCCATTACAAATTCTTGTAATAGAATTTTAGATTCTTCATCAAACAAATGATTTTCTAATAAGGCCCTCCTAACATAATATGTTTCTCTTTCAATCCAAATAGTCTCTTTCATATTAGTCACTAAATGAGTTTCCTCTAACATATAACTAACTTTATCTTCATCTTCTAAAACTATATATTTTTCATTGGATAAACTTTCATTTATCCGAAGATTTTTTGGGTCACTATCCAGAAGTCCAGAAATATTAAAACCAATATTTATAGTAAAATCTTTATATTCAATAGATACATTGTTAACATTCTCATCCACTATCCATTCATTATCCTCATGACTATATTTATATAGAGTATCTTTTATATAATAGGCTTCTATTGGTACTGTATTCAAATTTAAATCCTTTAATCTAATGAAACTAATAGTATTGTCTACATCGCTTAATGTTTCAACTTTAATATTTTCAATATCAGCATCCTTATCGTATACTATGATATCTGTCTCAGAATTAAAATACTTAATTTCATTCTGTGCTTCATTAACTTTACTTAGTATTTCTGAAACATTTTTATTGAAGTCAGTATTTAAATCATCATTTTCAAGGATCTTACTAGTGTTTTGGCTTAGTATATCCTTACTGCTATTGGAATCCTCTTGCCAAGTATTTTTAGATTCTCCACGTTCCAGCTTAGTATTTCTCATAAAATAGTCGAAATTAACAGCTATGGCTAAAACAATAATCAATCCAATAAAAAAATAAGTGATTTTTTTCATGGCTTTCTCCCTAATTGTTCTTTAATACAAATTTTTTTACATAACTGTCTTTTATTTTCTAATACTTACTTTATTGTTCTTGAATTTGTTCCTTCCTTTTCATAAATATATTTATAACTATAGAATAAGCTATAGAAAATATCGTTAAAGCCATCATAAACCATATATCTATTAGCTCAGCTTTTACTACATAGCCTAATATGGGAATTAAACTCAAAAGCAATACTCTTTTTCTCGCTATTTTCTTATTTCTAGAAATTTCTTCTTCTGTTTTAGGATTGTTCTTATTTGTAACTGGAGCGTATTTAAATATGATCATTATAGAAATAACCAGCAACGCCAATGCCACAACTGGTTTATAAGCTAATAAAATTCTAGTTTTTGCTATTATCAACATAATAAAGTTTAATATGGAATAGATATAGCATTGATAATAGTAATTTGCGTGATACCCTCCTGTATAGGATTTTAATAAAAAATGAATTAATAGAAAGATGACAGCAGAAACTAATTCTCCGATGAAGAATGCCAATATTAATATGCTGATAGATGTTAATAAAGTGGAAATAAGCAATTCAATACCATATATATAAATATCTCTCTCTTCTATGTCTATTATCTTATTAGTTATTAGATAGAGACTTATATCTTCAGCTAATTTATGTAGCATCTAATTCCTCCACAGAATTCAAACCTACTTGTAATAGTAAATATACCATATTTATTTCAACATTTGATAAAAATGGTACGAATAGTAGAAAAATAGGTATGAATAGAAAAACCCCTTATTCGCAAGAATAAGGGGTGAAATTGCTATTAACCTTCTTGAACTGCTACATCCTTACCGGATTCTTCATTTTCTCTATTTCTCTTTGCTATTACAGGAAGTATATATCCCAATCCTATTAGTATAAATACAGTTGCAAAGTTTAATATAACTCTAAAGTTCCAATCTGCTGAAAAAGCTGGTAAATCTCCAGGGAACATACCTAATATACATGCAAATGCTGTAAATGAGAAACACCATAAACCTGCTAAAAATCCTAGTGTTGGATTTTTAATAAATTTATAATTTGGATTATATTTTTCGGATTGACGTTTTAATCCCATATAAGCAAAGAATACCCATAGATATCTAAGTGGCATAACTACTGAATTCAATTTTAGTAACCACTCAAATAGTTCATTCATATTTCCTATTCCAAGAGCTGGTACTACTATTAGTGTACCAACAAGTACTGCAGTCATCTTATATCCATTTATAGGAGCTCCATGTTTATTAACTTTAGTTAAAGATTTTGGTATATATCTGCTATCTGCTTCAGTAAATAGTAAAACTTTTAGCGGAGCATCTATTGAAATCAATAGTACAGAAAGTTGAGATACTAAATTAGTTAAAGCATATATGATTACAAAGAAATTTCCAAGACCATAGTATTCACCTAATAACTGGAATGCATAATATGCTCCATTCATCATTAAATCATCTGGTCTATTAGCTGAGTCAAACATCATACCCATAGCTATTGATCCCAATATAGCTGAAACTGTAACCATAACAGCTAATATGATCATTCCCCTAGGGAATTCTTTATCTGGGTTCTTTGTATTATTTACATATGGTGATAACTTTTCACATCCACCAACGGCAAATACCAACATTGAAATTGTTGTGAAATATGAAAAATCAAATTTAGGCATTATACCGCTAAGACTCCAGTCTTTTGTAGCTATTTGTATATCTCTCATAGCTGGTGCAGCAACCATCATAACTACGTATAACATGGACATAATAAACATAGCCATTCCTGCTACATTACTTACCCTTTTAATAGATGTAATACCTTTTGAAGCTAACCATACAAATACTAAGAATATAGCTAAAATTATCAACTGGGTTGTTAATGTGCTAAATCTTTCCATTAAACTTCCGTTTTTAAACAATGCCCAGCTTAAAGCAATCAATGCTCCCTGTGGTTTTTGTGCTAAATATGGAACATGGACTACCCAATAAGTCCAACCAGCTAGATAAGCTAACAATGGAGTGGAAGTACCTCTTATCCATGAACTTACTCCTGCTTTACCTGTTTTAAAAGCTGAACCCAATTCTCCAACCATCAATGCATATGGTATAAAGTATAAAGAAATAATTAGTACCCAAGAAACTATAACGGTTAAACCTTGGTTAGCATAGTTGTTAACTACGTTACCAAATCCTCAAACGCTAACAAATGCCATCATAGCTAGATTGTACCATCTGAGTTGTTTTGCTTCTTGTTCTTGCATAATGTTTCCTCCTCATTTTTATTGTCTAATTTGATGATTGCTACAATAATTAATATTTTAACAATATCTCATCTTCTTTTCTAGTATTTTGCAAAAATAGAATTAAATATTTTATATGTTCAAATATCAGATTATTACAAGTATAAACGCATTTTTGAATAAAAAATCTTTTCTTTTATTCATCAATATTTCTATAATATATCAGTATAAAAACCATATTAAAATGTATAAAAATTAACAATCATCTGACTTGTAAATGCTTATGTCCAGTTAGCATCTGATTTTTCTGGCAGGGGACCCATTATTATCTATAATAAAAGTCTCTATTCCAAAATGGAATAGAGACTTCACATCACTCTACTATGATAATCTCTCCTGTATTTTTAAATCCATAACCACCTAAGGCTTCAACCCTTTCCTTAAACTCCTTAGATGTCAATATTTCAATAAATTTTTTAACCCTTTCATCTTCCAACATATCATAGGCTACCAAAAAGTCATAGTCCTCATAGGCCACATCTATAAAATCCAAATCTAAAGCCTTAGCTGCTGAATATATGCCTAACCCTGTAGTAGCAGCTCCAGTTTTTACTGCATTGGCTACTGCCATATGGGTGGTCATTTCCCTTTCATAGCCTCTTATATTTGATGGATCTATATTTTCCTTCTTTAGATGATAGTCTAATAATATTCTGGTACCTGCTCCACGCTGTCTATTTACATAAACCACATCTTCCCTTGTCAAATCAGAAAAGCCCTTTATATTCTTAGGATTTCCTTTCTCTACTATTAAGCCTTGATGCCTTCTTACTCCCTTTATAAGGGCCATCTTCTGGCCTGGGAAGTATTTTTTAACATAAGATATATTGTATTCACCAGTTTCCATATCTAGTAAGTGAATGGGGGCAATATGGCATTCTCCCCTTTTCATAGATAAGATTCCACCCATACTACCTACATGTCCTGAGGTTAAATTCATCATATCCCCTATTATATCCATTATTATGTCATGGCTTCCAATGGAAACCAGGGTTTTCTTTATTTGACTTAAATTTTTAATTAGCCTTACATTAACTGTATCTCCCGCATCTACTCCTTCTAAGGATTGGGGTATAATGGCTATTCCATCAGCTTTAACCAGGCTCATGGTAACCCCTGCACCACTGGATAGGGGAATGGCTATAAGCTTATCATTTACAAAGCCTAAATTGACTCTAACCAGTTCCCTGTTTTTTAGGGAAGATGAAACCTTTTTTGTAATAATGGCTTCTTGGAATAAGTCCTCTTCTTCCTCCAGGCCAATATATTTGAGTATCAAAGGCTTAACAAAGGTATCAAATACCAGATAGGCAGATACTGGATATCCTGGTATGCCTATAACAGGCTTATTATCTATAAGACCTAGTATTGTTGGTTTACCAGGCTTCATGGCTACACCATGGATTATTACCTGTCCTAATTCCCTTATAATATTTACAGTATAATCCCTGCTTCCAGCAGAAGAACCAGCCCCAATTATAAGTATATCATTTTCTTCTACTGCTTTTTTAATGGCAATTTTTAACTTTTCATAGTCGTCTTCAATAGGCCTGTACCTGTTAGGTATGCCTCCGTTTTCTAAAACCTGGGCTTCAAACATTCTTGAATTAGAATCTATTATCTTTCCAACTTCCAGTTCCTCAATATTTTCGATTATTTCACTTCCTGTAGGAATAATTCCAACTTGGGGCTTTTTATATACTTTAACCTTCTCTATTCCACCAGATATTAAGGCTCCCATATCTATTGGTCTAATCCTGTGTCTAGATGGAATTATCATTTCTGTAGCTACAATATCTTCCCCTACAGGTCTTATATGCTGCCAGGGATGGGCTCCTTTTATTATTTGCACCTTCCCATTTCCTATATCTATTACATCTTCAATCATAATGACTGCATCAAAGGGTTCCTTTACAGGTTCTCCTGTATTTACGTATATAAAGTCCTTCCCTTCTTCCAGGGTCAGAGGATTTACCTCTGTAGCTCCCTTGGTATCAGCGGATTTTACCAGTATTCCATCCATGGCTGCAGCATTATAATTTGGAGATGAAATTTTAGCATATACTGCCTCATAGGTTACCCTGTTTAAGGCTTCCTGCACACTTATCATCTCCCAGGCAGGCCTTATATTCAGACTTTTAAAGTATTTTTCCTTGGCCTCATCCACATCTATATTTTCTATATAAATATTTCTTTTCTTATGCATATTTCACACCTCTTTCTTCAATTGACAGTTAACAAGAAGCAATTGAAAATTCATAATTACAATAAATATACGTCCCTTTCTTCCCCTTTATATACCCCTTCTTCATGGGGCTTTATTATTATATAACCATCAGAGTTGGATAATAAGGATATCATACCAGACTTGCCAAAATTAGGGCTTGCATGAATTTCCCCATCCACTTCCCTTAATTTTACCATTTGATAGGTTTCCTGACCTGGATGGGAGTGAAAATTAAAGTCCATGATTGCCTTAACTTGAGGCTTATATTCAACTATTCCCATCTTGTTCCTGATATAGGGTTCAACTACTGCCTTAAATACTATAATTGAGGAAACAGGGTGGCCCGGTAAACCAAATACTAATTTTCCTCCTCCTTCACCTATAATTGTAGGCTTACCTGGTTTAATGGAAATTCCATGTACAAATACTCCCTTACCACCTAGAGAATTTATTACCTTAGCTGTATAATCCCTAGTGCCTACAGAGCTGCCTCCTGATATGAGTACTATATGGGAAAGGGCTATGGCCTTTTCTACTTCATCTTTCAAGAGGTCATAGTTATCCTTTACTATGGACTTTCCAACAACACTTCCACCTAGTTTTGTTATTAGGGAATATAGAGCATAGGAATTTATATCCCTGATCTTTCCTAGCTCTAGTTTTTCATCTATATCTATTATTTCATCACCTGTTGATATAATATAAAATCTAGGCTTTTTATATACTTTAACCTTTGAAATACCTAAAGCTGCCAGTACTCCTACCACTTCAGGGTTTATTCTTCTTCCCTTTTTAAGGGCTACTTCCCCCTTCTTTATATCATCACCTTTTTGTATAATGTTTTCATTAAAGGATATGGGCTTATATACCATTAGGCTATGATCATCTAGCTTTTCAGTATGCTCTATCATAACTACTCCATCTGCCCCTTCAGGGACCATGGCTCCTGTTGGTATATACATAGCTTCCCCAGATCTTATAGCCTTATGCGGAACTTCACCTATTTTTACCTCCCCTATTATGTTTAAAAGGCTTGGTACAGACTCACTGGCTCCATGGCTATCCTCTGACTTAATTGCATAACCATCTACAGTGGAGCGGTTAAATTCAGGAACATTTATATCTGATACAATATCTTCTGCTAAAATCCTATCTGTAGCTTCCAGTATGGATACTTCCTCCACTTCAAAATCATAATCTTTAAAATTATCCAGGATCTTTCTGCCTGCATCCCTTATGGATACTACATTAAAAAATTCCATTTATTCTACCACCCTTCCACAATCTAGACGAATAATTCTATGGCATAATCTTTTGGCCTGCTCTATATTATGGGTAACTATAAGTACAGTACCCTTGGTTTCTCTGTTAAAATTAAGTATTTCCCTTTCCATAATTTTTATTGATACCGGATCTATATTTGAAGTAGGTTCATCTAGCAATAAAAGCTCTGGCTCAAATATTAAGGCTCTGGCTAAACTTACCTTTTGGGATTCCCCTCCGGAAAGAAGGTGCCCCTTTTTATTTCTAAGATCTTGAATTTCAAACCTATACATTATCTCTTCTACCTTCTTTTTACGAACTGCCTTATTAACCTTTCTTACCTTTAAAGGATACTCAATATTTTCATATACCTTCCTTTTAAATAAATAAGGTTTTTGGGTCACTAGGGTCATTTTTTTATATATACCCTCATCTAACAAACTGCCATCATACTTTATAGTTCCTGTAAAATCACTATCCAGTCCTGATATAATCCTTAAGAGGGTAGTTTTCCCTGAACCATTTGGACCTATCAGGCCTGTGATTTTACCTTTTTCTATACATAGATTATCTATATCCAGTACCTGTTTATCTGAATAATATTTTTTTAAAGTTGATATGCTAACCTTCATTTTAATCCTCTCCACTATAGGTATATATTAAGCTATTTATGCCAAAGGATATTATTAATAGTACTAATCCTAAGGCAATGGCCATTGGATATTCACCCATGGAATTCATCATAGATATGGCAGTTGTTATGACCCTGGTTCTATTTTTAATATTTCCTCCTACAATCATAACAGCTCCCACCTCTGATATGGCCCTGGAAAAGGCAGTTACCACATTGACAATTAAATCTATTTTAAGTTCTCTTATAATTAAAATAATTATATCAAATTTACCGGCTCCCAGGGTAATACCTATTTTCTGTATTTCCTTGCCCCTGTTTTTGCCAAGACTATAGGTAAGGCCTAATATCAAGGGGGTTACAAGTAAGGTTTGGGCTATTATCATGGCTTTTGGTGTATACATTAGATCAAAATGTCCCAGGGGGCCTCTTCGTGAAAGGAGTATTGCAACTAAAAGTCCAACTACTACTGAAGGAATAGACATAAAGGTATATAGTATTCTGGAAAAAGCTTTTTTCCCTTTGAAATCCTTAATACCTAAATGTATCCCCATGGGAATAAAAATTAAGGATGCTATTATGGTTGCTGATGTGGAAACAAATAAGGATAAAAATATGATTTCATATATTTCCTTATCAAAGGATATTAACAAATTTATTGCTTCTTTAAAACCTTGAGCTATATAGTCTATGGAAATCACCACCTAGTAAGTATATGTTAAAGATTGGAGCGACACAAGGTCGCTCCTTACAATCTATTTTGCATTTGGAGTAAATAGTGGTTGCCCAAATTCTTCTACTCCATATTCCCCTATTAATTTTTGAGTTTCTTCTGAAAGGAACCATTCAAATAGCTTTTGAGCTCCCTCTGCATTTATTTGCTCACTCTTTTCTGGATTTACTGGTATTATACCGTATTGGTTAAACAGGTTTTCGTCTCCTTCAACTAATATTTCAAGCTCTAATACATCCCTCATATTTAAGTAAGTTGCCCTATCTGTAAGGGTATATGCTTGCATTTCATCAGCCATCTTTAATACATCACCCATACCGGCTCCAGCTTCAACATACCAGTCTCCTGCAGGTTCAATACCAGCAGCACTCCAGATAGACAGTTCCTTTTTATGGGTACCAGAATCGTCCCCCCTTGATACAAAGGTGGCTTCATTTTCTGATATAGCAGTTAATGCTCCCAGTATATCATTTCCATAATTTTCCTTCAATCCAAGTGAATCCTCTGCTGGCCCTACTAGTATAAAGTCATTGTACATAACATCTCTTCTTTCCAAGCCATGGCCTTCAGCCACAAACTCTTCCTCAGATTCCTTGGCATGGACCAAAAGAATATCTGCTTCTCCATTTCTTCCCATTTCTAGGGCCTTACCAGTTCCTACAGCTACTACGTCTACTGTAATACCATATTCCTCTTCAAATACAGGTAATATGTAATCTAATAATCCACTATCCTGGGTACTAGTAGTTGTAGCTAATATAATTCTTCCACCTGTTTCCTTAGGTTCTTCCTCTTGTTGCCCTTCTTCTACAGCTTTATTTTCTTCAGGTTCCTGGGTATCCTGACTTACATTACCTTGTCCGCAGCCTACCAATAATGTAAGTACAAGTATAAAGCTTAAAGTAAATGCTAAAAACCTTTTCATTTGAATCCTCCTTTTCTTTTATAAAATAAAACAGTCCTGGAAAGGACTGTTTTATAACAAAATAATTTTCCTTTCCAAACACGGGAGGCATAAGGATTTCTCCTTATACCCATCGGCATAATTTTCATAGCCTGGCCTTAGAAAATTATGCTCGGAAAATTGGTATATATATTCATTTTTTCTCCCCTTGCAAATCCAACAAGGGTAATGCCCAATTTTTCTGCCATTTCTACTGCTAAACTGGTAGGTGCAGAACGGGAAATTATTGCTGGAACCTGCCTTTTAGCTGTTTTTATAAGTATTTCAGAGGATATTCTTCCACTGGTTAAAATAATCTTATCTCTGGTATCAATTCCATCTAAAAGGGCTCTTCCAAAAATTTTGTCGAGAGCATTGTGTCTCCCAATGTCCTCCCTAAATATAATTATACCATCAATATTACACATGGCGCAACTATGGACACCGCCTGTATTTAAAAAAAGCTCTGATTTCTTGTTGAATGATCTCATTAAATCTTTAATATTGTCTGCCTTTATCGATAATGGTCTTTCTATTTTTTTAGATCTAAAAGAGTCCAAAACATTGTAAAAGAGGGTGCCCTTTCCACAGCCTGATGTAATAGTCCTTTTCCCCCTAAATTTTTCATTGAACTCATTTACATTATTTACATAAACATAGGCTATGCCCTTTTCATCATCCATTCTAATTTTATCTATATCTGAAAGTTTAGATATAAAGCCCTCTGAGTATAAAAAGCCAACAGTTAATTCCTCAAGGGAATCCGGACTACATAAGAGGGTAATAATTTCCTTATCATTTACAAATATGGTAAAGGGGTACTCTACCACAACTATATCTTCTTCCTCTGTAATTTTATCCCTGTTTACCCGTACTATATTTACCTTTTTAATCTCATCCTTCATTGTATCTACCTCAATCTTGACTATTTATAGATTTTAAATAGTCATTTAATTCCTCTTTAGTATTTAAATTCAAGAACATGTCCCAGTTGGGGCTAAACCTTCTTGCCTCTTCCTCCTCTATATAGCAAACAGGTAATTTGCCTATTAATGAATTTACAGATTTTCTATCTTTCAATAAATGTTTCTCTATATCCTTTATCATGTCCTTAGAGTAGAAGGCATTGAAGGGCTCTATCCACTCTCCATATTTGGTAATGCAGGCCTTTACATCCATATTTTCCATTTTCTTTTTCATAAACCTAATATAGTCCAAATTTATATTTGGCATGTCGCAGGCTACAAAATAAACATATTTGCTTGAAGCTTCCACTAAGCCTGCATGTATACCCGATAAGGGGCCCTTACCAGGTATTATGTCCTTAGTTATCCTGTCTGTAAGGCCTATATAATACTCAGACTTATTTGTAACTACAATTATTTCATTAAATTCCTTTTTTAGCTTCTTCCTTAGACTGTCTATAAGCCTTCTTTCATTTATCCTTAAAAGCTGCTTGTCAAACCCCATTCTGGTGCTTTTGCCCCCTGCTAGAATAACTGCAGTACCAAACTTTTTCACAATCTCACCTACCTAGCACAGTCATGACTATCTCCCTTTAATATCTCCAAACCATGGTGGACAGAATCCATAATATAGTCCAGGGCCTCCTTAACAGCCTTGGGACTGCCTGGTAAATTAATAATCAAGGTCTCTCCCCTTATGCCTGATACTGCCCTGGAAAGCATGGCTCTGGGAGTTATGCTGAGGCTATGGTATCTTATAGCCTCAGCTATACCATTGGCCATCCTGTCACAGGCCTTCATGGTAGCTTCAGGAGTCACATCCCTTTTGCTAAAGCCTGTACCTCCTGTAGTCAGTATCAAGTCCACCTTAAGTTCATCTGCCATATAAACTATTTCATTAAATATGGCCTCTTCATTATCAGGAAGAATTATAGCCCTTTCAACCCTATATCCTCTATCTTCAACTATTTCCCTAATGGTTTTGCCGCTTATATCTTCTCTTTGGCCAAGGGCTCCCTTATCACTGGCAGTAATTATGCCAACCTTATACATAAAATCATCTCCCTAGTTTTTCAATTCTTACAGCAGCCACCTTCAATTCTGGAATCTTAGCTGTCTTGTCTATCTTTGTATTAGTTAGATAGTTTGCTGCACTTTCTGCATAGTGGAAGGGCATAAACAGTACATCTTCATCTACAATATCTGTAACTTTAGCATAGGTTTCCACACTGCCTCTTCTGGATACCAACCTTACCTTTTCTCCATTAGAAATATTTAGCTTATTGGCTGTTGATTCATTTATTTCTACAAAGGAGGTAGGTGCCAGTTTGTTTAAGCCCTCTACCCTTCCGGTCATGGTTCTTGTATGGTAATGGTAAAGTATTCTTCCTGTTGTAAATATAAATGGATAATCCTTGTCAGGTAGCTCTGCACTGTCCCTATGGTCAACTGCCATAAGGAGTCCTTTACCTCTTGCAACTTTTTCCTTGTGAAGATACTTGGTACCTGGATGATTTACATCTGGACAAGGCCATTGTATGCCTTCTCCTTCCAATCTTTCATAGCTAATACCTGCATAGGAAGGTGTTACAGTCCTTATTTCATCCATTATTTCACTTGGATGAGTATAAACCCTGTCATGGCCTAATCTATCCATCAACTCCATTAATATTTTCCAGTCGGGCTTAGAATTTCCAACAGGCTCTATGGCCTTTCTTACTCTTTGAACCCTTCTTTCAGTATTTGTAAAGGTGCCTTCCTTTTCAGCAAAGGATGCGGCTGGCAGTACCACATCAGCTAATTCTGCTGTTTCAGTCAGGAATATATCCTGTACTACCAGGAAGTCTAAATTAGTTAGGGCCTTTCTTACATGGTTTATATCCGGATCTGATACCATTGGGTTTTCTCCCATTATATAGATGAACTTAATCTTTCCTTCTTCTGCCTCATTCATTATTTCAGGAATGGTAAGTCCAACCTTGTTTGAAAGTTTGGCATTCCATGCCCTTTCAAATTTTTCCTGTACCTCTGGTTTAAATACCTTTTGGTAGCCTGGGTAGTCTGTTGGCAAGCCACCCATGTCACAGGCCCCTTGGACATTGTTTTGTCCCCTAAGTGGGTTAACTCCTGCTGCTTCTTTACCAATATTTCCGCACAAAAGACTTAAGTTGGATATGCTCATTACAGCGTGGGTACCTGTAGTATGTTGGGTAATGCCCATTGCATAATATATGCCTGCCCTTTCTGCCTTAGCATATATACGGGCTGCCTTAATTATATCCTCCTTGTCCACACCACATATTTCTGCCGCTACTTCCGGAGTATAATCCTTTACAACTAATTTTAAGTCCTCAAAGTTTTCTGTGTTCTTTGCAACATACTCCTTATCATAAAGTTCTTCTTCAATTATTACATGCATCATTCCATTAAGTAGGGCTATATTGGTACCTGGTTTTATTTGAAGGAATACATCTGCATAATCAGCCAGTTCTATCCTTCTGGGATCTGCTACAATAAGCTTTGCTCCCCTTCTTAAGGCCCTCTTCATGAAGGTTCCTATTACAGGATGGTTTTCTGTTGTATTGGAACCAATTACAAATATGGCATCATTGTATTCAACTTCCTCTATACTATTAGTCATGGCTCCGCTTCCTAAGGTTGTTGCAAGACCTGCAACTGTTGAAGCGTGTCAGAGGCGGGCACAGTGGTCCACATTATTGGTGCCTATTAGGGCCCTGAACATCTTTTGGAATAGATAATTTTCCTCATTGGTACACCTTGCAGATGTAAGGCCTGCAAAGGCATCAGGACCGTATTTTCCCTTTATTTCATTTATCTTGCTCACTATTAAATCGTAGGCTTCCTCCCATGTAGCCTCTTCAAATTTTCCATTTCTCTTTATAAGGGGTGTTTTTAACCTGTCAGGATGATTTATAAAATTATATCCAAACCTTCCCTTTACACATAATAGACCATTATTAGGCCTACCCTTTGCTGGCTCCACCCCTACTACCTTATCTCCCTTTACCAGTAGATACATCTGGCAGCCTACTCCACAGTAGGAACAGGTAGTCTTGACCCTTCTTACTTCCCAAGCCCTGTACCTTTCTCTTTTCTTGGGCATCAAGGCTCCTACGGGACATACGGCTACACAGTTTCCACAGGAAACACATTTAGAAGTTGCCAAGCCCATATCAAAGGGGGTGCTTACCTTAGTATCAAAGCCCCTGTCTTTTAGCCCAATAGCATTAGTTCCCTGTAGTTCGCTACATACCCTAACACATTTGCCACAAAGTATACACTTGTTTGGGTCAAAGGTATAGAAGGGATTGGACTCATCTAAAGGATAATTCTTTTTCTCCCCTATATAGGTTCCTTCAACAATTCCATATTCATAGCAATAATCCTGTAGTTTACATTCTCCTGATTTTTCACAGGTTAAGCAGTCATTGGGATGGTTTGAAAATAAGAGGTCTAAAATCTCTTTCCTTGCCCTTATTACCCTTTCACTGTGGGTTTCTATTTCCATACCATCCCTAACCTTTGTAGAACAGGAGGTCTCAAGTTTGCCCTTGCCTTTTATTTCTACTACGCATAACCTGCAAGCAGCATAGGGCTCCAATCTTTCATCATGGCATAAGGTTGGAATATCTATTCCCAACCTGTTGCAAGCTTCAAGTATTGTAATACCATCTTCAACCTGGTATCCTTTACCATTTATAATAATATTAGCCATTGTATTCCACTCCCGTACTGATTTCTTCCTTATCCAATAGCTTTTCAATTATATTATCCAGGCCTAGGGCTTCCTTCCAGGTAGTTTCCTTAAACTCTCCATTTTCCTTCTTGTATGGGGTATATGGCTCATCCAAGTATATAAACTCCGTTGTAAGCCTTCCCTTTAAACATAGGGGTCTTCCATTGGAAGGGGCCTTAGCCCTTACAGCTACATTTTTACCATTCCTGGATAGTACCTCAAAATCACAGCCATATTCGCAAACCTTACACTTGACCTCTTTTATTTCAAATTCCCAAGGTCTTCCTTTACCCATTAGCCTCTTATCTAGAAGTGCTCCTACAGGACATACAGTAACACATCTATTACAGGATACACAGCTTGATTCCTCTAAACTTAAATCTATATCTGCAACTATCCTAGTATTAAAGCCCCTATTGGCAAAGGTAAGAACTTGCCTATCTGCTACCTGGGCACAGGTCCTGACACATTTGCCACATAGGATACACTTGCTGTCATCCTTTAGTATATAAGGGCTTGATGTGTCTACTAAAGCCGGCCTTCTATCCCCATCATGTTCCCTGAACTTAACATCATATTCATAGGCATATTTTTGTAGCAAGCATTCCCCTGCCTTTTGGCAGGTTAAACAATCATTAGGATGGTTATCTAATAATAATTGTAAAATTTCCTTTCTAGCCTTTACTACTCTTTCTGACCGGGTATGAACAACCATGCCATCCCATACTTTGGTAGAGCAGGCAGTTTGCAGTTTTCTGCTGCCTTCTACTTCCACCAGGCATAATCTGCAAGCTCCTACTACTTCCAAATTAGGATCATAGCAAAGGGCTGGTATTTCTATGCCAACCTCTTTAGCTGCTTCAATTATGAAGGTACCACTGGGAACTGTCACCTTTTTAGAATCTATAGTAATAGTTACATTAGCCATAATAAACCTCCTACTTTTTAATAATTGCACCTACTGGACAAGCTTCCATGCAAGCACCGCACTTAATACATGTTTCAGTGTCTATAACATGTTTTTCCTTTACCTTGCCGCTTATGGCTGAAACTGGACAATTTCTTGCACATTTTGTACATCCTATACATTTATCTGTAATGAAGTATTGTAAAAGCGCCTGACATGATCCAGCCGGACATCTCTTTTCATATACATGGGCTTCATATTCTTCCCTAAAGTATTTTAAAGTAGATACTACGGGATTTGCAGCAGTTTGTCCCAATCCACACAAGGAACTGCTTGTAATTATTTCAGCCAGAGACTCAAGCCTGTCTAAATCTTCAGGTGTACCTTCCCCCTCTGTTATCCTTTCTAATATTTCCAACATTCTCTTTGTTCCTTCCCTGCATGGAACACATTTACCACAGGATTCATCTACCGTAAAGTCTAGGAAAAATCTGGCTATATCTACCATACAATCAGATTCGTCTAAAACTATCATTCCACCAGATCCCATTATGGAGCCTATCTTGCTTAAGGAAGCAAAGTCTACTGGAGTATCCAAAAATTCTTCTGGTATACATCCTCCTGAAGGTCCTCCTGTTTGAACTGCCTTAAATTTCTTGCCTCCAACAGTTCCTCCACCTATGTCAAATATTATTTCCCTTAAAGTAGTTCCCATAGGTACTTCTACAAGACCTGTATTCTTCACCTTGCCACCTAGGGCAAATACTTTAGTTCCTGGTGAATCTTCCGTACCAATGCTTCTAAACCAGTCTGCACCCTTTAGGATTATTGGAGCAACATTGGCAAAGGTTTCAACATTGTTTATAATTGTTGGCTTACCCCACAATCCTTTATGGGCAGTCCTTTCCACCTTAGGTCTTGGCATTCCCCTTCTACCTTCTATAGATTCCATTAAAGCTGTACCTTCTCCACATACAAAGGCACCTGCTCCAAGTCTTAATTCAATATCAAAATTAAATCCAGTGCCTAATATGTTTTTACCTAGTAAACCCTTTTCTCTTGCCTGTTTTATGGCTGTTCTCAATCTTTTTACCGCCACTGGATACTCAGCCCTTATGTATATGTATCCCTGGTCTGAGCCTACGGCATATCCGCATATAGCCATGCCTTCCAATACTGAGTGAGGGTCACCTTCAAGTATACTTCTATCCATAAAAGCACCTGGGTCTCCTTCATCAGCATTGCATATTACATACTTTTTATCCGCTTCATATTTGTATGCTGTCTCCCACTTTCTTCCTGTAGGGAAGCCTGCCCCTCCCCTTCCTCTTAGGTTGGATTTCTTCATGACTTCTATGACTTCTCCCCGGTCCATTTCTGTCAATACTTTAGCCAAGGCATGATATCCATCTAAGGCAATATATTCTTCTATGCTGTTGTAGTCTATAATTCCACAGTTTCTTAAGGCTATCTTTTCCTGCTTTTTATAAAAGTCTACCTGGTGTACTGGGAGAATCTTGTCCTCTTTTTTAGCATCTTCATTAAGTAGCCTTTCTACTATCTCATTTTGGCAAAGGTGTTTTTCCACTATTTCATCTACATCTTCAATTTTGATTCTGCTATAGAAGGTTCCATCTGGATATATTTCTATATTGGGACCAGATTCGCATAGACCAAAGCAGCCTGATATGCTTACTTCCACATTTTCTAAACCTTTTTCAGCTATTTTCTCAACGAACCTTTCCTTTATTTCCTCCACATTTGAAGAATAGCAGCCAGGACCACCACATATGAGTACATGTCTATTTGTAGCCTTCTGGCCAATCTTTTCCTTATCAAGCTTATATAATTTTGATTCCATATGCTTAAGGGTTTCTTCCTTAATCTTCCTTAACTCTTCAACGGTCATCATATGTATCCCTCCATCTTATCTATACTGGTTTATAACTTCTTCTACACTGTCTACAGTAAGCCTTCCATATATCTTTTCATTTATCATTATTACAGGTGCTAATCCACAGGCACCTAAACATCTTGTAGCATCAATGGAAAACTTTCCATCCGGTGTTGTCTCTGCCACACCTATTCCTAATATTTCCTGTATTTTTTCCAGTATTTCTTGTCCACCTTTTACATAGCAGGCAGTTCCTAAACAAACCCCTATAACATTTTCTCCTTTTGGCACAAGGGAAAATTGTGAGTAAAAGGTTGCAACTCCATACATTTCTGATAAAGGTATATTGGTTTTTTCTGATATTAACTCCAATATTTCCTTTGGAAGATAACCAAATAATTCTTGAGTTTCCTGGAGTATAAGCATAAGTACGCCTTTTTTGTTCTTGTTCTCTTCAATAAAGTTAAGCAATCGGTTAACCCTGTCTTTATTGCCCTCCCAATTAAATTCAAATGCCATTTTTTAAGCCTCCTTCACTAAATTACCAATAAAAGAGACAGCTTATGCCTTGCTGCCCAATACTTTAATGCTGTCAAATATACTTACATAAAATTTATTCTATTCAAAAAAATAATATCCCATTATTTTATGGTATGATATTTTATTGTTTTTGTCAATAAAAGCTTGTAAACCAAAAAAAGGACACATAGGCTTCACGCCTAAATGTCCTTTATACTGCTTAATAAGCACCATTTTAAGGATTCCTTTTTACCTAAATGGGCCTTGCTTTTGATTATTTCATAAGGGTTCTGCTTATGTTTAATAAGCTCTTCAAGTGGTTTTAAATATTTCCTTTCTTTTTCATCTAAAGCCCTGCTGGCCAGTTCCAGAAGATAATTCCCTGTTTCTAACAGGCTCTTGCCTTTATACTGGCCATACAAGCCCTTTTCAAATAAATCTTTTTTAGCCTTTACTATATCTTCTTCTGAAATATCCTTTACAAATTCATATAATTCTTCCAGGTTAGTCTCATCATAAAAAAGTCCCTTTATCAGTGCCACTGCTGAAAAATTCAATGGATAGGGAACTGAATCCATCATCCTTATTTCTACATATTGTTTGGTCCTTACATCTGGAAAGACCATGGTCAAAACATGCTCCAGCATTTCAATGGAGTACTTATCCGGATCAAATATTTCCTTAACTAATTTACTGCCTGTAGGGTAGGTTTTTTGGCCATCAAATACAAATATGGGAGGTATATTTAATATATACTCTGCATATTTTCTATATCCAAAGTCCCCATCAAAGGTTCCCCTTGCTATGCCGGATCTGTCATTATCACAGTTTGCCCATATAAAGGCCCTTAAGCTGTGATTTTCCCAAATAGCTCCTTCAAAGTAGTAGCCATTATCATAGAGGGCATACAGTACTGGAGATAGGGCATTGGCTATTTTAAATTTTTTAATATAGTCTTCTTCAGATCCATAATCAATGGTAACCTGCAAGGAAGCTGTTCCCTTCATCATATTGTGGGCATGGCTTCCTTTGGTTTTAAAATATTCAAACATGTAATCGTATCTTTTTTTAGGTATTATTTTAATCTCTTCAATTTTAGTTACAGGATGGTAGCCAACAGTCATAAGGGTCTGCTTCTTTTCTTCAAGTATTGGAATTATATCATCAAGGAAGTTAAAATATTTTTTCTCTAAATCCTCTATAGTTTTTTCAGGCCCAATACTCAGCTCTATTTGGCTGCCTGGTTCTAAACTGATAATTTTGTTTCCCTTATAAAGACCTAATATATTTTCCCCTTCATAGATACCCGTCCATCCCTTTTCTTCTAACTCCTTTAAGGTTTCACCAACCCCACCCTTTCCATAATAGGAAATGGTCTCTAAGGTATCTTGGTCTATTACAAAATGTTCAAGTTCTATACCAATTTTAAAATCTTCCTTTTTCTTTTCCTGGTTTTTGAAATAGTCAACAAATATTTCTATTTGCCTTTCATAAGTCAATATGTTTCACCTCTTTTTTCAATACTCTCCACCTATCTAGCCTATGTAAGCAATCAAATGCTTGGCAACTGAATTGCCTAGGATCCCTATATTTTCCTAAACAAATTATTACTACCCAATTTAAATTAAAATAATCAATTTCTATTATACCACTTTACCAAAAATTAAATAATAACCCTACTGATTTAAAAGAGAAATACTTAATGGTATAATAAAGGTAATTCCACAGTTTAGAAGGTGATAGGATGAACATATTAGTAGTTGATGATGAAAGGCTTATAGTTAAGGGAATTAAAGGCAGTTTAGAGATACAAGGATACAAGGTTTATACAGCCTATACAGGAAATGAAGCCCTTAATATAATTAATAATGAAAAAATTGATTTTATAATACTGGACCTTATGCTGCCTGATATTGATGGAATGATGCTTTGCAAAAAAATAAGGGAAAAATATGATACTCCTATTTTAATGCTTACAGCAAAAGATGGCGACTATGATAAAATATTGGGCTTTGAACTAGGGGCTGATGATTATATGACCAAGCCCTTTAATGTACTGGAACTAATAGCCAGGATAAAGGCCATAAGCAGAAGGTATAAATCTGAAAAAAATACTTCAGTCTTGGAATTTGCTGATTTGGTTATTAACTATACAGAAAGGAAGGTATATGTAAGGAATGAGGAAGTAAGGCTTACACAAAAGGAATTTGACATGCTCTATTTAATGGCTAAAAATCCTGGTAGGGTCTTTACAAGGGAAGAGATATATGATTACATATGGAAGGAAGAAGCCGTAGATGTAAGGACTATTGATGTCCATATAAAAAATCTGAGGGAAAAGATTGAAGAAAATATAAAAAGCCCTAAATACATTATGACTAAGTGGGGAGTTGGTTACTATTTCAATAAAGTCTAAAATGCTTATAATATACAGTCTTATAATATTAGCTGCTTTTTCTGTATTTAGTGTAATCATGTTAAATAATTATAAGAATACCCAGGTGAGAAATACAGAAATAAGGCTGTTTCAAACTGCCAATATAGTAGCTGATACCTACAAGGCAAATAGGGATGAATTGATTTTCACAAGAATGATGGTAAGAAGTTATGGAATGCAGGCTAATGCAAGAATACTAATTGTAGATTCCCAAGGATTGGTTTTAGTTGATAATTATAATGACTTTATAGGCAGCAAGATAGACAATAAGGAAATTAGAAACAGCCTGGCAGGCAAGTCAGGTTCAAATGTATATAAATTAGAAGATAAGGAAGTTCTTCAGCTTTCTGTGCCCATAATTTTAAATGAATTTGGTACAGATAAAATAATAGGTGCAGTCCTTATATCCTTTGATATGACTGCCATAAATAATAATGTAAATGAATTAAGGAATGATATGATTAAAGTAGGAGCATTAGGCCTTTTCTTTTCCCTATTGTTGACAGTTGTGGCCACCCATAATTTAACTAAACCCTTAAGGGCCTTAACAATTGGGGTAGAAAAAATATCTGAAGGCCAATTAGGCTATATAATCCAAAAGAAAAGTAAGGATGAATTGGGAAGACTAATAGATACCTTTAATAGGATGAGCAGTACCTTAAGTAAAATAGAAAAAAACAGGAAGAACTATATAAACAGCATATCCCATGAATTGAAAACTCCCCTAACATCCATAAAGGTATTAATTGAATCCCTTTCCATTGGAAATAATGATGTAGATACCTACAAGGAATACCTGCAGGATATATATGGGGAAGCTGAAAGAATGGAAAGATTGGTAAACTACCTTATGGAATCCATTAAACTTGAGGAAAGTATTTTCAACCTGAAAGAGGAAAACATTAGTCAAATACTTAAGGACACAATAAAGCTCATAAGGCCCTATTCTGATAAAAATAATGTTCATATAAAGTTTACAGGGGCTGAAAATATAATAGTTAAATGTGATGGGGATAAGGTAAAAGAAATGATATTTAATTTACTTGACAACTCTATAAAGTATAGGGATCCATGTAAGGAAAATTCCTTTGTCCATATTACTTTAAATAAAGAAAATAATAGAGCCATTCTTAAAATAGAAGACAATGGGATAGGTATAGATGAAAAAAATATTAAAAATATATTTAACAGAGGATTCAGAGTTCTGGAAGGAGAACTCAATGGAAGTGTGGAAGGTTATGGCATAGGTTTGACTATAGTAAAAAATATAATAGACAAGCATGGCTGGGATATTTCTGTAGAAAGTACTTTAAAGAAGGGTAGCATATTTAAAATTCAAATACCCCTCTAATATAATAAATTTTTTTCTTTTTCTTCATTATTTCTTAATATTTATTTATCTTCTTTTAACAAGTTTTTTGTATAATGTTAGCAAATACAGAAAGGATGTGGTTTTATGAAAAGACTTATGATTTTTCTACTGGTAGCTCTTTTAGCCTTTAGTGTAATTGGCTGTGCTAAAAAGGATACTAATCCAAATGAGGATACAAATATAGTTAATGAAGAAGAAAATAAGGGAAATGATGAAGCTTTAGAGGATGAAATTGAAGATGAAATTGTGGATCCTTCTCCAAACACAGAAGAAGTGGAAGTAGTTTTATACTTTGCCAATAAAAAATATGTAGAAACTGGTGATGAAAGCTACGAAAAACTTGTGGCAGAAAAAAGAAGAATAGAATATGGAAATATTCCATTGGAAGAAGCCATTGTAAAAGAGCTTATTAAGGGTCCAGAATCTGATGAATTAAGTAGCTCCATACCTGAAACTGTTAAACTACTTGGAGTTGAAACAGCCGATGGAACCTGCTATGTAAACTTTGCTCAGGAAGGCTTATATGGCGGTTCCCTTCAGGAGGATTTCACCATAGCCCAAGTGGTAAACAGCTTACTGGAATTAGAGCATGTAGACAGGGTCCAATTCCTCATAGATGGAGAAAAGGCCGAGTCCTTAATGGGACATTTTTCCATAATAGAGCCCTTTGATGAACCTATGTATATAGAATGAAAACAGGCATTTTTGCCTGTTTTTATTCATCATAATATTCATCTAAAAAGGAATACTTCTTGTCACCCTTTTTCCATCCTAAAATACAGTCCATATTTACATTTTCTGCAGCTCTAAATATGGATATGTCCACATTTTCAAACTTTTCCTTAAGTCTGTCTATTAATTCTTTAATTTCATATCTTTTATTGCCTATTTTCTTAGCTGCTACCATGCATGCACAGTTTAAGGGGATTATGCCAGTATAATTTATAAACCTTATAATATCCTCTTCCCTTATAAGATACATGGGTCTTATAAGCTCCATGCCTTCAAAGTTATCGGATTTTAGCTTGGGCATCATGGTCTTAAAGTTTCCTGAATACAAGATGTTAAGCATGGTAGTTTCTATTACATCATTAAAATGATGGCCTAGAGCTAATTTATTGCAACCTAACTCTTGAGCCTTGTTATATAAGGCTCCCCTTCTCATTCTTGCACACATATAACAGGGATAATCTCCTGCAATCCTATTAGCCACTTCAAATATATCAGATTCAAATATATGAACAGGAATATTCAGGTATTCACAGTTTTCTATTAGCAGCTTCTTTATATCCGGATGGTAGCCTGGATCCATGGCTATAAACTCCAGTTCAAAATTTGAATACCCATGGCGGTGTAATTCTTGGAATAGCTTAGCCATCAAAAGGCTATCCTTACCACCGGATATGGCTACAGCAATTTTATCTCCATCCTGTATAAGCTCATATTCCTTTATAGCCTTTACAAACCTGCTCCATAAACATTTTCTATACCTTTTTATAATACTTCTTTCTATTTCAAGCAAGGGTTTTCTATCTTCATCTGGAATTATTATTTCACAGCCCTTTCCAGCTAGTTTACTTACCTTTTCTTCCAATTTCTATCACTCCATACTTTTAGTCTTTTATTATTATAGCACTATTGCAGAAAAAATAAAGTAGTATATATTTATAAAATAAGACAGGAGACGGTTCTCTGTCTTACAAGACAAAGAACCGTCCCTTGTCTTATTATTCATTTCCTCTTATTCCATTTAATAATTGATTCATTTGATCATAAGTCATCATGCCTGGTACTCCTCCCAGTAAAACACCTTCCTTATCTACAAAATATGAAGTTGGGAAAGCACTTACCAAATAGGTAACGGCTACTTTGCCCTCTTTATCTAATACTACAGGGAATTTGTATCCTCCCTCTTCAATATATTTATCTACCAAATCCTTCTCTTCCATTACATTAACTGCTAATACCACTAAGTCTTCATTTTCCTCATACAATCTGTCAAGGTCAGGCATTTCCAGATCACAGTATTTACACCAGGTTGCCCAGAAGTTTATCAAAACATATTTGCCTCTAAAATCAGATAGGGAAACTTCCTCTCCATTCAAATCTAAGAGGGTAAAATCTGGTGCCAACTCACCTATGGCAATATCCGGTACTGCTGCTTCAGATTCCTTTTCCTCTTCTATGACTTCTTCCTCCTCTTCCACATTTTCTCCT
>ERZ773359.2420-NODE-2420-length-23492-cov-11.852242_pt1 | contig 23492 bp, 21 predicted proteins | sample MGYA00374955_ERZ773359 | MGnify/ENA primary metagenome ERZ773359 (study PRJEB29098, sample SAMN04486028) | biogas fermenter metagenome | study: EMG produced TPA metagenomics assembly of the Biogas fermentation microbial communities from Germany - Plant 4 DNA1...
TAATATATTATATTATATCCCAGTTAAAAATGTGTTGTCAAGTTTGTACAAATAAATATTACCTTATTCGACTTCTTTCAAGGAAAGGGCGATGCGCTTGCGCTCCGGATCAACACTGAGAATCCGCACTTTTACCATTTGCCCAATGGAGACGACATCCAACGGATGGCGAACATACCGCGTTGCCAATTCCGAAATATGGGCAAGTCCATCCTGTTCAACCCCGATGTCGATAAAAGCGCCAAAATCAACGACGTTCCGGACCACTCCGTTTAAGATCATCCCGGTTTTTAGATCGTTCATCGATTTTACATCACGGCGGAAAACCGGACCCGGTAACTCTTCGCGGGGGTCCCGCCCCGGGCGACAGAGCCCATCGACGATGTCCTGCAGGGTGGGAAGGCCGGTATCTAATTGTGCCGCCATGGTCGCCAAGTCAAGGGCTTTCAGCTTTTCCCGCAACGCCGCTAGACGGCTGGGGTTCTTTAAATCCGCGCTCCCGTAGCCAACCGAGGCCAAAAGAGCTTCCGCCACGTGGTACGATTCGGGGTGAATTCCCGTATTCTCCAGACTATACTCGCCATCCGGCAAGCGTAAAAAACCAGCAGCTTGCGTATATACGTGGTTTCCTAATCTTTTGACCCTAAGGAGTTCTTCCCGTCGGCGGAAAGGACCGTTCTCTTCACGGTACGCCACAATGGAACGGGCCAGTGCCGGTCCGATCCCCGCCACATTTTGTAGTAGAAAAGCGGAAGCCGTATTGAGATCAACACCAACATAGTTAACACACGACTCGACAACGCCCTTAAGCGTTTCACCGAGGCGATTTTGGTTCACATCGTGTTGGTATTCCCCCACACCAAGGGCTTTCGGTTCGATCTTGACCAGTTCGGCCAAGGGATCCTGTAAACGCCGGGCAATAGAGATCGCACCGCGCATGGCCACATCATATTCGGGTAGCTCCTCCCGGGCCATCTTAGAAGCCGAATAAACAGAAGCCCCGGCTTCACTGACGATCGTATAGTAAACCGGGCGCTCGATCTCAGCTAAAGTCGCCGCGACCAGTTCCTCGGTCTCCCGGGCCGCGGTTCCGTTCCCGCTGGCCACCAAATCGACCTGATGTTCCATGATTAACGCCGTTAATCTTGCTTTCGCTTTATCCCATTCTCCTTGGGGCGGGTGGGGATAGATCGTCGTCGCCGCCAGCACCCGTCCGATCGGATCGATCACCACCACTTTGCAGCCGGTCCGAAAGCCGGGATCGATCCCTAAGACCGTCTTGCCGCGGACGGGTGGTTGTAATAATAATTGACGCAGGTTAAGCCCAAACACTTTGATCGCGTGCTCTTCAGCAGTTTCCGTTAAAGCCGCGCGGATCTCCCGCTCGACACTGGGGAAAATTAAACGGTTGAAGCTATCTTCAATGGTCGCAATCAAGTAAGGCGTGAAAATACAGGCCTGTTCTTTGAGGACCAACGCTTCCATACGGCGGAGAATAGGGGACTGATCACATTGAAGGCCAACCTTTAAATGCCCTTCCTTTTCACCCCGGTTCAAGGCTAAGATCCGATGGGGTGGAATCCGCTTCACTGGTTCGGTATATTGATGGTATTGCCGGTAGACCTGCGCTTCCGCCTCGTCCGTCTTCATTTCCGAAGCGATCAGGGCATGTTCCCATAAATAATCCCGGATCATCCGCCGCCATTCTGCTTGGTCCGCAATCTGTTCGGCGATAATATCCAGCGCCCCCGCCAGGGCCTGCTTCGGTTCTTCCACCCCCAGGTCGGGGCGGAGATAAGCCGCCGCCACTTCCTCCGGATCACCGGTCGTCAGTTCCTGGGCCCAGATCAGCGCCGCCAAAGGCTCTAAACCCTGTTCTTTCGCCTTTGTTGCCCTTGTCCGCCGCTTAGGACGGAAGGGCCGGTAATAGTCCTCCACTTCCTGGCGGATCGTGGCCGCTTTAATCGCCTGCTCTAGCTCGGGAGTGAGTTTCCCTTGCTCCTCAATACTCCGTAAAACTTCTTCTTTGCGCGCTTCCAAGTTCCGTAGATAACCCAGGCGTTCCTCTAACCGCCGGAGCTGTTCTTCATCCAGCCCGCCCGTGACTTCCTTGCGGTAGCGGGCAATAAACGGCAAAGTATTGCCTTCTTCGAATAACTTAACCGTTCGGTTTACCTGATCAATACTGAGTTCAAGTTCCGAAGCTAATTGCTTAATCAGGTCCAATGCTTTAAACTGCACCCTTTCTTCGTTCCTTTTCCGCCATTTACTTTACAAAGCAAAAAGCCTATTCCCCACGGCCTACAATGAAACCGACTTATTTCTGTCTCCACCAAACTATTAAATTCAGCCTGCCGCAACTGCATCTCCAGGCGCTCCATGATCTGTTGTTTCTCCTTAAGCAGAGACTGGGCCTCGTGGAGGCGGCGGTTATAAATAAAATAACGATAAAGTCCGCTCCCAATCTGGTAGATCAAGATTAAAAAAAGGAACAGCAAGAAAAGGGACAAACCCTTCACCTTAAACCGTTTCCGTCTATCTTCCGTTTGCATCCGCTTCGGAAAATAAACAACCCGGTCCATCCTGCTCTCCCCTTCCGTTCCACCTTTCCGTTGCCGCTCCCGCCTTCGCTTTGAAAATTGAAGTCTAACTTTTATCTATTTCGCTTCCCGACCGCTCACTCCTGCCCTTGATCTAAATTTTGCTAAAAAAACCCCCGTCGGCGACGGAGTTTTCTTTTTAGCAGTTTTAAATAAAGATAAATCGCTGGATGAAAGACCCACCGGTAGCAGGCCACACCAACCATTAAACTGATCCCGAAAGAGACACGTAACTCCCCACCGGTCGTAAAAAGGAGCACCGGAAAGATCAGAAAGATCGAAAAGACCCAGAAAAAGAAGTCGCCCACTTGCCGTCGGCGCGTAAAGAAAAAAAGACAGCCATCATAGAGCAGACCCCACCCCAAACCGGTCAAGAATAAAAACATCAGGGCATTGATTTGCCACCCAATCCCTTCCATCCTCGTGCCCGCCTTCCCCGTTGTTTATTCATCTTTTATGTGCCTGTGCGGAAATTATGCCTGGCCACAAGGGAGATCAGGAGATGTTTGCCAGCTAAGCACGGTGTTTTTTCACCCAAATCAAAAATAGCGCCCATAGCAACGTGGAAAAGAGGAAGAGTCCACGCAGCACACCACGGCCGCGACTGTTCAGGTCATAAAGATTGACAAAATTGGCCGTCTCATCGGTCGCCAACAGCTTCGCGATCCGCCCCAGATAAGCCCGGGTCTCCTTGTACTTGGGGCGGTGTTTTTCCAGATTAACATTGGTCAGTCCCGCATTATATGCTTCCAACGCCCGACCGGTATCCCCATCATAGTAGTCAATGAGCTCTTTCAGATAACGTACGCCGGTGGCAATATTCGCTTCGCTGTTAAAAATACAGTCCCGGCCGTGTTTCTTCTCTCCCGGCCGGTGTCGTCCATTACACACCGAATCCGGGTTATAAGCCTGCCACACTAAAGGGGTCAACTGCATCAGACCGCAGGCCCCCTTCGGTGAATAGGCTTCGGGGTTGAAACTGCTTTCCACTTGGATCACCGCCGTCACCAGTTGGGGACTGACATTAAACAAGAGGGCATAGCGGTGGATGAGCTCTTGCATTTCCGTACTAACCGGAATTGCCCCGGCTGAATAGGAAAAGTAGGCCCCTAAGATGCGCTCCAATTGGATCTCCTGACGGTCAAGCCAAAAGAACAACCCGCTCGTGAGGAGAGAAAGCACCAGCATAAACCAGAGAAAAGCCCGGAAAACCGGATGCGACGGTCGTGGCCGGAAGATATCGATGAAGAGTAATACTGGGCTACAGATGATCCGGACCACTTGTAGCGGAAGGTTCCCTTTTCCCCGCTGGAACTTCACCTTTTTCACAAGTTTATGCCCAGAAAGCGGATTCGGCGTCTCCATCTTACCCCTCCCGTTGGTCACCCTTCCTTTCTGCTACGCCCTTTTCTTTTTTAACGCTCCCCGCTGCGTTGGGCTAAAGCAGCACCGATAAAACCAGAAAAGAGCGGTTGGGGATTGTGCGGCCTTGATTTAAACTCCGGATGGAACTGGGTCGCAATAAACCAGGGATGTTCCGGAAGCTCGATGATCTCCACCAAGTTTTTATCGACCAACACCCCGCTGATCAACATACCATGCTCCTTAAGCTGTTCATAATAATGATTGTTCACTTCGTAGCGGTGACGGTGCCGTTCCTCAATTACCTCCTGGCCATAAATAGCATAGGCTTTACTCCCCGGTTGGAGACGGATCGGTTGCAACCCCAGGCGCATGGTTCCACCCAAGTTTTCAATTTCTTTCTGTTCTGGCAGGAGATCGATCACCGGATGGGCCGTCTCCGGCTTGAACTCGGAAGAATTGGCGTCCGTCAAACCGCAAACATGACGGGCAAAGTCAATGATCGCACACTGGAGACCAAGACAGATCCCTAAATAAGGAATCTTCTCTTTTCGGGCAAAGCCTGCCGCCGCGATCTTCCCTTCAACGCCCCGGTAGCCGAAACCACCCGGGACCAAGATCCCATCCATCCCGGTAAGGTGCTTTGCTGCGCCTTCCGCTTCGACCTTCTCCGCATCAATCCAGTGGAGCCTTACCGCCGTCTGGTGGGCTACTCCGGCGTGGTGCAAAGCTTCCGCCACACTTAAATAAGCATCGGGTAGCGTTACGTATTTTCCGACCAAAGCAATATCCACTTCATACCGGGGATTTTTCATTTTTTCCACAAAGGCGCGCCACGTCAATAAATCCCGGTCTCCGCAGTTTAAACCGAGACGTTTAATAATAAACTCGTCCAAACCGGCTTTTTCCAAGCAAAGGGGCACCTCATAGATGGTATCGACGTCTGGATTGGAGATCACTGCATCCTGTTTAATATCACAGAAAAGGGCAATCTTTGCTTTCAGGTCTTCTGGAATTGGCCGTTCCGACCGGCAGACAATAACATCCGGTTGGATTCCGATCCCCCGTAACTCTTTCACGCTATGCTGGGTCGGCTTGGTTTTCAGTTCAGCAGAAGCAGAAAGGTAAGGAACCAGGGTCACATGGATATACATGGTATCATCGCGCCCTACGTCCGATTTAAACTGCCGAATCGCTTCCAAAAAAGGCAAACTTTCAATATCGCCGACCGTACCGCCGATCTCAACGAGCACCACATCAGCTTGGCTTTCTTCCGCCACCAGTTTAATCCGGTCTTTAATCTCGTTGGTAATATGGGGGATGACTTGTACGGTACCCCCTAAAAAAGCACCCTGCCGCTCTTTGTTCAGGACCGACCAGTAGACCTTACCGGTCGTCACATTATTATTCTTCGATAAGTTTTCATCAATAAACCGCTCGTAATGGCCTAAATCCAAATCAGTCTCCGCCCCGTCGTCGGTGACGAAAACTTCACCATGTTGGTAAGGGCTCATCGTTCCCGGGTCAACGTTGATATAGGGATCAAACTTTAGAATACTAACTTTTACACCCCGGCTCTTCAAAAGCCGTCCAATCGATGCCGCTGTAATCCCTTTCCCCAACGAGGAGACTACGCCTCCGGTAATAAAAATATATTTAGCCACTATTATCCCCCTAGCTTTAAAAGAATCTCTATCAAGTCATTTTTAGCATTAACCTTTTCGTGAACCCTAACCAATCTTGCGGTCTGGCTTAAACCAGCTCACCCTTCCTGGGTGGGAGCAACGGGATCCGGATACTTCGCCATCACACCATGGAATAAGTGGATCATCAATACCTGTAAAAAGCTACCATAAAAGAGCAAGAGTAAGGGGGTGATCAGCGTAAAGGCGATCCCAACCAAGATCAAAATTAAGAAGACCCCAATGGTCAGTAAAGTATTGTCCAAAAATATAATTAAGGTTTTCTTAATGACCTTTTTCACCGTATTACGTTGGAACACAAGAAACCCCGGTAAATAAAGGGTGGCAAAGACCAAAAAGAGAAAAAGATAAAATAGGAAAAATCCTAAGATCTTGAGGGCAAACTGATTTAACACAAAAAAACAGATGACCAGATCGACCAGGCAAAAAAGGAGTACGCCCGTATAGAGCGCATAAACCCCAGCCGCCGACCAATAGTGCTTCCGGAACCCTTCCCACAGCCCTTTGAATTCAGCCTCGTTGTTGATCACCTGATCCATCTGGGAATACAGGGCGGTTTGGACCGGTCCGAGAATGAAAGCCGCATAGGGCACGCCAAGCATACCCAGGAAAAGAAATAGATTCAACGGATGCTCTTGGGTTTCCAAGGCATTAAGCAGTACATTAAAGAGCGTAACGGCAAAAGGGAAGAAGACTATAAACCAGATGACACTAACAAGCATCGAGTAACCTAAGTGGTGGTAAATGTCAACAACCGTCTGCTTTAAAATGAAAAAGAGACTCCGCTCATTTTTCCCCACTAACGCCACGTTGCTCCCCCCTTTAAAATAGAATATAGTCATTAAAAGAAAGGTCACCTGAAGAAGGGACCTTTCTGTAATTTATGAAACCTTTTGTTCGCTTGTCGACGAAGATTGGTCACTGGCCTTATGTTCCCTCGGATTCCGGTTGTCGGTAATATAAAAACCGCTCCCTTTAAAGATAATCCCTACATTACGGCTGATCTGACGTTGAGCTTCTCCGCCACAATGGGGACACACCGTCAACGGATCCTCGGTGATCTTTTGAAACCACTCGAACTGGCCGCATTTTGAACACTTATAGTCGTAGGTCGGCATCTCTTCACCTCCATCTCAACACCAAATCATAACTCAAAGCAGTTCTGGAAATGGAACTCCGGTTTTTACCTACATCTCAATAATATAAGCTAATTCCAGATGGTTGTCAAGGACTAGCCCCTCCGCAAAAAGGGCCGAAAAAAAGACGCCTTACGGCGTCTTTTGCCTCTTTTCTCCCTTTCCTGCTCTAGTTTGCAAACGGTGCCTTTGGAATCAGGAGCTTTTTCCCAAAAACCAGTTCTTGGTCGGCACCAGTCAACTGGTTCGTCTTGGCCAGGGCCGCCATGGTCGTATTGTAGCGGCGGGCGATGGTCCATAACGTATCTCCCGGCTGAACTACATAAAATAGCATACTTGGTTTTGGTCCATCCTCCGGCAGAACCAAGGCACTATCGGTAATCAATGCTAATTCGCGATTTTGCGTTACCGTAATCATCGCCTTAAACTCCCAAACAAGCTTGACCGTTCTTTCGTCTACCAGTTCTGCATTGGGCCGCTGCGGATTAAGGAAGACTCGGGCTTGCATCCCTTCCTCCACTCCCGGGAGGTCGAACGTGGTTCCGAAGGTTAACACCTCTGTCGCCCCTTGCCCCCAACTGGCCGCTGTAATCGCCTCTCCTTCTTCTCCTAAGCTTTCCCCTTGGTAAAGGAGGGTAGCAAGGGCTTCTCCTGCGACGATCAACTGGTCGTGGTCCAGTTCCCACTGGATTCTAGGGTCCGTAACCAAAACTTGCAAGATTTTATTGATGTTTGCCCGTTGCTCCGGAAGTGTAAGTAGTTTTTCCACTACAAATGAGCGTTCGGCATCCTCAATGACTTCGATCCAGGAGCCGATCTCCCGTTTAAGATCGATGATCCCCTTCTCCGCCGCCGATACATCAATAAAAGCCTTTACTTGTCGGGTTTTGGTTAGGCACACATCGGCCCCAATCTGGACTTGTACCCGGCAGCTTTCTGGGTGGGTGGAAGTACATTCCACACTCTCTACCCAGAGTTCGTAGTAGATTGAAGGCTCCTCCGGCAATGGTGTCTCAACAGTGATCTGAAAGGGAAGCGCACCGCCGTTTTCTTCAGTCCATTTTTGGGTTTCCAGACCACCCTCTTGTCCATCTTCGGTTAGGGTCGCATAGACCAATTGCATCTCCAATTTTCCTTCGATGATAACCCGGTTTTTGGCGAACGAAGCGGTGGAATGCACCGGAAAGACCTGACAACTAATGAAACGACTGAGCGGTGATCGCGGATAGGTGAGCGCAAAAGTATTGCTAAACTCCCGACTAACATAGGTTTGCAAAAGGGGTTCCGCGACCAACAAATGCTCAACTTCCGTATGGATCGGGGTTTCGGTTTCGATCTGATCAACAAAACCAACGGCCACCGGTTCATGAGCACGCAGCCGGACTTCCAATTCCAAATGGTATTTTAGCGTTCGGTCGGCCTCCGGTTGCACTTTGGTTTTTAATAACCGCACCTGCCAATCCCAGTTCGCCTCCAGATCGGACAAGTCAACCTCCCCGTTGACGATCACACCTTCTGTCCCTTTCCACACCATTCCATACACAGGAACTCGGTCCACACTCTCCTTACCCCGATAAACCAGATGGAGATCGACCGTCCCGGATAAAAGCAGTTTGTTGCCGGTGATTTCACCTTTAATCTCCCGTAAGTATCCGTGGGTTGCAACGACCGCTTCCAGTTCCGGATAATCTACGGCCAGTTCAAGCTGGCCCTGTACCTCCAGGATTTTACTGGTTGCGTGTAAGGTTCTTTCCATCACCGCCTGCCCATAATGGCAAGTAAACATCCTACCCCCTCCTTGTCAAAACTTGCGTCCTAATACCGCTTGGCCTTATCCTCCTTTCTAAGGCCGTATCTCTTCGCTCTAAGAATGTTTATGCCAATGATCCCTTCTTCATAACCATAATTCGGGGGGTAGCCCGAAAATAGCGGTTTCCTTCCTCTTGCCACCCTTCCCACCCTTCATCCAACCCGGTAAACACCGCCCCACGCAGATTTAAGCGGTCGATCTGGTCCAAAATCCCTCTAATGGTTAAGCGGTCGGGAATGAAAACCGCTCTGGTTTCATCTTTATACCGGTAACGATAATAAAGCCAACCATAGCGGCCTATTCTTTTTGTTTGTCCGATCCGGTTAAGGCGGGCCATCTTCTTCTCCACCGGTGTTAAGTCGTGTTCGCTCCCCTTTTCGTCCCGGACCTTTCCGTGAAGATCGAAATGGATGAAAAGGCGTGTACAGGGATAATAGGTTAAGAGCTTCTTAATTTGGCGCGGCCAAACCGCCAGGGCGTCGGGGTCAGAAACGGAGACCGGTACGGAAACAATGAGGGCGTCCGCTTCCGCGGTTGCGGGCAGATGACAGGAATCCAAGTTTTGCCACCAGATCAGTTCCGCGTTGACCACCCGCCGTATCCGCCGGAGTGCTTTTCTGGCGCGGCGCGACAGTGTTTCCCCGGACAAATCGATCACCAATGGCGAGCCGCCCAGAGGGGTAAATCCGGCCGATCGCGCCACAAGGCGCTCTGGTTTGAAATAGATGAGGTTTTTTCCCCCGGTATTCGGCCCACTTGTTTCCTCCGGTGACCCGGGGTTTTCAACACCAAAGATGAGTTCTCGTTTTTCGATCATAACTTGCTGACCAGGGACAAGCAGACGAAGACGACAGCGGGTAACCGGATCCTTAAAGGCTTGCCCGCCTACTCCGTACTGCGCGGCCAGGGTATGAATGGTCTCACCTTCACTGCATGTTCTGAGAATCCGGTTATAAATCCGTTTCTCCGTAAGAAGCTTGCAGGTGTCCGGACCACATACCCCATCAACCCCAAGGCGGTAGGCTTTTTGAAAGCATTTCACCGCTTCCTGGGTTAAAAGATCGTATTCACCATGGATCGCACCGGCGTAAAGTCCCAATGCGGACAAGAGCGCCTGTAGCTGCCGGACATCTTGACCACGGGCGCCTACCGTCAGCCATCTTTTCCCCAAGGGCAACCTGCTAACCGGTAAAATCTTCAGACGGGGCATAACTCCCATCTCCCTCACGTTTCATTCCTTTTACCGATAAAATAGTTCGTGTTGCTTATTATGTAGCATGTATCGTACATCGCGCCTCGCCTGTGTGGATGATTGCCTTAGCCTGTTTTTACCTAGCCGGGCCGCGTTCTCCGCTGACTTGAATTCTTTAGCCCAGTATCTTAGCGAAACGACAAACCATTGTCATAATATGAAAAGTCCAAAGGCATGGTGCCAGTTGCGGCTACCGAACGTACTCACTAGCCCTAAGAACCCTTCACCATAACGACATAAAAAAACGGCCGATAAGGCCGTTCCCTTGTCGATCGCGCTCTAACCGGACGGACGAACGCGCATACGCCGCGAATAATGGCGCCTGCCAACCATCCGGCAAAATAAACTCACGCTCTGTTCGCTTTGCTTCTGTCGTTTGCCCCATTTGCTAAGGGAGGCAACTACTCCATACTTTCACTTGCTTTTCTCAACTCGACCAGAAGGGCCTGCGCTGCTTGGTTCTCCGGGTTGATCTGTAGTACCATCTCCAATTCCTGAATGGCTTCCGTCCACCGCTCCTGTTGGTAGTAGACCGCACCCAAAATATAATGGAACCCTTCAATCCTCTGGTTCAACGCAACTCCCCGTAAACAATCTTCCTCCGCACCGACCAAATCCCCCGCGTTATAGCGGTGAAAACTACGGTAGAGATATGCCCGGGCCAGGAAAGACCGGGGTTCGCGGGCGTTGGGTTGTAACTTTTGGCTCTGCTCGAGGTAGTGTACCGCCTCATCCCACGCTTCATCCACCAGCGCCTGCCTCCCTTCGGCCAAATAGGCACCGGCTAAAAGGCCACGCGTCAGCCCCGCATGCGGATTTAAGCGGTAACTTTCTTCTAAAGACGCAAGGGCTTTTTCGTAATCCTGTAGTTCCAGCGCAATTCGACCGGTCTCCAAAGGAAGATACCACTTGTTCGGGGGCGGTGTAATCGCTTTTATCGTAGAAAAAGCCATTACAAACACGAGAAGAACCCGCCATAACCAACGTCCGGAGATCTGGTCGTTTTTCCCCAAGCCTAAGGCGTATGCCCAGAGTAAACCACCGATTAAGCCCCCAAGGTGCCCCATGTAATCGATCCTGGGAAGCACAAAACCAAGCACCAAATTCAGAGCTAACGTGCCCCAGAGCCTGCGGCCGAACAGCCCCTTCGCCACTTGCGGCCGGCGGATGCTAAAGTAGAGTAACGCCCCTAAGAGTCCGAAGATCGCCCCGGACGCCCCAACCGAAACCGTATCCGGTTGGAATAGGGTGCTAGCCACCGTGCCGAAAAGCCCGGCCCCGAAGTAAATCCAGAAAAACCGTCCTTCACCAAAGAAGTGTTCGACCAAACCGCCTAACTGAAAAAGGGCAAAGGAATTAAACAGGAAATGTTCCCAGCCCGCATGTAAAAAAAGGGGGGTCAGCAGCCGCCAATATTCCCCCATCCACAGACGGGGATTGTATTTCGCGCCCATGCTAATCAGAACACCGGTCTGATTGCTGCCCCCGCGTATGATTTCTCCGAAAAAAACCAGTAAGTTAATGACGAGTAGAAAATAGGTGAGCCGGGGTCGGACGCTGACCTCCTCCCGCCAACCGGGTGAAACCCGTGGCTTTTCCGTCACGACCGCAGCGGTCAACTGGGCCGCCAAAAAAAGGACCCGCTCTTCAACTTGCCAACGAAAATGGGATTTGACCGTGGTAAGCTGATGGGCAACTTTTTCCCAGATCGCCTCGACCCAAGGCATCTCTCCCAGGTATTCCAGGAGCTTGCTTTCCCCTGTCTCCTCCCCTAGCGCCAAAACCAAAACCGCCAACGACAGCTGGGTCCGGTCGTTCCGCTCCGCCAGCACCGTCTTGATGATAAAATCACGCCACTGGTCCGTTGGATGCAAGCTTGTCCCGATCAACAGCAGTTTCCGGCGAAAAGGCTCTTCTTTGGCCAGAAGAATAAAGCCCTCTTTCGTCAGAGCATCTCTAGTCTGATAACCAATGGCGGTTAATCGCGATCGAATAACTCTCAGCTCGTCCGGGTTCATCCCAAACACCTTCCCTCGCCTTGAGTTATTTCGCGATCCTGCTAGAAATCCCCTGCCTGCCCCGGATTATTTACCCTTTCCCCAACCAAAAAAAGCCGGTAACCCGGCTTTTTTACGCTAATCGAAGGCAACAGTTCTTATTTGTAAATCAGCCATCTCGGCCAAGTCCGTAGTTAAACGGCCCACCGCTTCCGCCTCCTGCATCAACAGGACAATCAGACCCTTGTCTTTCTCGGCGCTGGGGAGGCCAAAGCGGCCGATGATATCCTGACCATACTTGGTGATAACCGATTGGACCGTAGGCGCCAAATCGGCACGGTTGGGAACTTGAAGCCCCACGATAAAAGTTTGATCGCGCGGTAACAAGACAGGCACCACCTTTCCGCCAAGCGCATAATCTATCGTAAAACTGGGGGCAAGGAGGAAGCTTCAATGTCCGATCATGAGGTGAAGAGTTTCCCAAAAAAACGGATCTACCGCCGGCGCAGTGCGGCTCAAGCCAAACCACAACCGTCGATGCCAAAAAAGGGTTTACCCCCGGAAGACCTGGCCGCCTTCCAGGAATTGGCGCCTAAGCTGAGCCCAAAAGGGCAGGAAGTGATCGCCCTCTTAGTGAAAGTCTTTAACGAAAAGGGTGAGCTGAATACTGATCAGTTGTTACAACTGATCAGTAACTACACCGGACCGGAAAAAAACAACGCACAAAAGAATCCGTCTAATCCAAATTTATCGTCGCTCATCGGGATGTTACCGCTTTTAACTTCATCCCTTGGTAACCAAAGTCTGAACCCAACGGTCCTCGCAAGTTTGGTCAGTATGTTGGCCGCAAGTCGACCGCGGGACTAGGTAAGAACCCCGGGTGGCGCCCGGGGTAGACTTGTTGCTGGTTCTTCCTACTGTTCCATCTGTTTGGCCAGGAAACCGGCGGCCGTTTCCGCCACTTTAATCTCTAAATCTCCCATGGTCACCCCAGGTTCTTTCGAAGCTAAAATAACGGCACCAATCGGATCCCCCTCGGCAATAATCGGCGCAATAACTTGCGCGGTAAATTTACATTCCCCTTCGTCTTCTAAGGTCGGACAGGTTTCGCAGTATTTATGCTCGCCGGGCGTGGGCATCAAAACAACCTTCCGCTCTTCAATCGCATTTTCGACCGCTTTCGAGATCGGTTTATCTATAAACTCCTTTTTCGGGGCACCCGCCACCGCAATCACCAGATCCCGGTCGGCAATCAGGGAAATATGTCCGGTCGATTCATATAAAGAATCGGCATATTCTTTGGCAAAATCCCCGAGTTCACCGATGGGTGAGTATTTTTTTAGGATCACTTCACCTTCGCGGTCAACAAAGATCTCTAGTGGGTCGCCCTCCCTAATCCGGAGGGTTCTGCGAATTTCCTTTGGAATTACGACACGGCCCAGATCATCGATTCGCCGAACTATACCTGTTGCCTTCATCCTTTTTCCCTCCTTCTTCTAAGTCCTCCATCCGCCACTTTTGGTGCAATGTCTTCAATGTTTTCGAATCTAACCCTTCTTTCATTGTTCAGGCTTTATTGCTATTTATTGATATTATATACTGTGCTGAGCAGGAATATTCATTTACCGCTTTGACCGTAACTGGCTCCGGATGGAAGGCTGTCATGATTAGATTTCCCGGTCCAGCAGTGAATATACTCCTTAAACTGACTTCTTCTCACCCAACAGGTAGAGGAGGGAATCTTTGACCAGTTTCCAGCTGTCCGCCGCTTCCCGTCCCGCCGTCCGCCAGCGCATCACCGGTTGGCGGCCCGGTTGATAGCGGACCTGCCCCTTATAACCCACCAGTAACGCCGTAATCCGCTCCGCATCCAAAGCTAAGCCCGGTAAGAAACGGGCAACCAGATCACCCCGCTCCGTAGTCACGGCACTGATCCCCAGTTGTTTTGCCAGTACTTTTAGGCGGGCAATCTCCAACAGGTTCCGGGTAGCCGTTGGTAAATCACCGAAGCGGTCTTCCAACTCCTCTTCGACCTCATCGGCCTCCAACAAGCTGGTGATGGCGGCAATCTTCTTGTACATCTCAACTTTTTGGGCCGGATCACTAATATACTCTTCCTCAATAAAGGCATCCATGGCAACTTCAATCGTGGGATCCGGCGTGTCCGGTTTTTTCTCCCCGCGCCGTTCGGTCATGGCTTCTTCCAACAAGCGGCAGTAAAGATCAAAACCGATGGCCGCAATATGACCATGCTGCTCGGCCCCTAACAAGTTACCGGCGCCCCGAATCTCCAAGTCCCGTTGGGCAATTTTAAGGCCGGAACCCAGATCTGTAAAGTCACGAATCGTCGCCATTCTTTTCTCCGCCACTTCACTGAGGAGTTTGTCTTTTCGGAAGGTAAAGTAAGCATAGGCCACCCGGTTGCTCCGTCCGACTCGCCCCCGGAGCTGGTACAGTTGGGAAAGGCCCAACCGATCGGCGTCATAGACAATAATGGTATTCACATTCGGAATATCCAAGCCGTTCTCGATAATCGTGGTACAGACCAAAAGATCACTGGCTCCTTCATAAAAACTGAGCATAACCTCTTCCAATTGGTCCTCGGACATCTGCCCGTGGGCAATATCAATCCGCGCTTCAGGGACGAGCTGTTGCAGATAGCTGGCCATCTGGTCGATGGTCTTGACCCGGTTATAAACAAAGAAGACCTGTCCGCCCCGTTCCATTTCCCGCCGGATCGCTTCGGCGATTATTTCTTCGTTGTATTCAATAACATAGGTTTTCACCGGATAACGGTCTTCCGGCGGTGTCTCAATCACACTAATATCGCGGATCCCGATCATTGACATGTGCAAAGTCCGGGGAATCGGGGTGGCCGTCAAGGTTAACGCATCCACATTTTTCTTCAGTTCTTTGAGGCGTTCCTTATGGGTGACGCCAAATTTTTGTTCCTCATCCACGATCATCAAACCCAGATCCTTAAAGGCCACGTCCTTGGATAAGAGGCGATGGGTCCCGATCACCAGATCAATTGTCCCGGTTTTCAACCCCTTTACCACTCTCTCCTGCTCCGCAGGGGACTGAAAACGGCTTAAGAGACCAATATTCACCGGGTAACCACTGAACCGTTGGGTGAAGGTCTGGAAGTGCTGCTGCGCCAGGATGGTTGTGGGCACCAGGACCGCCACCTGTTTTCCGTCGGTAACCGCTTTAAAGGCGGCCCGCATTGCCACCTCGGTCTTACCGTAGCCCACATCCCCACAGAGCAGCCGGTCCATCGGGCGGTCGGATTCCATATCCTTTTTAATCTCATCGATCGCCCGCAATTGGTCAAGGGTCTCTTCATAGACGAAGGCTTCCTCAAACTCTTTCTGCCAAACGGTATCGGCGGGATAGGCGTAGCCTTTGGCCATAAAACGGTCGGCATAAAGGGTGAGCAACTTATCGGCCATATCTTTAATGGACTCTTGCACGCGGTTTTTTACCTTCTGCCAATCGCTACCACCCAACCGGTTAACCCGGGGCGGGTTTTCTTCGAGCCCAAAATATTTTTGGACCATCCCCACTTGGTCCGTGGGAACATACAACCGGTCCGCATCGGCATATTCAATCTCCAAATATTCCCGGCTGGCACCACCGATCTCCAGTTTTTTGATCCCAAGATATTTCCCGATACCATGGTTAACGTGTACGACGTAATCCCCAACCTGTAATTCCCCAAGGTCGGAAAGTTTGAGCCCTTCTTTCCCATAACGGGCTTTCCCTTTTTTCGGACGGCGTTTTCGGCCGTACAGTTCGGTTTCGGTTAAGAGTAACAGTTTATCGGCGGGCAGTTCGACCCCTTCCCCCAAGGACAATGGGGCCAAATAAATCTGCCCTGGGACCAACACTCCGTCGTCCGGCCAGTCGTTGGTCAAAAGCTCCTCCGCTCTTAATGCTTCTGCCAAGCTCCGTCGGCGTTCCACACCAGGAACCCCCAGCACAACGGTCCACCGTTTTTCCACCCGTTTCTTTAAATCCTGAATCAGCTTTTTAAATTGGCCAGCATAGTCGGGGGCCATCCGCATCGGGAAACTAAGAACAGAATCAACTTTGCTCCCTTTCAAGGTCCGGTTAATGGTGGAAAGATGAAGCCGGGCCTGGGCTGCCAAGCTTGCTTGAATTTCATTTAACGACAGATAAATACGGGTCTCTTCTGGAAGGATGTGCCCACGTTCGAGAAAACCCCCAATAATCCGGGTGTTTTCTTCCTCCAGCGTCCGTAAGTATTCACTCCCCCGCACCGGTTCATGCAGAACGACAAGGGCATCCGGCAGATAAGTCCAGAACGGAACGAGTTCTGCGTGGAGCAATGGTAAAAAACGGTCCATCCCCGGAAAGATCAGACCGTTCTCGATCTTCTCCAGTAACTCGGCAAAACGTTTTTGTAAAAAGGCCGCCCCTTCTTGGGAGTTTTTATTGGCTTCCAGTTTACGCAGGCGTTCACTTTGGCGCTGAACAAAGGATTCGATGGCGCGGCGGCCTGTTTGGAACTGTTCCATCGTCCATAATCCTTCCCGGGCGGGCAGAATCGTTATTGCTTCTAGCTTATCCACGGATTTTTGGGTCTCGGGGTTAAAAGTACGGATCGAGTCGATCTCGTCACCGAAAAATTCGATCCGCAAAGGATGGGGTCGATCCAGTGGGTAAAGATCGATAATATCACCGCGGACACTGAATTCACCAGGGGCTTCCACCTTTGACACCCGGTTGTAACCAACCGTTACGAGCTGCCGGAGAAAGTAGTCCCGTCCCAGCTCTGCACCGATGGCAACCCGGATCATAAACGTTGTCAATTCTTGTGGGGGTAATACTTTTCTGACCAAGGCCGGCCACGAAGTGATCACAATCTGTTTTTCGCCAGTCAAAAGGCGGCTGAGGACAAAAAGGCGTTGTCCGGCTACTTCTTTTTCGTATGCTTCCTCGTGGGCCAAAAGATCGTAAGCGGGAAAATGCAAACAACACTCAGTACCGATCAACGCCGCCAATTCTGCGGTTAAACGGTCCGCTGCCGTCGGTGTACTGGTCACGATCAACATCTTTTGGTCCAGCTCTCGCCAAAGGGTAGCAAGCAGCAGAAGACTGGGCGTTCCACGAACCCCCTGTCCCATAACCGCCCCTGTTTTCGATTGTACACCGGCCAGGAGCGTTTTGGTTTCAACCCAAGCGCGGAGTGGTTCAAGCAATTGTTTGAACAAGTAATAACCCCCTAAACAATAAAGAAAAGAAAACACGAAAACACAACCAAACAGAAAGAAAGGGCCGACACCCAACTTTCTTGGCCGTGTTTATTTATGACACAAGGTTTGCAGCGCCAACACCTGCTGTCATAAAAGCATATGGTGCCGGACGCCGTAATATTCTATTCAATCGGGACCGGACCATTGAATTTACTCATCGCTTTTTCAATTCCTTCTTCCGACCAGGCAATGATGGCCCCGGCGGCCCAGCGGGCGATCACAGGTAGCACTGCTTGTTCTTCCGGCGTAAAACGGCCCAAAACATAATCAACCATCCCCCCCGGATCAGCAGGATGACCGATCCCCACCCGTAACCGGGGGAAATCGGACCCGACAACAGCGATTACCGAGGCTAATCCATTATGCCCACCAGAACTGCCCCGCGGTTTCAAGCGGACCTTCCCAAAGGGCAAAGCCGTATCATCAGATATTATTATTACCCGCTCGCGCGGAAAGTGATACTGATCCAGTAAAATCTTTACTGCCTCACCACTACGGTTCATATAGGTTAAGGGTTTCACAAGATAGAGACGGCGATTATCAGTGGTAACCACTGCTTTGCTATACATTTTGTTTTTTTGCCACCCAACCCGATAGGACCGGGCCAATTCCTCCAATACCAAAAACCCGGCGTTGTGCCGGGTTAGCTGGTATTGTTTGCCGGGGTTCCCCAAGCCGACAATGAGAAATTCCTTCATTCTCTTGTCCCCCAGTGTTATTCCTCTTGTTGCTCGGGTTCGGCAGCTTCTTCCTCTACGCCCTCTTCCTCCTCCGGAGCTGCTTCCGTCCGCGGGGCATGGGCCACTACCACCGGTTCGCTTGGGTCGGTTAAGAACTCCACGCCTACAGGCGGCTGTAAATCCCCAACGGTAATACTGTTATTCATTGTTAGCCCGGAGATATCAACCTCGATTTTCGCCGGAATATCCGCAGGCAGACAGGATACTTCCACTTCATAAAGGGTAGTATCAATGATCGATCCGTCGTTAACTCTTTGGTCCTCACCAACCAGGACCACCGGCACCTTGACGACGACCTTCTGTTTCATCGAGACCTGGTAGAAATCCACATGTAATGGCGACCCTTTGACCGGATCATACTGGATCTCTTTAACTAAAACCGGTACATCTTCCTTCTTTTTTCCCTTGATCACTTGAAGCGTGATCAATTGGTTAAGTCCTTTGGTGTTGAAATACTTTTGTGCTTCACGCACATTTAGGCTCAAATTAGCCTGGGTTTCTCCGTATAAGACCGCTGGCAGCAACCCTTCGCGCCGAAGGCGGTGAGCAGCCCCTTTCCCGGTTTCTTCACGGACGGTCGCCGTAAGCACTAAATCCATGACTATCTACCTCCATATTGCTATCATCTCGCGCCTTTATCAGCCATAAACATTTAAATATTATATCATTAGATCTAATCTAGGGCAAATCAATCGCCGATTTTTAGCACCCCAGGTTTACTCGGCATCCAACCTTCCTTAAACGCTTTCGCTTTTAAGAGTGTTCCCGCTGCTAAACGGATGGTTTCTTGATAACACATACCATCACCATCCTCCATTGGTTCTGTTCCGTCGATGGTATAGTAAATGTTAACCCCCGCCGTGGGACAGTTGATCTGGATGTGGTAAAGCTTTTCTGCGGCCACGTATTCCACTTGGAAAGCCAACGGCGCCACCCGGAAACTCTGGCGCGCCCGAGCGACGGTCAAGCTATGGGCCGGAACATCCTTGGTGATGGTAGAGCCAGCACCGACCAGTGCCCCTTCACCCACAGTCACCGGCGCCACCAAATTGGTGTTACTTCCAATGAAGGCCCCGTCTTCAATGACCGTTGGCCATTTCCGCGCTCCGTCGTAATTACAGGTAATCGTCCCAGCGCCAATGTTAACCCCCGTACCAATGGTGGTATCACCAATGTAACTAAGGTGGGGTACCTTGCTCTTTACACCAACCGTTGAATTCTTCATCTCAACGAAACTACCGACCTTGGCCCCATCAGCCACCTGCGTTCCCGGTCGTAAATAGGTATAAGGACCGATCTCTACTTCCCGGCCTAATGTAACGTCGATTAGATTACTAAAGGCAACACGGGAACCTTCGCCAACCAGCGAAGAGACAATTTGGGTATAAGGCCCAATCTGGCAGTTGGGCCCAATTTGGGTTTCGCCCCATAAAAGCACTCCGGGGTAAACTGTAGTATCCTGGCCGATTTGCACCCGGGGATCAATATAAGTGGTCGCCGGATCGATCACAGTCACACCCGAGGCCATAATCCGTTCCAAGATCTGCCGCCGCATTATGGCCTCGGTCTGGGCCAAGGCAATCCGGTCGTTCGGACCCATAATCTCTTCCGGACGGTCACTTTTAACTGTGGCTAAAGTTTTACCGGCAGCCGCGTGCATGGCAATAACATCTGTTAAGTAGTACTCTCCTTGCGCATTTTGGGGTTTTAAAGCCGCCAAAGCAGCCCGCAGTTCCGGCAGGGAAAAACAATAGATCCCAGTATTGACCTCTCGAATCTTTTTCTCGTCGGCCGATGCGTCCTTTTCCTCAACAATCTCCGTCAACAAACCTTCCGGAGACCGGACAATCCGTCCATAACCGGTAGGATCTTGTAACTCGGCGGTCAAGACAGTGGCCGCCGCCTTAGTGCGCCGGTGGGTATCCACCAACGCTTGCAAACTCTGGGCCGAAATAAAGGGGGTATCTCCGTAGAGCACCAGAAGATCGCCATCAAACTCCGCCAAATGGACACAGGCTTTTTTTACGGCATCACCCGTTCCCAACTGTTCTTTCTGCCAAACATAATCAGCCTGGTCACCCAGGGCCGCAATCACCTGTTCTCCTCCATAACCCACCACAACCAACGGCGGTAGCGGGGATAATTTCACGGCTTCCCACAGCACATACTGGACCATCGGCACCCCACAGACGGGAAAAAGGACCTTCGGCTGCTCCGATTTCATCCGTGTTCCTTTCCCCGCAGCCAAAATAACAACTTTCAGTTCGGACACATCGTTTCCCCCTTAAATTTGGAAGCCCTTTATATTTTAGACCACAAAAGATAAAAAAACTCCGCCGAAGCAGAGTTCTCCAAAGGACCTTGACCTTAATAAAATGGCTGGGGCGGCTGGATTCGAACCAACGCATGCGGGAGTCAAAGTCCCGTGCCTTACCGCTTGGCGACGCCCCAATAAGCAAAGTCTATTATAACAAATGGATCGAGGATTTGTCAATAGCCAAAGCTTACCTGTTTTCTTATTCGGCTTTTTCGTATTCTTCTAAGATGGCGTTCTGAATCAATTGTCGGGCGTCCGCATTAATCGGATGGGCGATATCTTTAAACTCGCCCGTCGGCGTCTTCCGGCTGGGCATCGCCACAAACAGACCGTTTTGGCCTTCAATCACCCTAATTTCCCGCACAACAAAAGCATCATCGAAGGTTATGGAAGCGATTGCTTTCATCTTGCTTCCATTATCAATTTTTTTCAGCCGTATATCTGTGATGTTCATATTTTCACCTCTTTTTGGAAATAAAGTCAGCGCATAAATGCTTCGACAAAAGATCTGGAAATCCTGCCAATCATAAACATTCGGTAAAAAAGGTGAAAAATATTCTTTACACGGCTTTATCCTTTTCCGAGAAGCCCGCGGGCCAGTGAAAGATCGCTTGGCTTATCCACATCTACACCGATCTCCGGATATAAAGAGCGGATCCCTGCCCCGTTCACATTAAAAATTGCGCCGACCCGTGCTTCAATTTCGCCGATCCCCAACTGCCCCGCAATGAGTTTCACCATGAACTTAAACCCCAGCAAACGGCAGAGCTTCAATGGGTGTTTTCGTAGGGCAATGGCCTGTTCAATCCGGTCTCTTAAGTCCAGGAGAAGCATGGGGCGGATTAACAAGATATTACCACCGGTAACAACACCCTCTTTCAGGCGGACATATGTTCTTTTGGTCGACGGATATTTCTTCAGGACGGCTGCTTTCGGCACAAAAGAGTAGTAGACGTCCGCCGGTCGGCGCCGACAACTATCAAGAAAGTCACGGATCGCCTCCTTCGTAATGAAGGGAATATCCGAAGCAACGACTAAAACATGGTCATTTGTATGAGTATGTTGCACTGCGCGGACCATGCTATCGATCATACTTTCACCAGGGGCAACAATCTTAACTTTCGTCCACTTCTGCGGGGAGACTATCCCCGGAGGAATCACCACCAGGACCCGTTCGATCTCTTCCATTTCGTCTAGGACTTCGATAATATATTCAACCATCGGTCGGTTGTTGATCCGGATCCCGGCTTCATAAGGGGTTGGATCAACATCTTTTAATGACCCCGTATTGCGCCCTCCGCCAAGCACAATTGCCTCCATCGTTCTCACCCCTAGGATCCTTCTTTCGGTACATTGGGTTTTTCCAACCGGATAACCTGCATCATGCTGTTCTCTGCATTTTCGATGTGTTCCTGGGCCAACTTTCGCGCCAACTCCGGATCGCGGGCCGAAATCGCATCAACGATCTCGCGGTGTTCTTCGAAGGCACTTTTCATTCTTCCGGGAAAAGAAAGCGAGGTCTGACGGAAACGCTGAATTTGCTCCCTTAAATTGTTGATGATCTGCCCTAAACGTTCGTTTCGGCTGGCTTGGTACAAAATCTGGTGAAAACCGGTATCCACCTCAACCATTCCAGTAAGATCAGCATGGCCAATTAGTTCCGACGACTTTACCAACTGTCGCTGTAACTCCTCCAATTCCTCGTCGGTAATCCGTTCCGCCGCCAGAGCCGCCGCCAATCCTTCCAGTGCACCCCGGATCTCAAAGACTTCTACCACATCTTTCATGGAGAAAGTAGCCACATAAGCCCCTTTGCGGGGAACCATCAACACGAGCCCTTCCAGCTCTAGTTTGCGGATCGCCTCCCGGATCGGAGTCCGGCTGACACCCAACTCCTCTGCCAATTGAATCTCCATCAAACGCTCTCCGGGTGCTAATTGCCCCTTAATAATGGCTTCGCGCAAGGTTTCAAAGACTAGTTCCCGTAGGGGTTTGTAGCTATCAAGTTTAATCGGAACCAAGGGTTCTCTTCCCATGTACACCCCCCCTTCACGCTTACTAATTTACTTCAAGACCTGTGGCCTTTAAGAAGCCGTTATAGGTCCACCATCCCTTACGCCGCAGGGTGGCCGCAACTTGCGCCTGGCGCTTCGGCGCCCAGTCGGCACCGAACACAAAGAGAGTCGGCCCGCTCCCGGACATCCGCACCGGCAACCCCATATTAAGCAGCCAATCCATTACCGTTTTTAGCTCGGGGTAAAGTTCTAAAGTCACCTCTTCTAAACGGTTCCCCCAATATCGGGGAATCGCCTGGTAGTCACCCTGCTGAATCAGGGTGGCAATCCGCTTCACTTCCGGATGGTGGTCAGCCGCGGTTAAAGAAAGGTTTTTGTAGATCTGGGCGGTACTAACGTTAAAAGGTGGCTTGGCTAAAAAAACCGGAAGGGATGGTAAAGAGGGCAGATCGGTCAATTTTTCTCCGATTCCCGTCGCCAAAACCGTACCCCCGCGCAGACAGAAGGGAATATCCGCGCCAAGCGTCGCCCCGATCCTTTCCAGTTCCGGCTGGGACAAACCCAAGCCCCACAGACGATTCAAACCGACCAAGGTGGCGGCGGCATCGGCACTGCCGCCCCCCAATCCCGCCCCCACCGGAATACTTTTCCGGAGTAAGATCCGTACTCCGGACGCCAAACCGGCATGGGCCAATAGTTTTTTTACGGTACGGACAATAATGTTGCGGTCATCGACCGGCAGCCGCTGCCCTTTGATGGCCAAAGAAACCGTTGACGCTGGTATAAGCTCAAGTTCATCGTGGAGATCGATCGATTGCAGGATCATTTCAACTTCATGATACCCATCGGGGCGGCGCCCAATTACATCCAAAACCAGATTAACTTTGGCAAACGCTTTAATTTTCACTTTATCCATCTTTTTTTCATTGGCCATCACGGATAAAAAACCTTCTTACTTTTGGACTTTGCGACTTAACTTTAATGATCCATATGTATAAAGACCCGCCTCGAAAGGCGGGTAATAGAATTGACCGTGCACCGGCTTTTGACGGACTCCTCCCGATCGTACCATGGTCGTTAGCTCCAATCAGGTTGCCCCGCGGCACACGAAGGGGTCGGCTTACCGTTGCTTCCTCCCGGACCTGGCGGGGTTCACCGGTCTCCGTTGCGCAGGACCTGATCTTCAACACCACGTGCCATAGCCGGTATCACAAAGAGCCGCCTCCCACCGGAATTCAACCCTGCTATAGCGGGTTGCAGGTTACAGGGCACCGCTACCTC
>ERZ773359.2421-NODE-2421-length-23490-cov-4.547173_pt1 | contig 23490 bp, 22 predicted proteins | sample MGYA00374955_ERZ773359 | MGnify/ENA primary metagenome ERZ773359 (study PRJEB29098, sample SAMN04486028) | biogas fermenter metagenome | study: EMG produced TPA metagenomics assembly of the Biogas fermentation microbial communities from Germany - Plant 4 DNA1...
AAACTGTCCGGGATTATGGCGTTTATGACAATGCCGGAGAAAGTTTTGGTACTCCCCTAAATAGTGAAAACTTTGTTTTTGATGAAAGTATTACGAAAGTAGACTCTAAATACTTCTTTAACTGGGAGGAGTTTAAGGCTCAAAATCCCCTTGTGCCGGATTCAGCCCGGGCTTATTTTGAAAAATTAGATAAAGAATTATTTAATTTTTACATGATGATGTTGGTCTAAAAAAACTAATACTGAACCAGCATAAATCTTGGGTTATGAATAAGCCGCTATAAGCAGCATTGCTTATGTAGCGGCTTGCTTTTTTTAGTATTGTTAAAACGGGAAAGCTTTGTGTAAATTAATTGACAAGATGGTTATTTTTGCTGCCTATGCTATAATAAGATGAGATTGCAGGGTGAAATTCACACATATGGGGTGAGGTCTTGACCAAGCAATCTTTCCTCAAAGGTGCTGCCATCTTAACTCTGGCGGGTCTCTTGGTGCGGATTGTCGGTGCATTTTTTCGGATTGTGCTGGCAATGTTGATGACAGACGAGGGTGTCGGACTATATCAAATGGCTTATCCTGTCTATAGTCTGCTTTTAGCTGTTTCCACAGCCGGTATTCCCACGGCCATTTCCAAGCTAGTAGCAGAAAATTTAGCCCATGGAAATTATTGCGGTGCATACCGTATTTTTCAAACGGCACTTATCTTGTTAGGTTTATCCGGTCTTATTATTTCTGTTCTTTTGTATCAGAGCGCAGAATATTTTGCCGAAGTAATTTTTCTGGACTCCAGAGCATATTTACCTCTTATCAGTATCTCTCCGGCCATTTTTTTTGTTACCGTAATGTCTGCTTACCGCGGTTTTTTTCAGGGACAGCAGCAAATGCTGCCAACGGCCCTGTCCCAGATAATCGAGCAGTTGGGGCGTGTCATAATCGGCCTTTTTTTGGTGATATATCTTTTGCCAAAGGGCTTGGAGTATGCAGCAGCAGCCGCAAGTTTTGGCGCCGCTGCCGGCGCTTTATGCGGCTTATTGGCTTTAATATTCATTTGGTGGCGTCAAAGAAAAAAATATATGCTGAAGTTAAAAAGGCAGGGCAAGAAAAATGTTCACTCCTTTACGCGGATTATGCGTGAAATTTTGAGAATTGCCGTTCCCATAACTTTAGGCAGCTTAGTAATGCCGCTGATATCTATTGTCGATTTGGCCGTTGTGCCGCTGCGCTTACGTGCCGCCGGCTTTTTAGGCAATCGGGCTACCGCTTTATATGGGCAGCTGGCCGGCATGGCTAGTCCCATTATACATATTCCCACCATTATTACAGTGGCCCTTGCCATTTCCTTGGTTCCGGCCGTTTCTGAAGCTCTGGCGCTGCGTAAATACAGTCTGCTACGGCAAAGGGCATATCAGGCTATACGGATGACGCTTATTTTAGCCATACCTTCAGCCATAGGACTCTATCTGTTGGCCGAGCCGATATGTGTTTTATTATATCAGAATGCAGAAGCCGGAGCTGTCTTGGCCGTTATGGCTTTAGGTGTGGTTTTTTTGACTTTGTACCAAACGACCTCGGCTGTTTTACAAGGATTGGGGCATGCCATGATCCCGGTAACTAACTTGTTTTGGGGTGCTGTTGTCAAAACCGGCTTTACCTGGATTTTAACGGCTTGGCCGGAGTTAAACGTACGCGGTGCAGCTTTAGCCACTGTACTGGGTTTTGGTACGGCAGCTTTGTTAAATGTCTATCAGCTACAAAAAATAACGGATTTACATCTGGCGGCTGTGGAAACTATTGCCAAACCCTTATGCGCCGCCGGAGTGATGGGCATAATTGTGATTTATTTGTATAATACACTTGAGCCCACACTGCTATCTTTAGGAATTACTGCTGCCAATCAGATTACGACGCTTTTATCAGTGCTGGTTGGGGCGGCGGTATATTTCGTAAGCTTAATGTTTTTGGGTGGGCTTTATAAGAGTGATTTATTACTGCTGCCTAAAATTGGTGCAATTTTAGTGCGGATAGCGGAAAGATTTCATCTGATAAGGGGTTGATTAACTATGAAGACTATATATCTGCTTGGCTTAGGGCCAGGTGATCCAGAGGCAATTACACTGCAATCACTTTCTAAATTAAAGCGGATAAAACACGTTTATCTGCGTACTGCCAGGCATCCTGCTGTAAAAGTTTTGCGTGATCACCGAATACCCTTTAAAGCCTTAGATTTTTTTTATCAGCACAGCGATACTTTTGCTGAAGTTTACCGCCGAATAGCATATTTTGTCCTTAATGCCGCTTTGCATTTTGGCAGTGCAGCTTATGTTGTTCCCGGTAGTCCCTTATTTGCAGAAAAAGCAGTGGAGATTATACTGGAAAAGGCCGGCAAAGCCGGGATTGAATGTCGGATCCTGCCGGCCGTGTCATTTTTAGAGGCAGTTATGGCAGAACTGCGGCTGCCGCGGGAAAAAGATTTGCTTGTTTTAGATGCACTGGAAACGGACAAGCTGTTGTCTGCACCGGAAAAGAATTTATTAATTATACAAGCATATAATCAACGTATTGCTTCTGGTGTTAAGCTGGAGCTTTTAAAGCTGTATCCTCCGGAACATCCCATTACATTAATCAGAGCTGCCGGTTTATCCCGCGGCAAACGTGTTGTCACAGTGCCGTTGTACCAAATTGACAGACAGCGGTGGATAGATCATCTGACAACGCTGTATGTGCCTCCGCTTGCCAAGTATAATATGAGTGATTTGCTGCAGGTAATGCGTATCCTCAGAAGTGAACATGGCTGTCCCTGGGATCAGGAGCAGGACCATATTTCTCTAAAACCATATTTATTGGAAGAGACATATGAAGTGCTGGCAGCAATTGATGCTGATAATAAAGATAATTTTTGTGAAGAGCTGGGAGATTTACTGCTGCAGATTGTTTTTCACAGTGAAATAGCCGCAGAAAGGCAAGATTTTTCTTTTTATGATGTGATTGCGCGGATTATAGAGAAATTAAAACGCAGGCATCCCCATGTTTTTGGCAGTGAAAAAGCTAAAACAGCTGAAGAGGTGCTGCGCACATGGGAGCAGATTAAAAAAGAAGAAAAAAAAGAAAGGACTTCTCTTTTTACTGTAGAAGCATCTTTTCCTGCATTGCTGCGTGCCCAGAAATTGCAGCGTCAGGCTGCTTCCGTCGGTTTTGATTGGCCGGAGATAGACGGTGCTTGGGAAAAAGTCCAAGAAGAGTTAAAGGAGTTAAAAGATGCATACAATCTTGGCAATGCGGCAAAAATAGAAGAAGAACTAGGCGATTTGCTCTTTGCTGTTGTTAATGTGGCACGTTTTCTGTATGTTGATGCTGAACAGGCCTTGACTGCCAGTATAAACAAATTTTATCAGCGTCTGAGATTTGTGGAAGAGCAAGTGCAAAAAGAGGGGGGAAAAATGTCAGATTATCCTTTGGAGAAACTTGACGAATGGTGGAATTTAGCCAAAAGGCAGCAAAAACGGTAAAAAGTCTTTGATTTTTGCAGGATTTATAAAAATTTTCACGAATATGCAAAAGTATTCCAGATATTTTATTTATGGTAGTAGGAGGGAAATTTTGTGAACAAATCTGAACTTATTAGTGTTGTTGCGGAAAAAACCGGCTTTACAAAAAAAGACACAGAAAAAGTAGTAAATGCAGTTTTCGACGGAATCGGCGAAGCCCTGGCCAAAGGCGATAAAGTACAAATTATTGGTTTCGGCACTTTTGATGTACGTGATCGTAAAGAACGCGAAGGACGCAATCCGGCTACGGGAGAAACAATTACCATTCCTGCAGTCAGAGTGCCTGTTTTTAAACCGGGCAAGGCGCTCAAAGAGAGTGTTAAGTAAATTTAGGCCGCTTTAGGCCTAATTTTTTTTGGTTTAATTTTAGAGTTTCTCTCCCATACTATAAAAAAATAGTGGGAGGAATAATTGTGACATCTAAACGAATATTTATGGCTTTAATGTTGATTTTTTTCTGTTTGCTGGCAGGCTGTGGTTGGCTGCGGCGATCTCCGGAACGTGTGCCCGAACCTATCCGACCGGAAGAAAAAGCCAAAACGGCTCCGGAAGTTACCATTCCCAAAGCCATTAATCAAGGCGACAAGCAGGAACCGGAGCTGCGAGTGTACATTGCGGAAAAAAATAAAGTGGAAACAATGCCTATGGAAAAATATATTCAAGGGGTAGTGGCAGCGGAAATGGATCCCAGCTGGCCCAAAGAGGCACTAGCAGCTCAGGCCATTATTGCCCGCAGCTTTACTTTGCAAAAAATTGCGGAAAGTGGCGGAGTTCCGGCCCGCAATGCTCATGCATCCACGGATATTAAGGAGTTTCAAGCTTATGATGCCTCTCGGATTAATGAAAATGTGCGGCAAGCAGTGGAAAGTACGCGGGGGAAAGTTGCAGTCTATGGTAATGAATTTATTCGCGGCTGGTTTCATGCTTATGCCGGACCACGCACTGCAATGGCCAAGGAAGGATTGGAATTTAAAGGACCTAATCCCCCATATATTAAAATTGTAGACAGTCCTGCCGGAGATATTATTCCGGAAGAAGAAAAAAATTGGCAGGCAACTTTTCCCCTAAAGCGCATTAGGGAAGTGACGCAGAAAATAACCGGACAAGATCCGGGGGAAGTTACAAAAATAGAGATAGCAGAAAAAGGTCCCTCAGGACGTGTGGTTCGTTTTCGTATTAATGAAGTAGAGGTATCGGGACCGCAGCTGCGTCTTGCTTTGGATAGTACTGTCATGCGCTCGACTTATATCGAAGAAATATCCATTGAAGACAATAATATTACGCTAAAAGGCACAGGCTATGGCCATGGTGTCGGCATGTGCCAGTGGGGTGCCCGCAGCTTGGCGGAGAAAGGCAAAAATGCCGAAGAAATAGTAAAGTATTACTATCGCAATATAGATATTGTAAAACTATGGGAATAAAAAAGCGGCCTCGTGGCCGTTTTTTTGTTTTTCTAATTTTACAGGCATAAAATCTTGTCCCCCTCATATGATGGAATAGAAATGTGCGAGGAGGGCTGGATTTGGAAAATTATAATAAGACACCAACGGACCATCGTTTGGTTATTGACAATCGTGAACTTTTACATGTTACCGGGGTAGTGCATGTCGACAGTTTTGATGATGAAGAGGTGGTGCTGGAAACGGAACAGGGCTTGTTAGCGGTTCGGGGAGAAGATTTGCATATAAAACAGCTGAATCTGGAAAAGGGAGAGCTGGCCATAGAAGGGCTGATATTGGAGCTTGCTTATTCAGAAGATAGACGCCTGCGTGACCGGGGGAAAAGCCTTTTTGAACGTCTTTTTAAATAAGGAAGAGAGGATCTGGGAGGATGCCGGGGGCTGAAACCTTTGTCATGCAGCAATTTATTGTTTTGTTTGTTGCTGTTATACTTGGCTTGATGATGGGGATGGTTTTTGAAATTGTAGATGTTTTTTGCAATTTTATGCGCATCTCCCGTCTATTGCAAGCCATTATTGATCTATTGTTTTGTTTTGGAATGACTGCCGCAGTATTTATAACACTTTTGCATTTTAATTGGGGAGAAGTTCGCGCCCATACCTTTCTGGGAATTGGGACAGGAGCTCTGCTTTACTACCTACTGCTGCACCGTTTTGTGAACCGTTTGCTGGTAAAAGTATTGGAGATGATTGAAGCAGCAGTTCAGTTTATGGTAAAACCATTTGTGATGGTGGTGCGGCTGCTGCGAAAAAGTGCCAAAAAGCTTAAGCAGCTTCTTACACGCATGGAAACTGCCGGCCGTAAATTACAGAAAAAAATGAGCTTTCTCCGGAAAAAGAAGGAATAACAAGTTGTGGGGAAGAACTAATATAGTATTCTCTCTATTTGATTTGGTGGAAGGTTATATTATGGCAGTGCCAATTAGACAGCGAAACAAGAAAATTGTATATTTTCCTAAAGTAAAAACTGCAGGCAATAAGAAAAAAAAGCTGCCTTTACTGCTTTTGCTTTTTGCTCTGCTTTATTTTACTGCTCTTTTTGCCTGTCAGTACTGGCGGCTTTTCCAATTAAGGCGTTCCTTGGAGACGGTTCAAGCTGAAATTGAGAAGGTAAAAATGCAAAATGAAGCAATGAGCCGGGAAATAGAACGTCTGCACTCCCCCTCCTATCTTGAGCAGTTAGCAAGGGAGGATTTGGGGATGGTTCGCTCGGGTGAGCTGCTTTTTTTCCTGCAGGAAAAGGACAAACCTTCTGATGCGGAACCAGAAGCCGAATAAGGAAAGCGGCTGATTTTCTTGACAAATAAGGAAAAGCGGATATAATGAGGTTAGATAATTTGCAAGGGGGAAATTCTTTCGTATGTCTTTAGTGGTGGGCGCCATTGTAGAAGGGGTGGTCACCGGTATCACCCATTTTGGAGCCTTTGTACAGCTTGCCAACGGGGAAACCGGACTTGTCCACATTTCAGAAGTAGCGGATACCTATGTGAAGGATATTAATGATTATTTACAAAAAAAAGATAAGGTCATGGTAAAGATTCTCTCCGTTGATGGCAACGGAAAGATTGGTCTTTCCATAAGACAGGCGGCTCCAAATGCAGGCCGCGGTCACCACGGTAGGGATTCCCGCTTATCGTTTGAGGAAAAACTAAGCAAGTTTCTTAAAGACAGTGACGAGCGCCTGCAGGACCTGCGCCGTAATACTGAATCAAAGCGTAGGGGCAGGGGTTCATCTTATAAAGCAAATATGTACTAAACAGGTATCTTTAAAGATACCTGTTTTATTCTCTATAGGCGATTTAGTTGAAAATTAAGGCAGTTAGGGTCAGAGTCGGAGGCATTTATGTATTTAGCGGCAATAGATTTGGGTACCAATTCTGTGCGCCTATTGGTGGCGGAAACACAAAAAGACGCACTTGTGCCTGTGCGCCGAGAGTTAATAACCACAAAGCTTGGCAGCGGTCTGATAACAAGCGGACGGTTGTCAGTATCGGGCCAAGAAGCAACTATGCAGGCGGTTAAAGAGTATTTAAAAATAGCTCGCCATTATGATGCCGCAAAAATAGTTGTTTTTGGCACAAGTGCTTTGCGCCAAGCCGCAGACGGTCATGCTTTTGCCCGTAGGCTGACGGCAGAAATAGGTCTGCCGGTGGATATTCTATCCGCAAAGGTAGAAGCTTCTCTGTCTTATTTGGGTGTGACTCAAAGCCTTTCTACGGTAAAAAATGCAGTTGTTTTTGATTTGGGTGGCGGTTCTTGCGAGCTTATTTATCGAGAGAGCAACGAGCTGAAAACCCATAGTTATAATTTAGGGGCTCTGTATTTAACAGAAAAGTTTATCAAGCATGATCCGCCGTCGGCAGCAGAAATTGAGTCATTGAGAAAGTATATCTGTCAGCATTTCGGGAATCATTTAGGAAATAAGAAATGCGGGCAGCTGGTTGGTGTAGGCGGCACTGTGACGGCACTGGCCGCTATGGAGCTTGAGATGATGAATTATGATGCCGAGAAATTACATGGTTTAATATTATATAAAGAGGTGATCCAGCGGCAGTTGGCAAAGATGCTGCAGCTTACTGCTGATGAGAGGGCAAAATTACCCGGGCTGCCACCCGACAGAGCTTTAATTATGCCGGCTGGGGCACTGGTGGTGGCAGAGTTGTTGGCAACTTTTGGGGTAGCACAATTTTTAGTTTCGCAGGGTGATATTTTACTTGGAAGCCTGTATGCCGCTATTTCATCAGCATCAATTTAGCACCTATGGCGAGGAAGATAACGCCGATGGCTTTGTACCAGGTAAAGGGGATCTTTTCCAGACCAAAACAGCCGAAATGATCAAGAAGCAGTGCTGTGCCTACCTGCCCGACAATGATTGCCGTAGTAGCAGTGGCGGCGCCTGCGTGGGCAATACCTGCCTGTACGGTGTAGAGGATTAACACGCTGATAATGCCACCAAGATAGAGATACCAAGGAACTTCTGCTATCTTGCCTAAATCCCCCCTGCCTACCCGCAGCAAGAAAAGCAGTATTAAAAGTGCTAATGTGCCGATAACATGCACAATAAATGTTGATTCCAAAAGACCCACTATTTTACCCAGCCCGGTATTGATGGTCCCTTGGACTGCCATGGCAATGCCGGCAATAAATGCTAATAAAAGAGCAATTAGAAACATTTTTTTTGCTCCTTTCTTTCCTGTTTTTTTAGTGTGCACGTGCTGAGAACCGTCTATGCACAATTTTTTTGTGCAAGACGGTTCTTTTTTTGCATATTTATTTACATAAGCCCAGAAAGGCTTTTTTAGGAGGTATGAAAATGAAGAGGGCTGTCTTGGTGGGTTTCCCCAATGTGGGAAAAAGTCTGCTTTTTTATCACTTGACGGGGAACTATATCACTGTTTCCAATTACCCGGGGACAACCGTTGAAATTACACATGCTGTGGCCAACTTGGGTGGGCAAACGATAGAGTTTATAGATACTCCGGGTGTCTATAGTCTTTCTCCATTGTCGGAAGAAGAAGCCGTCACCTGTCGTTTACTGCGGGAGGTTAGCATTGATTGTATTGTTCATGTTGTCGATGCCAAGAATTTACCCCGTATGCTGCCGCTGACTTTAGAGCTGCTGCAGCTTGGAAGTCCACTCGTTTTGGTGCTAAATATGATGGACGAGGCAGATAAAGCGGGGGTGCGCATTAAACATAAGGAATTGGCCGCCTACTTAGGTATTCCGGTAATTAAGGCATCTTTTACTCAAGGCTGGGGTATACAGGCAATAAAAAAAACGGTAGCTGCAATGGCTACAGCAGGCAAATCTGTGCGGAAGACCGGATTACCATCCTACAGTCAAGGCCGTCAATTGAATTTACAGCAGCAGGCGGAACAGATATTAAAAAACATTTATGATGCCGGCAGATTGCTTGATTACGAGAATTGGTTTGAGAGATTTACTCTTATGCCGCTTGGCGGAGCATTTTTAGTGGTTTTGACTCTTTATTTTGGTCTTTATTTATTTGTGGGCCGTTTTGGAGCAGGTACATTGGTTGATTTGTTGGAGGGAGTGCTGCTGGGGGAGATAGTTCTACCTACTTTATGTGGATGGTTAGAAAGCTTTTTGCCTTTGGCGCCGCTTAAAAGCTTATTTTTTGGTGAGTTTGGGCTGGTGACATTAGGCTTTCGTTATGCTTTCGGCATTATAATGCCCATTGTCGGCACTTTCTTTTTTATGTTTGCGCTGCTTGAGGATAGCGGCTGCCTTCCACGTTTGGCATATTGGGCTGATACTGCTATGAAAAAAATAGGGCTAAACGGGCAGTCCGTTATCCCGCTGACTTTGGGTTTGGGCTGTGGTACCATGGCTGTACTGGTCACTAGAATCCTTGAAAGCCGCCGTGAACGAATCATTGCGACTTTTCTTTTAGCTTTGGCAGTACCTTGTTCGGCACAGTTAGGCCTGATTATGGCTTTACTGGCTCAGGATTCTTTTTATTTGTGGTGCTGGTTTGGTGTGATAAGCGTCATGTTGCTGCTGAGTTCTCTCTGTTTACAACTTCTGCTGCCGGGAAGGGAGCCTTATTTTTATCTGGAGCTGCCACCTCTACGGCGGCCTTCCTTGAATGCCATTTTTAAAAAAACAGCCGCGCGTATGCGTTGGTATTTTAGGGAGGTTATTCCTGTTTTTCTGTTGGTCAGTTTTTGCCTCTGGCTGCTGCAGGAAAGCGGCTTATTAAGTTGGTTATCATTTTTTATGCAACCTCTGCTGGGGCAGATGGGGCTGCCGCCGACTTTAAGCACTGTTTTTCTTTCAGGTTTTTTCCGGCGTGATTACGGGACGGCAGGATTATATGATTTATACCGTTTAGGGCTGTTGTCCGGTGAGCAATTATTGCTTGCCGCCACCGTACTAACACTCTTTCTGCCCTGTTTGGCGCAACTGGTAATGATGATTCGTGAAAGGGGCTTTTTGACAGCAATTTCAATTGCCGCAGGCGTATCCGTCATAGCAGTGGTGACAGGTATAATCATGCGCATTTTTTTAGGGCTGCCTGTTTTATGAGACATAGAAGGGGGAAAGCCAGGTGAGTAAAATGCTAACGGATTTGGACGTGGGGCAGGCAGGGAAAATTGTTGAACTAACTACAAATGACCGCAAAATGCTGGCTATCTTGATGAGGCTCGGCATAATTCCAGGAGCGTCTTTACGCTTGCTGCGCCAAAAACCTGCCTTAGTCATACAAATCGGACACAGTAAAGCTGCCTTAGGCCGTGATCTAGCTGCGTTTGTACGTATCAGCCCGCTTTTATAAAATGTCGAAAATTTTTTAATCTCAGTCGTCTGACTGTGACAAATTATTAAACTATAGAGCGGTATAATGTAAGGAAGCGCTAAAGGAAGGGGGATACGGATGCCAGATCATTTTACGGCTGTGGAACCATATGTGCGTACGGCTAGTACCCGGTCAAAAGCATCACAGCGGCGGCATAAATTATCCCGTTTACATATACCAGGAGAGCTGCGCAGCTGTGAGACTGTAGGAGCCATCCTGGCGCTTATTTTGCTTACACGTTTGCGCCTGATGGGAGAATTGTCTCCATTCGGCTTGACTTTTTGGGCAGTGACAAGCCGGGGAGAAACACGGCGTATGTGGCTTTATGGCATTATTATGATTGCTACTGCTTCGTTGGGAAAGGACTGGCTGTATTCTGGCGGTTTATTGGCTGGTAGTATTACTTTTATTTTGCTGCGCTACCGTCTGCACAGAATTCATCTGCCATATGTAATATGCATAGCTTTAGCTTTAATGGCCAGTGCTCTACCGAGATTGTGGTTAAACAGCTTTCAGCCCTATGATCTATTTTTGACTGTAATTGAAGTATTATTAGCAATGCTGGCGGCAGCTGTTTTTTTACAAATTCAAAAATGCCCATTTTCAATTTTATATTCAGAAAATCAACTGGAAGGTTTCACCTCCTGGATTGTATTTATTGGTCTATTGCTTTTAGCTTTAATTCAGGAGAATACTATTTTTACCGTTGTTGCCAACACCATTGCCAGAGCCATTGTCCTTTTTGCCGCTTACTGGTTTGGTCCCGGCCTGGCAGCGGCCGCCGGCGCTTTGTTGGGGTTTATTCTAGGTGTCCAAAGTTCAGGATTTATCTGGATTAGTGTCTTAACTTTTTCAGGTTTTCTTGCCGGTTTGTTTCGCTCGTTTGGCAGACTGGCAGTGGTTGTTTCTTTTCTGCTTGGTACGGCTTCCCTTTCCCTTTATCTCTTTGGTTGGCAGGCACTAGGGGGGGAACTTACTGCTTCATTGGCAGTAAGCATCCTGCTTTTATTACTGCCGCTGCTGCCCATTAAAGCAAAGGCTTTAGTGCCTTTTATACAGGGAAAAATTAAGAGTGAAGCGGAGAAGGTACGAGAGGAAACGGCTGTTCGCTTGCATGAGTGCAGCCTGATTCTGCGTGAACTGGCAAATGCATTTTTAACGGTCGCCGCCGATAAACAAGAAAAAAAAGATCCGGTAGTAACGACTTTAATAGAAGGGACGATAATGCGAGTTTGTTGGAGCTGTCCGTCCCGTAGGCGATGTTGGGAAAGAGATTTGCAGCGAACATACAATGCTACCATTCGCATTTTAAGTGAGCTGGATAAAGGTCGCCTGATAAGTGAGATGCGCGTGCCGGATTATTTTGAGAAGCAATGCTCCAGGAAGTATGACTATATAAGTACAATGTATTTGCTGCAGGGATTAGAAAAAAACGGACAAGCTTGGCAAAGAAAATTGGCTGATAGTCACGAGCTTGTGACAATACAACTAATGGGGTTGGCAGAGATTATGATGAAGCTAGGCAAAGAAGTTCGGGAGAATTTTCCCGGCAAAAAACAACAACCGTATCAGCAATGTTTTTATGTAGAGCTGGGTATTGCGCAGGTAGCTAAGGAACGGCAGGATGTTTGCGGGGATTATTATAGCTACCTGGAGCTGCGTGATGGCAGACAGGTCTTTCTTTTGAGTGACGGTATGGGTAACGGCAGTCGCGCGCAGCAGGAGAGCCGTACAGCGGTTAAATTAGTTGAACAATTGCTGCTGGCAGGCTTTGAGCAGGATGCCGTTATTCGAACAGTCAATACACTTTTACAGCTGCGGTCACAGGAGGAAAGTTTTGCTACCTTAGATATTTTAATGATAGATACAGAGAAAGGGGAAGCGGAATTTCTGAAAAACGGAGCGGCGCCAAGCTATGTGAAAGCAGAACAAAGTGTGCGCGAAATAAAAAGCCCCTCACTTCCTGTGGGCATTCTTAGCGAAGTGGAATTAAAGCCGGTTACTGTTTCACTCCATGATGATTGTATGATAGTGATGGTGACGGACGGTATTTTTGAAGCTTTCCCCCAGCAGCCGGATTGGTTGAAAAACTATTTACTGGAACAAACATATATGCATCCGCAGGTTTTGGCTGATGAAATTCTGGCTAAAGCCCGGCAGCTTTATGGAAGCAGTGAACTGCGAGATGATTTGACCATACTTGTCTGTCGTGCCAAACGCCTTAAACATAAAATCAGGGATTATATGACTGCTTAAAAGATCTTTCTGGAACAAATTAACCTCGTCATGAGGTTTTTTTATTTGTATATTTGGCAGACAGGGGCAAAATATGGTATAGTTTTTTTTATATAGGGTGAGTGATGCTGCTGCAAATGAGGTCGGAATATTGCTTTTCCCCCAGAAAAGAGACGGGGTGGTATTTTTGTATAAAGCCGTTATGAAGACAATTAAGGAGCGACAGCTTCTTTTGCCGGGAGATAAAGTATTGCTTGCAGTATCCGGAGGACCTGACTCTTTATGCTTGCTGCATCTTATGCATAGAATGGCGCCGGAGCTGAAGCTTAAGCTTCATGCCATTCATATTAATCATTGTTTGCGGCCGGAAGCAGCGGAAGAGGCGGAATTCGTTAAAAAATGGGCAGCTAAACTGTCCGTGCCGGTCACTGTGCGCAAACTGCAGGTCAAAGAACTGCAAAAAAGGGAAAAATTGTCGGTTGAAGAGGCGGCAAGGCGTGGCCGCTACCGTCTTTTTTTGGAGACGGCGCGGCAGGTGGGTGCCAAACGTATTGCCACCGCGCATCATAGTGATGATCGTATTGAAACGCTACTGATGAGGCTTTTAACGGGAAGTGGGCTTGACGGCTTAAGGGGAATTCCCAGTAAACGTACTTTAGCCCACGGAATCGAAGTGGTTCGCCCTCTCTATGATGTTTCCAGAGAAGATATTGAGAATTACTGCCGTCGGCATCACCTGCATCCGGTACAGGATGCTTCCAATTTTTTGCCCATTTATTTTCGCAATCGGGTGCGTTTGCACCTTTTACCTTTTTTGGAGCGGGAATTTGGCCCTCATATCCGGAGAACAATTTTGCGTACCGCCGATTTGTTGGCGGCTGACAGTTCTTTACTGGATAGGGTGACAAGATCGGCATATCAAAAGGTTGCCATTCCGGGACAAATGCCCCTGCTGCGGCTTGCTGAACTACAAAAGCTGCCCAAAGCCCTGCAGGCTCGTGTTGTTAGGCAGGCCCTATGGGCTGCCGGTGTGGAAAGAATCACAAGCACTCATATTAAACAAGTTTTGGCAGTTGCTGAATCTGATTCTCCTTCTGCTTCCTGTATTTTACCGGGAGAAACGGTGGTGCAGAGGGAGTATGATTATCTGAAAATAGGATATTCTGATAGCGGTTCTAACACAGGCACCGCTGAAATACTTGTGACGGAGCCGGGACGGGTTTTCCTGCCCTGGAGCGACCAATGGTTGGAGACGAAAATTATGGACCGAGCGGAAGTCTCTTTATCTCCAGCCAATAAGGAGGAGGCTTTTTGTGCTGCCGATGCACTAGAGTGGCCGCTACGTGTACGCACACGGCGGCCTGGAGATAAGGTGCAGTTACTAGGCAGTCCCGGTACCCGTAAGGTAAAAAAAATTTTAATAGATAAAAAGATTGCACGACGGCAGCGTGATCTATTGTCGCTCGTGTTAAGCGGCGGGGATATAATTTGGTTAAGTGGAGTCGATATAGCGGAAAAATATCGTGTCTTACCGTCTACAAAAAAGGTTTTACATTTAAAATTAATTAAAAAGCAATAAAATTTTATTGGTAAAAGGATGGTGCCTTATGTCGCAAAAGCAAATTCAGAAAATATTATTGAGCAGGGAGGAGATTGCAGAAAAAATTGCACAGTTGGGGGAGCAGATCAGTCAAGATTACGCCGGTAAGGAAATTTTGCTTATTTGTGTTTTAAAAGGAGCCGTCATTTTCTTGGCTGACTTAATGCGCCACATTAGTGTTCCAGTGCAAATCGATTTTATGGCTGTATCTTCTTATGGGGCGGCAACGGAATCCTCCGGTGTGGTCAGAATTTTGAAAGATTTAGACGGCAGTATTGAAGGTAAACACTGCCTGATTGTGGAGGATATTATTGACAGCGGCTTAACGCTGAAATATTTGAAAGAAAACCTGCAGTCCCGTCAACCCGCTTCCTTGAAAATAGTTACTCTGTTAGATAAGCCTGAAAGGCGCCGTGTAGAAATTACGCCTGATTACTGTGGCTTTCAAATTCCCGATGAATTTGTCGTTGGCTATGGCCTGGATTTTGCCGAACAATATCGTTCTTTACCTGATATCTGTGTCTTAGAGTCTTAAAACTGCAGCAGTGTTTTGCTAAAATAGTGAAAGTAGGGAAGTGCATTGTCTGTACTGCAAATGACAGCGGTTATTCTGGCCGGTGGCAGTAGCTCACGTATGGGGCAAAATAAGCTATTTTTACCTTTGGGGGCAAAACCAATAATAGAGTATCTTATTTCACTGCTGCAGAAGATGTTTGTTCAGACCATTGTTGTGACCGACCGGCCGACATTATATCATCATTACCAAATAGAAGTAAAAGAAGATGTTATCGTCTGCGCGAAAAAGAATTCTTTGGCTGGTATTCATGCAGGTTTAATACATGCTGATAACGAGTATACTTTTACCGTAGCAGGAGATATGCCCTTTTTACAACGGCAAGTGGTTGCCTACTTGTGTTCCCTGCGAGAAGGTTATGATGTGGTGGTGCCTAGAGAAGGAAAGTATTATCAACCGCTCTGCGCTGTCTATCGCAAAAGTTGTCTTCCCTTGATTGAGAGGCAGCTGGAAGAAAGGCGTTTTCGGATTATAGAGTTTTTTCCTAACGTACGGGTGCGGGCAGTTGATTCTGCAGAACTTAAACGCTATGATCCTGATAATATTTCTTTTTTTAATATTAATACACCGCAAGATTATCAATTAGCTCTGCAGATGATAAAAAGAATGCAGCGGGAAGGAGAAATTTAAGATTTTTGTTAGATATTGTTTTGTTTAATAAGATAGGATAAATAGAAGGGCAGGAATTAGAGTCCCGAAAGGAGAACTTATGTAAGGTTGAGAAAAAATAAGTTTTGGGTTGCACAGGAAGTTTTAAGAGTTTGTAATCTTGTTGCACAGGATATAATATCTTAGAATTGGAAAATTAAAAATTAGAGCCTTGGGAGAGAGGAGGCATCTTTTTTGAATCGATTTATGCGGCAGATGATGTTTTACCTCGTTATTCTGCTGATTGCAGTTGCCATCATTAATTATTTTAATAAGCCTCTAGAGGCACCAAAATCATTGCCATATAATGAATTTGTGGCGCTGGTGGAGGACGGCCAGGTTAAGGAAGTGCTAATTGTCGAAAACAATATCTCCGGAACACTTAAAGACGGCACTAAATTCGAGACATATAATACTGAAAGCAAAGAAGTCCTTACACAGCGTCTAATAGATAATAATGTTACTATTAACGGAGAAGACCCTCCAGAGACACAATGGTGGGCAAGCCTTGCTTCGGTTATTCTTCCCTTTGTTATCTTAATGGTAATTTTCTTTTTCTTTATGCAGCAAACACAGGGCGGCGGTAATCGTGTCATGAATTTTGGTAAATCACGCGCCCGCCTTCACGATGCTTCTCGCAAGCGTGTTACTTTTGATGATGTGGCCGGTGCTGACGAAGAAAAATACGAATTAGTAGAAATAGTTGAGTTTCTAAAAGATCCACGTAAATTTGTGGAATTAGGGGCTCGTATTCCTAAAGGCGTATTGTTGGTAGGGCCTCCCGGAACCGGTAAGACTCTTTTGGCGCGTGCCGTGGCAGGTGAAGCCGGTGTTCCCTTTTTTAGCATCTCAGGTTCTGACTTTGTGGAAATGTTTGTGGGGGTAGGTGCTTCACGAGTACGTGATTTGTTTGATACGGCTAAAAAGAATTCCCCGTGTATTGTTTTTATTGACGAAATAGATGCGGTGGGTCGTCAACGCGGTGCAGGTCTTGGCGGTGGCCATGATGAACGCGAACAGACTTTAAACCAGCTATTGGTGGAAATGGATGGGTTTGATTCCCATGAGGGGATCATTGTTATTGCTGCCACAAACCGTCCCGATATTCTTGATCCGGCTTTGCTACGCCCGGGAAGATTTGATCGACAAATTACTGTAAACCTACCTGATGTGAAAGAGCGTGAAGCAATTTTAAAAGTACATGCGCGCAACAAACCCTTGGCAAAGGATGTGGATCTGGGCGTTATTGCCCGTAGGACTCCCGGTTTTAGCGGTGCGGACTTGGAAAATATTCTTAACGAGGGCGCGCTGTTGTCTGGTCGCCGTAATAAAAAACTCATCAGCATGCAGGAGTTGGAGGATGCCATTGATCGCGTTATTGGCGGTACGGAAAAAAGAAGCAGAGTAATAAGCGAGTTTGAGAAAAAAATTGTGGCTTTTCACGAGGCCGGTCACGCTTTGGTAGGCTACCTTCTGCCCAACACAGACCCTGTGCATAAAGTTTCCATTATTCCTAGGGGCCGCGCCGGCGGCTATACATTAATGCTGCCTGAGCAGGATCGTTACTATATGACTAAAACTGAATTGCTGGCACGAGTGACAACTTTACTGGCAGGAAGAGTGGCAGAAGAAGTTGTGTTTAATGAAATCTCAACGGGGGCACAAAATGATTTAGAGCGTGCTACCGATATGGTGCGTAAGATGATTATGGAATATGGCATGAGTGAAAGATTAGGCCCAATTACTTTGGGCCGGAAGCAATATGAGCAGGTTTTCCTTGGTCGGGATATAGCGCGTGATCGTGATTATTCCGAAGAAGTTGCCCGTTCTATAGATAATGAAATCCGGAGAACCATTGATGAGCAGTATCAGCAGGCTGCAGATTTAATCCGTCAGAACCGTGACAAACTAGACGCTTTGGCCAATGCCCTGTTAGAATTAGAATCGCTCGATGCTGAAGAGGTTACTGCTTTAATGGAGGGGGCAACTATCGAAGAAATTAAAAGTAAACGGGCACCAGCGCCTGATGTGCAAAATCGCGCAGAAGACCGCTCAGCGGATACGGCTCAGGGTACGAGAGATGTTTTAAAAAAAAATACTCTACAGGTTTTAATTAATGAGGAAGAAATTGATTTAGAAAAATAGATAAAAAGGCGGATGATAATCATCCGCCTTTTTTAACCATAGGGAAGGATTTCGTTTCTTGGCTGTATAGTTTAATCTTTTTAGTTTGATAATAACAAAGAAAATATTCAAACAAACAATTAATAAATAAAGTATTATTGGCAGTTTCATGAAAAAGTGCTGTATGTGGGCAGGAATAACAAAACGTGCGTCGAATTGATACAATTGGCACAAAGTATTAGTTAAAATTATAGGAGGGATTTGTTTATGCCACTTGATCCCACAAAGCATGCTGACTGGGAAATTGCCGAAGCGGCAGAAAAAAATATGAAGACAGTTTATCAGCTTGGAGAAGAGCTGGGACTGGAAAATGAAGAACTTCTGCCCTACGGCCACTATGTTGCAAAAATTGACTTTGCAAAGGTTTTAGAGCGTCTTAAGGATCGTCCCGATGGCAAATACATAGATGTTACTGCCATCACCCCGACTCCACTTGGAGAAGGTAAGTCGACTTCTACCATGGGCTTAACACAAGGACTTGGTAAGCGCGGCAAGAAGGCTATTGCAACAATTCGCCAACCTTCCGGCGGTCCGACCATGAACGTCAAAGGATCCGCAGCCGGTGGTGGGCTAGCACAATGCATCCCGCTCACACCTTTCTCTTTAGGTTTAACCGGTGATATTAACGCTGTGATGAATGCGCATAACTTGGCAATGGTGGCATTGACCTCTCGTATTCAGCACGAATTTAACTCTTCCGATGCTTTTCTCGAGAGAAGAGGTCTAAAGCGTTTAAACATTGATCCACGTAATGTGGAAATGAAGTGGGTTATCGACTTCTGTGCACAAGCTCTACGCAATATCATTATTGGTTTAGGCGGCAAAAGAGATGGTTTTATGATGAGTTCAGGTTTTGCCATTGCCGTTTCTTCTGAAGTAATGGCTATTTTAGCCGTTGCTAAAGACCTGAAAGATATGCGTGAGCGCATGGGGCGTATTGTAGTAGCATATGATAAGCAGGGCAATCCTGTTACCACAGAAGATTTGGGTGTAGCCGGTGCCATGACTGCTTGGATGGTTGATGCCTTAAAGCCGAACCTCCTTCAGACTCTGGAAGGACAGCCTGTCCTTGTTCATGCCGGTCCTTTTGCGAATATCGCCATTGGTCAATCTTCAATTATTGCTGACCGTGTTGCCTTGAAACTGGGAGAATACGTCATCACTGAATCCGGCTTTGCTGCGGACATTGGTTTTGAGAAATTCTGGAATATTAAGTGCCGGATGTCCGGCTTAAGGCCGAATGCTGCTGTTGTTGTGGCGACAATTCGTGCTTTAAAAGCTCATGGTGGTGCTCCGCTACCGCTACCCGGCAAGCCGCTTGACCCGGCTTATACTGAGGAAAATCTGGAATGGGTTGAAAAAGGTTGCGAAAACCTCATCCACCATGTCAATACCGTTAAGAAAGCCGGCATTAACCCAGTTGTTTGTATTAATGCTTTCCATACAGACACTGATAATGAAATTAAGCTTGTTCGCCGCCTGGCGGAAGAGGCTGGCGCCCGTGTTGCCGTATCTAGACACTGGCAGTATGGTGGTGATGGCGCCCTAGAGTTTGCCGATGCAGTTATCGATGCTTGCAACGAACCGAACGACTTCAAATTCCTCTATGACTTAGATACTCCTTTACGTGAGCGTATCCATTTAATTGCAACAGAAGTCTACGGAGCCGACGGTGTAGAATATTCTGCTGAAGCGCAAGAAAAACTGGATCGTATGGAAAAAGATCCCGAAATGAAATCTTTAGCTACCTGCATGGTTAAAACACATCTATCCTTATCGGATAACCCCATGCTCAAAGGTGTGCCTAAAGGATGGAAGTTATATGTTCGTGACATTTTAACCTACAAAGGGGCCGGTTTCTTAGTTCCGGTGGCAGGTACTATTTCTTTGATGCCTGGAACAGCTGCTACACCTGCTTTCATGCGTGTAGATGTTAATACCGAAACCGGTAGAGTTGAAGGTTTATTCTAAAAAACACTAGTTTTATTTCGCTGATTGTGTTACACTAGAGAAGAAAAATATAATATCGACAATTTTACTTCAAAAAAAAGGCACCGGGGAGACCTGGTGCCAAGAAAGCAGAGTAGGTGACATGCGTCAAGTGCTATGGGATGGGAAGTTGCCTGTAGACGAAAGGCCCGGCCTGCGATATGTCACCGCATCCGCTGCCGCACTAAAAGAGATAAGAAGACCTCTTTCCTCTTGGGTGTGGCGCTCTCTGCCATCCTAAGGGAAGGAGGTGTTTTTTTGAAGCTCAGCACTAGGGATTTAACCAATGCAGGTTTATTTGTAGCCCTGAGTATAGCCCTTACTCGTTTTGCGGCTGTTCAGGTGGTGCAAGGCACAATTCGTCTCTCTTTTGGTAACATCCCCATCTATGTTGCCGGTTTATTGTTCGGTCCGGTAATCGGGGGATTGGTGGGCGGAGTGGCTGATCTGGCCGGCTATCTTGTCAATCCGTTTGGTGCAGCCTTTATACCACAAATTACGCTTGCTGCTATCTTACGGGGAGTTATCCCACCACTGGTAATGCGCCTGCTTGGTGCTAAAAACAGTTTCTGGCAGCTGAAGACCTTTTTGGCAATTATTGCAACAGAAATTGTAAGCGGTGCTTTTTTAACCACCTGGGGCTTAGCTTGGCTGAATCAAACTCCGTTTATGGTTGTTTTGACACCAAGGCTGGTAGCCCTAGCTGTTCAGATACCTGTTTATACCATTGCAACATATGTTTTAATTGTGCCACTGCGAGCTTTTCGTGCTCAGCGTTCTGCAGGTAAATAAAGCAGCAATTGGAAGAAGCCCGGAAATTTCCGGGCTTCTTGTTCTTTCATTGACAAGCCGGTAGCTGCTCTTTTACAATGAAAATGTTATTAAATGTGGAGGATGCCGATGGAAGCTCTAGTGAGGGAGATAAGAGAGGGCTTATTGACAGATATATTGGGGAAAAATTTATACTATAAAAAACAGGTGGATTCGACTAATACTTGGGCAAGGGAGTTGGCCAATGCCGGTGTTCCTGAAGGTACGTTAGTGTTGGCAGAAAGTCAAAGCGCTGGCCGGGGGCGCCAAGGGAGGCAGTGGTGTTCACCAGGGGGCGGGATATGGCTTAGCCTTATTTTGCGGCCACAAATTCCGCTGCAGCAGGTACAAATGATGACTTTACTGACGGCGGTAGTATTACGAGAAACTATTGAAGCAGTTTTGGGTTTGTCTGCTGAGATTAAATGGCCCAATGATTTGCAGTACAAAGGGAAAAAGTTTGCCGGCATCCTCACGGAAATAGCGGCAGATAAGGATTCTTTGCGTTTTCTGCTTGTGGGGGTAGGCATTAATGCCAATGTGAAGATTGAGAGCTTGCCGGCGGATTTGCAGCGGCAGGCCACTTCACTTTGTTTGGAAACGGGAGCAAAGGTAGACAGTAAAGAATTGATACTGCAATTTATCCAGCGGTATGAACAGGAATATCTTAGGGCGCAAAGAGAAGGGTTTGCTGATATTTTACGGCGCTGGCGCCAGTATACGGTTACTTTGGGGCGTGAAGTTACTATCCATTGCAATGGCTGCAGTATTAAGGGTAAAGCTCTAGATATCAATGAACAGGGCGCACTGCTCGTTAAAACTTCTACAGGGGTTAGGATTTGCTGGGCAGGGGACGTTATTAATCAATAGTTTCAAGGGAGGATAAAATGCTTTTAGCTATTGATGCAGGGAATACTAATATTGTCGTGGGTGTTTTTTGTGGGGATAAACTTATTACATCTTGGCGCATTTCTTCAAATCGTCAGCAAACAGGAGATGAATATGGCATTGTTTTAAAAAACCTATTTACATTGGCCGGTTTAAATGCTGATCAATTGTCGGGGGTGATTATTTCTTCCGTAGTACCTCCCTTAATGCCGGCTTTAACGGAAATGTCGCGCCGCTATTTACGCTGTGAACCTATGGTACTCAATTCAGAGTTGCAAACCGGAATAAGGCTGCTGGTGGATAATCCATATGAGGTGGGTGCAGACCGTATTGCCAATGCTGTGGCCGGCTATGAGCTCTATGGTGGGCCCTTAATTATTGTTGACTTTGGCACAGCCACCACCTTTGATGCAGTTTCCGAATCAGGTGATTATTTGGGTGGAGCCATAGCTCCGGGCATTGCTATTTCCATGGAAGCCTTGTTTTTACGGGCAGCCAAACTACCTAAAGTAGAACTTGTACATCCACAGCATGTAATTGGACGAAATACTGTGGCTAGTATGCAGTCAGGTTTAATTTATGGCTTTGCGGGGCAAATTGACGGCATTGTAAAAAAAATGGCAAAGGAATTTTCTTCTCAGCCGCAAATAATAGCAACCGGGGGGCTGGCTGCATTAATTTCTCAGGAAACGGAAACAAAAATGCAGATAGATCCGTTTCTCACTTTGAAAGGTCTGCAAATTATTTTTGCCAGGAACAGCAAATAAATGGATCTAAAGACTGCGGGCAAGGCGTATTGTGCTATCTGCTTTGCTAGACAAAAAACAGATTAGTAGGTATAATTATTGATAAATAGTAGGCATGCCTACTAACAAGGAGAAATTTATGAATGAGATTGCAAAAATACTACAATTGCTAAGAGAGTATGATAATGAAAGAAAAAATTACCACAAGACCCTTCGCAGCGGCGGTTGGGACGTAACCGGTGCCCAGGTTAATATTCTGCGTATAGTGGGCAGTGAGCCAGGCATCTGTGTGTCTCGTCTGAGCGAAGAGGTGGGAATACATATTACAACCGCCCAAGGTTATGTTGATCGGCTGGTGGCAAAAAAATTGCTTTCAATGCAGGTTGATCCGGCGGACAGACGGAAAAAGCTGCTATATCTTACAGCGGAAGGGGAAAAAGTTTCCAGAAGCGTTCCCTTAGCTTATAAACCGCTTTTACTAAAAAATCTGCAGCATGCCACGGCAGAGGAAAAGCAAATTATTTTGGCCGGTCTAGAGTTAGTAATAAGGTTTATGCAAAGAAAGGATTTGGAAAATGACAAACAGAGTTCAGAATGAAGCGGCGAGATTAGGTGAAGAGAGTATCGGAAAGCTGCTTTGGCGTTTTTCTTTGCCGGCAACCCTGGCTTCAGCCGTTAATGCTTCTTATAATATTATCGATACAATTTTTGTGGGAGGCCTGGGCAGCGATGCCATTGCTGCACTGTCCATAGCTTTACCCATGCAGATGGTCATGGGGGCAATTGGAATTGGTACAGGTGTCGGTGCGGCTTCTCTTATTTCACGTTCTCTGGGGGCAAAAAAAGAAGAGGATGCTAATACCGCCGGAGGGCAGGTTCTAATACTGGCTCTTTTTGTAGGTCTGCTGTCAACGCTAATTGGTAGGTTATATTTAGAAGAGCTGCTTGTTTTTTTTGGCGCAACGGAAGAAATTATTGACCTGGCCCGCAGTTATATGGCAGTAATCATTGATGGGGCCGTAATGTTATATTTAATGTGGATAATGAATAATATTATTCGCGCTCAAGGCAATGCCGTTATTCCCATGATCGCAATGATTGCTTCGGCATTAACTAACATTATACTTGACCCTATTTTTATCTATAGCTTTGAGATGGGAGTAAGCGGTGCCGCTTTAGCCACTGTGATTGCTAAAATAGTGGGAGTAGCTATAGAACTGCAATACTTATTGCGGAACAAAGGAATTATAAAAATTAATTTACAGCATTTTAAGCCTTCTTTTAGAATTATTAAGGAAATATACCGTGTAGGTTTACCCTCTATGCTTATGCATATAGCCAATGATACTTCCATTATAGTTGCTAACCGGGTGCTTCGCTCATACGGTTATGTACCCATTGCCGTACGGGGGCTAACCCAAAGGCTTCAAATGTTTGCTATTATGCCTGCTCGCGGGATATCGCAGGGCTTGGTTCCCATTATTGGCTATAA
>ERZ773359.2425-NODE-2425-length-23461-cov-17.574554_pt1 | contig 23461 bp, 19 predicted proteins | sample MGYA00374955_ERZ773359 | MGnify/ENA primary metagenome ERZ773359 (study PRJEB29098, sample SAMN04486028) | biogas fermenter metagenome | study: EMG produced TPA metagenomics assembly of the Biogas fermentation microbial communities from Germany - Plant 4 DNA1...
AAGACCTGTGGAGGGGAGTGTCCCCGTGCAGTTCGAGGTCGCAGAGATACTGAACCTGGAGGCCATCAGGCAGGAGGCGAGGAAAAAGAGGTTCATGGTGGATGGGTGATCTCCGGTAGATAGGACTTGCACGGCCTTTGAGGGGCAATAGGGCGGGAATTCCGACTTATAAGAACGGCCTAAGAACAATTACTTTTTTTTGTAGGGATTCTAGGCCTTGACAGGGACCTTGCTATCCTGTATAGTAGTTCTCAAATATCTCAAGGACCCTTGGAAAACATAGTGTTAAAGGCGATGCAGGGGACAAGTAGAGCGGTTCATCAACAACTCAGAGAGCCGGTGGTTGGTGCAAATCGGTGTTGTCGGATCGTTCGAACTCACCCCGAAGCTGCAGGCTGAAAGCAGTAGCGAGTAGGTCGTGCCGGGAGGGAGACCGCAAGGTCGAGCACACCCGTTATCATGCCGGTTCCATCGGCCCCGGGCTACCGGAAGGTGGGACCTTAAGGCTGTACTTGTGAAAGTGCAGCGAAATTGGGTGGTACCGCGAGGAAGCCTCTCGCCCCAGTATTTGGGGCCGAGGGGTTTTTTTATAACTTCACTTGCCTAAGGAGGAGAGGGGTGAGGACCGATGAAAATGACTGGTGCTGAAGCGGTAATCGAATCTCTAAAGCGCGAGGGTGTGGACGTCATCTTCGGTTATCCTGGGGGGGCAGTATTACCTATTTACGATGTCCTTTACCGTGCGGAGATTCGGCACATCTTGACCAGGCACGAACAGGGAGCAGCCCATGCTGCCGATGGGTATGCACGGGTCACCGGCAAAGTCGGTGTCTGCATCGCCACCTCTGGTCCTGGGGCAACCAATTTGGTGACGGGTCTGGCCAATGCCTACATGGACTCAATTCCGGTGGTTGCCTTGACTGGCCAGGTCAATACAACCCTAGTGGGGCGGGATTCTTTCCAGGAAGCAGACATCACCGGAATCACCATGCCCATCACCAAACATAACTACCTGGTCAAGCAGGCGAGCGATATCCCCCGGGTGATGAAAGAAGCTTTCCACATCGCCCGCACCGGGCGGCCTGGGCCGGTCCTGGTTGACCTGCCGAAGGACATCACTACCCACGAGCTTGATTTCGCCTACCCGGAGACTGTTGACCTGCCGGGCTACAAGCCCACCTATGAGGGCAACTACCGGCAAGTCAAACTGGCCGTGGAAGCTATCAGCGAGGCTCAGCGTCCGGTGTTCTACGCCGGGGGCGGCGTCATCAGCTCGGGGGCCTTTGATGAGCTATTGACCCTGGCGGAAAAATGCCGGATCCCCGTGACGACCACTTTGATGGGCATGGGATGTTTCCCGGGGACCCATCCGTTGTACTTGGGGATGCTGGGGATGCACGGCACGGCCTACGCCAACTACGCGGTTACCCACTGCGACCTATTGATCGCGCTGGGGGCCCGCTTCGATGACCGGGTCACTGGCGTCATCGAGAAATTTGCTCCCAAGGCCAAGATAATCCACATCGACATCGACCCGGCGGAGATCGGCAAGAACGTCCGGGTGGACATACCGATCGTTGGCGATGTGAGGAGTGTGCTGGCGAGCATCAACCAGCAGATTGAACCAAGGGAAGATGGAGGGTGGCTCGAAGAGATCGAACGGTGGAAAACGGCCTATCCCCTCCAGTATGAAGCCTGCAACGGCACGGTAAAGCCCCAGTACGTCGTAGAGCAGCTCTGTGAGCTAACCGGCGGTGATGCCATCATCACCACGGAAGTGGGGCAGAACCAGATGTGGGCCGCCCAGTTTTATACCTTCACCAAGCCCCGCAGCTTCGTCAGCTCCGGGGGGCTGGGGACCATGGGCTATGGTTTTCCCGCCGCTGTCGGGGCCCAGGTCGGTCGGCCGGATAAGCTGGTGATCGCTGTTTCCGGGGATGGCAGCTTCCAAATGAACATCCAGGAGTTAGGGACAGTGGCTGCCTACAACCTGCCGGTGAAGGTCGTCATCCTGAACAATGGCTACCTGGGGATGGTGCGGCAGTGGCAAGAACTGTTCTTCCACCGGCGCTATTACCAGGTCGACATGGCCGTCGGTCCCGATTTCGCCAAGGTGGCTGAAGCCTACGGGATCAAGGGGATGACCATCCGGGATTACCAGCACGTACGCTCCGGTCTGGAAGAGGCCCTAGCCCATCCAGGTCCGGTGGTGGTCAATGTGATGGTCGACCGGGAGGAAAATGTCTTCCCCATGGTTCCCGCGGGCAAGGCCATCGATGACATGATCGGTTTGGAGGGAGGCTCATGAAAAAGCACATCATCGCCGTCCTGGTTCAGAACAAGTCGGGGGTGATGGCCCGGGTAGCATCGCTTTTCAGTCGCCGGGGGTACAACATCGACAGCATCGCCGTGTGTGCCACCGAAGACCCCGAAGTCTCCCGGATGACCATCGTCGCCCGGGCCGATGACGATATTCTCGAGCAGATCACCAAGCAGCTCAATAAGCTCATCGAGGTGATCAAAGTCAGCGACATCACCAACGATCCCCTGGTCGACAGGGAGCTGGCCCTGATCAAAGTTGGGGCCACTCCCACCAACAGGGCGGACATCATCCAGATCGTGGATATCTTCCGGGCCCACATCGTCGACGTGAACCCAAGATCGGTGACGGTGGAAGTCACCGGCGATGAGGGCAAAATGGAAGCCATCATTCAAATGCTCCGACCCTATGGGATCAAAGAGATCGTGCGCACGGGCAAGATCGCCATGGTTCGGGGTGGAGTCGAGAACAACAATTAAAAGGAGTGGTGAGGATGGCTAAGATGTATTACGACCAGGATGCAGATCTGTCTCTGCTCAAGGGAGAGAAAATCGCGATCATCGGCTATGGAAGCCAGGGACACGCGCAGGCCCTAAACCTGAGGGACAGCGGACTAGACGTGATTGTGGCCAACCGCCCCGGCAGCGAAAACTACAAACGGGCCGTAGCCGATGGCTTTACTCCGGTGAGCGCCAAGGAGGCTGCTGAGCAGGCGACCGTCATCCAGATGCTAGTGCCCGATGAAGTCCAGGCCAAGGTCTACCGGGAAGAGGTTGCCCCCCACATGACCGACGGGAAATCCCTGGTATTCTCCCATGGATTCAACATCCACTTCAACCAAATCGTGCCGCCGCCGAACATCGACGTGTTCATGGTTGCCCCCAAGAGTCCAGGGCATCTGGTCCGGCGGATGTACGTTGAAGGGAAGGGCGTTCCGGCTCTTCTGGCCGTCCATCAGGATGCCACAGGACGGGCCCATGCCAAGGGCCTGGCTTACGCCAAAGGAATCGGCTGCACCAGGGCGGGAGTCATCGAAACCACCTTCCAAGAAGAGACGGAGACGGATCTCTTCGGTGAGCAGACGGTTCTGTGCGGGGGAGTGAGCGAACTCATCCGGGCCGGCTTCGACACCCTCGTTGAAGCAGGCTACCAGCCGGAAGTCGCCTATTTCGAATGTCTCCACGAGCTGAAGCTCATCGTCGACTTGATCTACGAAGGCGGCATCAGCTATATGCGCTACTCGGTGAGCGATACGGCCGAATACGGGGATATTACCGTTGGGAAGCGGATCATCAACGAAGAGACCCGCAAAGAGATGAAGCGAGTCCTCAAGGACATCCAAGACGGCAAGTTTGCCAAAGAGTGGATCTTTGAGAATCAGGCGAACCGGCCCATGTTCAATGCGATGCGGATGCGGGAGCGAGAGCACCCCATTGAAGTTGTAGGCAAGCGGCTGCGGGCCATGATGCCTTGGATTGAAAGCAAGTAATTCCCGCGGAGGGGGAGTGGCTATGTTCCAAGAGAAAAAGAACCTGTTCATTCCCGGCCCTACGCCCGTGGCTCCAGGACTTTTGCGGACCACGAGTCGGCCGGTCATCAACCACCGGGGACCGGAATTCCATGAGCTGTTCGGGCGGGTCCGGTCTTCCCTAGGGAGACTTTTCCAAACTGAAGGGAAGGTTTTCATCCTTACAGGTTCAGGCACCAGCGCTATGGAGGCGGCCGTGGCCAATACTGTCTCTCCGGGAGATAAGGTGCTGGTGCTGGTTGGGGGCGCCTTCGGCGAGCGCTGGGCCAAACTGGCGGAAACCTTCGGCGCCCAAGTGGAAAGGCTGACCTACCCGTGGGGGACGGCGGCCGACCCCGAGCGGGTGAGGGAGGCCCTGGCCAAGGACGAGGGCATCAAAGCAGTCTTTGCCACCCAGAATGAGTCTTCAACCGGTGTGGCCAACGACATCAAGGCCATCGCCGCGGCCCGCGGGGACCATCCAGCCTTGCTCGTTGTCGATGCCGTCAGCTCCTTTGGCGCCATGGAGCTGGATATGGACGGGTGGGGCGTGGATGTGGTGGCAACTGCCTCCCAGAAATGCTTGATGATGCCGCCGGGACTGGCCTTTGTGGCCTTCGGCCAGCGGGCCTGGGAGGCGGTAGCGGAGGCGAAGGCTCCCCGCTTCTACCTGGATCTTCGCCAGTATGAGACCTTTGCCGCCATCGGAGAGACCCCCTTCACTCCCAACGTTCATCTTTGTTTTGCTCTCCAAGAAGCCATTGGGATGCTGGAGCGGGAAGGCGTGCAGGCTGCAAGAGAACGCCATCTGCTCATGCGGGACATGGTGCGGACCGGTCTTTCGGCCTTGGGGATGGAGCCCCTCGTGAAAGACGAACGGGCCGCTTCGCCCACAGTCACCGCCGTCCTCGGCGGGGATCTGGACATTCCTCGCTTCCGCAGGATCGCCGAAGAGGAATTTGGCTTCGTCCTGGCGGGGGGTCAAGGAGAGCTGAAGGCCACTACCTTCCGCATCGGCCACATGGGCTACATGCTGCCCGTGGATATGGTCGGGCTCCTGGCGGTAGTTGAGTTGGCTTTGGCCCGGGCGGGCAAGAAGATAGAGCTTGGGCAGGGGGTCAAGGCTGCCCAAGAACTGTTGCTGGAGAGAACTTAAGGTAAAGGGGGGTTTCTTGGAGATGGCCAGAGTACTGCAGATTTTCGATACGACCTTAAGGGATGGCGAGCAGTCCCCGGGCGTTAGCCTTAATCCCCAGGAAAAAGTGGAGATCGCCAAACAGCTGGCCCGTCTGGGGGTTGACGTCATCGAGGCTGGTTTTCCCGTGGCCTCCCCAGGGGACTTCGCCGCAGTGCAGGCTGTTGCCGAAGAGGTCGAGGGCCCTTACATCTGTGCCTTGGCCCGGGCCGTCGCTAAAGATGTGGAGCGGGCTGGGGAAGCTTTGCGCTCTGCCGACAAGCCTTGCATTCATACCTTTATCGCCACATCGGACATTCATATGAAATACAAGCTGAACAAAAGGCCCGATGAAGTCCTGCGCATGGCCGTCGATGCGGTCAGGCTGGCCCGCAGCTACGTAGATATGGTCGAGTTTTCCGCGGAGGATGCGACCAGGAGCGACCGGGACTTTCTCTGCGAGGTTTTTGCCGCCGTTTTGGAAAATGGGGCAAAGATCATCAACATCCCCGACACGGTGGGCTACGCCACTCCCCAGGAGTTCTACGATCTCATCACCTACATCCGAGAGCATGTCCCGGGGATTGACCAGGCCATCATCAGCGTCCACTGCCACAACGACCTAGGCCTCGCCGTTGCCAATTCCCTGGCCGCGGTGAAAGCTGGGGCCCAGCAGGTCGAGTGCGCCGTCAACGGACTTGGCGAGCGGGCGGGCAATGCGGCCTTGGAAGAGGTGGTGATGGCCTTGCGCACGAGGCAGGATCACTACGGGGCCATCACGAACGTGGTGACGGAGCAGCTCTACCGGACCAGCCGGCTGGTCTGCGCCCTGACGGGGGTTTCGGTCCAGCCGAATAAGGCTATCGTGGGCGACAACGCCTTCGCCCATGAATCGGGGATCCACCAAGATGGAGTCTTGAAGGAGCGGACCACCTACGAGATCATGACCCCCGAATCCATTGGCCTGCGGCAAAGCCGCTTGGTCCTGGGCAAGCATTCGGGCCGCCACGCGTTCAGGGAGAAGCTGCGGGAGCTCGGCTATAGCCTAACGGAAGAAGACATCAACCGGGCCTTTGAGCGGTTTATTGAGCTCGCGGATAAGAAGAAAGCCATCACCGACCGGGACATCGAGGCCATCATTGAGACGGGGCGGTTTGCCGTACCGGGGACCTTCATTCTCGAGTATGTCCATGTTGTCAGTGGCAACACGACGGTACCCACCGCCACCGTCCGGATTCGGCACGGCGATGAGGTGGTGGAGGAGGCGGCTTGCGGCGACGGTCCCATCGATGCGGTGTACCGAGCCATCAACCGGGCGACGAAAGTTCCCGTCCATCTGCTGGATTACGCCCTCCAGGCCGTTACCGGGGGCGCGGATGCCCTGGGCGATGCCACTGTCAGGGTGAAGGACAATGGGCACATTCACATCGGCCGGGGAACCAGCACCGATGTTATCGAGGCCAGCGCCCTTGCTTACGTCCACGCGATCAACAAGATAGTTAACAGTCGGGAAAAGTATCAGTCGGCTGGGGAGGTGTAGCCATATGGGAATGACTATTGCGGAGAAGATACTGGCGGCCCATGCGGGCAAGGCCAGGGTGGTCCCCGGTGAGCTAATCACCGCTAAGGTGGATCTAGTCCTGGGCAACGACATCACCGCGCCGGTCGCGATTAAAGAGTTCGAACGACTAGGGGTGGAGACGGTCTTTGACCGGGATCGGATCGCCTTAGTCCCGGACCATTTCGTGCCGAACAAGGACATCAAGGCCGCGGAGCAGGCCAGACTGATGCGGGAGTTCGCCCGCAAGCACCAGATCACCCACTACTTTGAAGTTGGCCAGATGGGCATTGAACACTGTCTACTGCCGGAGCAGGGCCTGGTGGCCCCCGGTGAGCTCATCATCGGCGCCGACTCCCACACCTGCACCTATGGGGCCCTGGGGGCCTTCGCCACCGGCGTTGGTTCAACGGACATGGCGGCGGCCATGGCCACCGGGGAGCTGTGGTTCAAGGTTCCCGCGTCGATGAAGTTCATCTTCCATGGCGAGCCAAAGCCCTGGGTGGGGGGCAAGGATTTGATCCTTCACATCATCGGGGACATCGGCGTCGATGGCGCAACCTACATGGCCATGGAGTTCGCCGGCGAAGGGATCGCAGCCTTGTCCATGGACGGCCGCTTCACCATGTGCAACATGGCCATCGAGGCCGGCGGCAAAGCCGGGATCATCGCCCCCGACGCCAAGACGATAGCATATGTGAAGGAGCGGGTGGACCGGGAGTACGAGATCTATGAAAGCGACAAGGATGCCGCGTACGCCCTGGTCAAGGAATATGATCTGGCCACAATCGAACCGCTGGTGGCGTTTCCCCACAAACCGGAGAACACCCGGCCCATCAGCCAGGTTGGCCATGTGCCCATCGACCAGGCCGTCATCGGCTCATGTACCAATGGGCGGATGGAGGACTTGCGCATCGCCGCCAAGATCCTGGAAGGGCGGAAAGTCGATCCGCGGGTGCGCCTCATCGTCATCCCCGGAACCCAGGCAATTTACCTTGAGGCCATGGAAGAGGGGCTGATTAAGACTTTCATTGAGGCGGGAGGAGTCGTCTCCACGCCTACCTGCGGTCCGTGCCTCGGAGGTTATATGGGGATTCTTGCGGCGGGCGAGCGGTGTGTGTCCACCACCAACCGGAACTTCGTGGGCAGGATGGGACATCCCCAAAGTGAGGTCTACCTGGCAAACCCGGCGGTGGCCGCAGCTTCGGCAATAGCCGGACGGTTGGCATCGCCCGAGGAAATCTTAGGATAGGGAGGTGGCGCTATGCGGGGCAAGGCTTGGAAATTCCGTGATGATGTGAATACCGATGAAATCATACCGGCCCGTTATCTAAATACCTCGGACCCGAAGGAACTAGCCCGCCATTGCATGGAGGACATCGACCCTCAATTCATGGAGAAGATGTCCCCCGGCGACATCATCGTAGCCGGGAAGAATTTTGGCTGCGGCAGCTCCCGGGAGCACGCGCCGGTGGCCATTAAAGCCGCGGGGGTTAGCTGTGTGATCGCCGAGTCCTTCGCCAGGATCTTTTACCGCAACGCGGTGAACATTGGCCTGCCGATCATGGAAGCGAAGGAAGGAGCCAGCAAGATCCGGGAGGGGGATATCATCAGGGTCGAACCAGAAGAGGGGAAGATCATCAATGAAACCACCGGGGAGGAATACCAGGTGGCGCCCTTCCCGCCCTTCATGCAGGCGATCATCGCCCAAGGGGGACTTATCAACTATGTCCGGGCCCGGGTCGGGGAAAGCAGGTGATAATTTGTTTAAGATCGCGCTCTTGCCCGGAGATGGCATCGGGCCTGAGATCATCGCCGAGGCCGCAAAGGTGCTCCGGGCCGTCGGCGACAAGTATGGTCATGAACTGGAGTTCAAAGAGGGCCTAATCGGCGGGGCAGCCCTCGATGAGGGGGGAGAAGGGCTGCCCCAGGACACTTTGGACCTTTGCCGCCAAAGTGATGCCGTTCTCATGGGAGCAGTGGGGGGGCCAAAGTGGGATAGTTTACCAGGCAATAAACGGCCGGAAGCTGCGCTCCTTGGCATCCGCAAGGCCCTCGGCCTTTTTGCCAACCTGCGGCCGGCGAAAGTCTTTCCCGCCCTGGCTGGAGCGTCCAGCCTGAAGCGGGAGGTGGTCGACGGCATCGATTTAGTGGTAGTGCGGGAGCTCACCGGGGGGATCTATTTCGGTCAGCCTAAAGGGCGAGAGGGAGACAGGGCCGTCGATACTATGGCCTATTCGGTCCCCGAGATTGAGCGAATCGCCCGGGTGGCTTTCGAGTTGGCCATGAAGCGGAAAGGCCGCGTTACTTCCGTCGACAAGGCCAACGTCTTGGAGACATCGCGCCTTTGGCGAGAGGTGGTCATCAGGGTGAGCGAGGATTACCCCGAGGTGCACCTCGAGCACATGTACGTAGACAACTGCGCCATGCAGCTCCTGCGGGATCCGGGTCAGTTTGATGTGATCCTCACCGGGAACATGTTCGGCGACATCCTCAGCGATGAGGCGGCGATGCTCACCGGCTCCTTGGGGATGCTCCCCTCGGCGAGCCTTGGTGAGGGGACCCTAGGGCTTTACGAACCGGTCCACGGCTCGGCCCCGGACATCGCCGGGAAGGGAGTTGCCAATCCCCTCGCGACTATCATGTCTGCAGCCATGCTCCTGCGCTATTCTCTAGGTTTGACCGAGGAAGCGGCCAGGATTGAGTGGGCCGTAGGGACCGTCTTGGATCAGGGGTATCGCACCCCGGACATCGCCGAGGAGGGCTGCGTGCCTGTCGGTACGAGAGAAATGGGGGATCTGATTGTCCGGGCTATCCAAAGCTAGCGACGAACCCCACATTCCCCCTAAGGGGGTGGGGTATGGAAAATAAAATGAGGGAGTGAACTATTCATGACCGAGGTGGTTTTGTATGATACCACCCTGCGGGATGGCACCCAGGGTGAAGGCATATCTTTTTCCGTCGAAGACAAGTTGAAGATCGTCAGGCGCCTAGACCGTTTAGGCATACCCTACGTCGAAGGCGGCTGGCCGGGCTCCAACCCGAAAGACATGGAGTTCTTCCAGAGGGTAAAGGATCTGCCTCTCAGGCAGGCCAAAGTCACCGCCTTCTGCTCAACGCGAAGGGCCAACATCACCCCCGCTGAGGACCGGAACCTCCAGGCGGTCATCGAGTCGGGGGTGAAGACCTGCGCCCTATTTGGCAAGTCTTGGGACTTCCACGTCACCAACGCCCTTTGCACCACCCTCGAAGAGAACCTAAAAATGATCGAAGAGTCCGTCGCCTACCTGAAGGCCCAGGGGTTAGAGGTGTTCTACGATGCCGAGCACTTTTTCGACGGCTACACCCATAACCCCGAGTATGCCCTGGCGACGTTGCAGGCGGCAAGTCGGGGAGGGGCCGACGTGTTGGTCCTTTGTGACACCAACGGCGGCCGGCTGCCTCATGAAGTTGCCCAGATCGTGGGTGAAATCAAAAGTAAGATCGACAAGCCCCTGGGGATCCATGCCCATAACGACTCGGGGGTGGCGGTGGCTAACACCCTCGCCGCGGTCCGGGAAGGAGTCCGACATGTGCAGGGGACCATCAATGGTTATGGGGAGCGGGCGGGCAATGCCGATCTTTGCAGCATCATTCCCAATCTGCAGCTGAAGATGGGCTTTACGTGCGTCTCCGACGAGGAGCTAAGGCAGCTGACGGGAGTGGCCCGGTACGTCAGTGAGCTGGCCAACCTTAGTCTGCCCTGGAATCAGCCCTTCGTCGGCAAGAGCGTCTTTGCCCACAAGGGCGGCATCCATGTCAGCGCGTTGATGCGCCATCCTGAGACCTACGAGCACATCAAGCCCGAGCAGGTGGGCAACCGGCGCCGGGTCCTCATCTCGGAGCTTTCCGGTGGGAGCAACGTCCTTTACAAATCCCAGGAGTATGACTTGGACATCGATGAGTTGGGCATGCGCCGGATTGTCGAGACCATCAAGGATCTCGAGTATCAAGGCTACTCCTTCGAAGGTGCCGAAGGATCCTTTGAGTTGATGTTGAGGAAATCCCTGGGCCTCCATGAGAAGTTTTTCGATTTTGAGGGCTTTAGGCTGATCATCGAAAAGAAGGAAGCAAACGGCGAGCCCGTCGCCGAGGCCTCCATCAAGCTGCGGGTGCAGGACCGGGTCCTCCACACCGTCGCCGAAGGGAACGGTCCGGTCAATGCCTTGGATAAAGCCCTGCGCAAGGCTTTGGAAGAAGTCTACCCCCACCTGCGGGATATTCACCTGACGGACTACAAAGTCCGGGTCATCAACGAAAAGGCCGGTACCGGAGCCAAGGTCCGGGTCCTCATCGAATCCCAGGATGGCCGGTCTTCCTGGGGAAGCGTTGGGGTTTCCACCAACATCATCGAGGCCAGTTGGCAGGCCTTGGTGGACAGTATCGAATATGGACTGGCGAGAGCCGGTCAAACCCGGGGTGAAGCCTGAGGCTCACCCCTCTTTTTTTGGCTAGGGAAAAGGTCGGCAGGAGAGAATTAATATACATAGACCTTTTTCTGGGGGGAAGCAGTTGGCTGTTACCTTCGTCGACATCATCGATATACTCATCGTCGCCTTCGTCATTTACAAGTTGATTGCCTTGATTCGTGGAACTAGGGCCGTAGCCTTGATCAAGGGGCTGGCGGTGTTGTTTCTGGCCAGCGCCCTTAGCCGGGCCCTCAGGCTGCGGGCCTTCGCCTTCCTCCTCGATCGGGGAACAACCGCGTTGCTCGTTGCTCTACCCGTCGTCTTCGCCCCGGAAGTCCGCCGGACCTTAGAGCGGATCGGACGGGGGGAGCTCTTTACCCGCTCCTCCGCTGCCAAATCAAGACAGATGGTGAGCAAAGAAGTAGCCCTCGCCTCCGGCTGGCTGGCAAGACGCCGGATCGGCGGACTTATTGTCCTGGCGCGGGAGAGCGGACTGCAGGAATATGTGGAGACGGGGATCGCCCTAGACGCCCTCGTTTCCCACCAGTTGCTGCGGACGGTTTTTTCCCCCGCCAGCCCCCTCCATGATGGTGCCGTCATCATCCGGGAGGGCCGGGTGGTCGCCGCAGGATGCGTCCTGCCCCTGACCGAGACCAGAGAAGTGCAAGGAGAGCTGGGCACCAGACACCGGGCAGGCCTGGGCTTGTCGGAGCAGACCGATGCGCTGGTGGTCATCATCTCGGAGGAGAGGGGCGCCATTTCCCTGGCGGTAGAGGGTGCGATGGAGCGGGGGCTGGATGAGGAAGAACTTGAACGCCGGCTGCGGCAGCTCCTCGATTGGGGGATAGCCCTGTGAATACCGATCTTTACTGGCGTTTCTTTAGCCTTTTCCTAGCAGTTGTCCTCTGGGTGATCGCGGCCGATGGCCGTCCCGATCTGATCCAGCGGGAGGTCACCGTCAATGTGGAGGTGGTCCGGGCCGCGGAAGGGGCCCTTGTCTCCCTGGAGCCGGGACAGGTGAGGATCGTGGCCAGAGGCATCAAGGTCGACGACGAACAGGTCAGAGCCTTCGTTGATGTGCAAGGGAAAACGGGCAGCCACCTCATCCCGGTGGAGACGACGGCCCCTAGGGGAGTTGAAATCCTCAGGGTGGTTCCGGCCGCGGTCGCAGTGAATGTGGACTTGCCCAAGTCCCGGGAAGTTCCGGTGATGGTGGGTACATGGGCCATTCCGGGCCAGCGGCAGGTGGTCGATGTGCAGAAGCTAAAGCCGCGTCTCGTGACCGTCTGGGGGGCGGAGGCCAAGATCGCCCAGGTGGAGCGGGCTGTGGTGCGCCTGACCCTCCTACCCGGCGATGAGGTAGAAGGCACTTTCGGTCTGCAGCTGGTCGATGCCCGGGGCAACGTAGTCCCGGGAGTGTGGTCTGAGCCCGAGGAGGTGGAGGTGTCCGTTCGGGTTCCACCCGCGGTGCGGGAGGTGGTCCTCCCGGTGCGTCCCCAGATAGTGGGGGAGCCGGCTGCGGGATTTACTCTTCGGGAAGTGGAGGTTTTGCCCCGGCAGGTAACCCTTCTCCTGCCGGAGAATATAAAGTTCGATGAAGCAGAAATCCTAACCGAGCCCATCTCCATCGCCGAAGCCCAAACTGACATCGAACTTGTGGCCCGACTGCAGGTCCCCCCAGGAACTCAGGCAGAGCCTTCGTCGGTGAAGGTGGGGGTGCAGATCGCGCCTGTTGTAACCCCCGATGGGCCTGCGGAATAGACTATAGGGTGGATAACCTAAGAGGGATGGGTGATCTTTCTTGGCAAAGTTGTTTGGTACCGACGGCATCAGGGGTGTAGCCAACGTGCACCTCACCCCGGAGCTGGCCCTCAAGATAGGGCGAGCGGCGGCTTTAGTCTTGACCAAAGAGGGAAATGACAAGCGCCCCCAAGTCCTCATCGGCCGGGATACTAGAGCTTCCGGCCAGATGCTTGAAGGGGCGTTGATTGCTGGGTTGAACTCCGCCGGAGTTGATGTGCTTCTCGCCGGGGTAATCCCGACTCCCGGGGTCGCCTATCTGACCCGGAAGCTCCAGCTCCTTGCGGGAGTGGTCATCTCCGCCTCCCATAACCCGATTGAAGACAACGGCATCAAATTCTTTGATGGCCAAGGGCTCAAACCGCCCGATGAGAAGGAAGCGGAGATCGAAAAGCTCATCGAGGGAGATGACTTTCCTCGGCCGGTGGCCGGCGAGGTAGGCAGGGTTTATAGCCTTGATAACGCGGTGGAGCTGTACGTGGATTTTCTGGCGGGATGTACCGACGAGGATCTTAGCGGGCTGCGGGTCGTCTTGGACTGTGCCCACGGCGCGGCCTACCAGGTGGCCCCAATGGTCCTCCAGCGGTTGGGAGCGGAGGTAATTGTTCTCAACAATCGACCTAATGGGGTCAATATCAATGTTGATTGCGGCTCGACCCATCCGGACTTGGTGCGGCGGGCAGTGCTCCGCGAGGGGGCAGATGTGGGCCTGTCCCACGATGGGGATGCGGATCGGGTCATCGCGGTTGATGAGCTGGGAAACATCGTCGATGGAGACCACATCCTGGCCATGTGCGGCCTGGATCTCCTGCATAGAGGCCGATTGCCGGGGAAGGCCATCGCCGCCACCGTTTACAGCAATCTGGCGCTGCGGGACCTTTTTGCCAGAGCCGGCGGGTCGGTGGTCATCACCAAAGCCGGGGATCGGCATGTCCTGGAGGCGATGCAAGCCCATGGTCTGATCCTAGGCGGCGAGCAATCGGGGCACATCATCTTTCGCGAGCAAAACACCACCGGCGATGGCATTTTGACGGCCCTCAACATTCTCGCATTGATGAAGCGCAAAGGAGCGCCCCTTTCGGAACTGGCGAAGGTGATGCAGCCTTATCCGCAGATTCTGGTCAACGTCCGGGTCAAGAACAAGGAAGCCTTTCAGGGTAATGGCGCCATCGCCGACCGGATCAAGGAAGCTGAGGAGAAGCTCGGCCCTAGCGGCAGGCTTCTTGTGCGTCCCTCAGGCACTGAACCGGTGATCAGGGTGATGGGGGAGGGCCCCGAAGAAGAACTGGTCAAGGGTGTGGTTGAGGACTTGGCCAGCTTTATTGGAAGCAAGCTAAACTGAAGGGGGTGAGGCCAAGGAGCACTAAGCTTTAAGGAGGTGAGAGACGGGAGGATGACTTTTAGCGCCAGGGCTCAAACCTTTAGGTTTGAGTTGACGAGGTGGGGGATCTCGGATCATCGGCGGGTGACCCCCGGCTGGCCGCGGTCGATAGGCTTTCGACAAAGACCGGGAGCGATCCCGGGGACAATAGAAAGCTAAGCGGCGCTACCCGAACAGGAGGTTGACTAGATGTGCGGAATCGTCGGCTATGTGGGCCCGCGCCCTGTGGCAGACGTCCTTTTGGATGGTCTGGAGCGGCTGGAATACCGGGGCTATGACTCCGCGGGTCTGGCTCTGGGGAGGAGCGGTGCCCTGGGGGTTTTCAAGACTGATGGGCGACTGAGGGACTTGCGCGAGATGGTAGACGCATCGGGGGCAAATGTGGGGGCGGGACATACCCGCTGGGCCACCCATGGTCGACCGTCCATCCTCAATGCCCATCCCCACTTGGATTGTCATGGTCAAGTCGCGGTGGTCCACAACGGGATCATCGAGAATTACGTGCAGCTTCGGGAAGAGCTCACCGATCAGGGACATCGGTTCCTCTCTGAGACGGACACGGAAGTGATTCCCCACTTGGTAGAAGAGTACTACCAGGGGGACCTCCCCGAAGCGGTGGCCAGGGCCCTACAGGATGTGCAAGGTTCCCTGGCGATCGTCGTTCTCCATGCGGAGCATCCCGACATGTTGGTGGTGGCCAGGAGGGATAGCCCCTTGATTATCGGGCTGGGGCAGGGGGAGAACTACGTAGCCTCCGACATACCCGCCCTGCTGCCCTATACAAGGGATGTGCACGTCATGGAAAATGGCGAAATGGCTGTACTCACCCAAGAAGGGGTGAAGCTCACCGATTGGTCGGGGAGGGAAATAAAGATGAATCCCTATCGGGTAAACTGGGATCCAGCCCAAGCGGAGAAAGAAGGCTATGAGCATTTCATGCTCAAGGAGATCCACGAACAGCCTAGGGCCATCGAGGATACCCTCAAAGGCAAGATTAAGGGCTCCCAGGTGGTCTTCGACTCCCTGGATCTCCCCGTCGATCGATTTAACAAGATAGTCATCCTCGGTTGCGGCACTGCCTGGCATGCCGGCCTGATGGGCAGAAAGTACATCGAGGCCTTGGCCAAGATCCCCGTCGAGGTAGATATTGCCTCGGAGTTTCGCTACCGGGATCCGATGGTTGATGAGGGAACGTTGACCATAGTCATCAGTCAATCGGGGGAGACGGCCGATACCTTAGGGGCTATGCGGGAGGCCCAAAGGCGCGGCTCGCGGATCCTGGCCATCACCAATGTGGTGGGCAGCACCGTCTCCCGGGAGGCGGATGATGTGATCTACACCCGGGCCGGCCCGGAGATCGCCGTCGCCTCAACGAAGGCCTACATGACCCAGCTCGTCTGCCTGCTCCTCCTCGCCCTTTATTTGGCCCAAAGACGGGGCGCGGTGGATGAAGGGGCTGCAGCTGAGGTCCTCGATGCCCTCAGGGGTCTTCCCGATCAAGTAAGGGAGGCCCTCAAGACGAATGGGAAGGTGGAGGATCTCGCTCAGAGGCTCCAAAAAGAGCAACACGTCTTTTTCATCGGCCGGGGCCTGGACTATCCCCTGGCCATGGAAGCGGCCTTGAAGCTCAAGGAGGTCTCTTACATCCATGCCCAGCCCTACCCGGCAGGGGAGATGAAGCACGGCACCTTGGCCCTGGTCGTCGAGGGTCTGCCCATCGTCGCCATCGCGACCCAATCAGCATTGCGGGAGAAAATGCTGAACAACATCAAGGAAGTGAAGGCCCGGGGCGCCGATGTTGTCGTCATCGCCCCTGAAGGGGACGATCTGGACGAAGTGGGAGAGGCGGTCCACATCCCCCGGACCATGGACCTCCTCATGCCCCTCCTGAGTGCGGTCCCTTGCCAGCTGCTTGCCTATCATACCGCAAGGATCAAAGGCTGTGACGTTGACAAGCCGCGGAACCTAGCCAAGAGCGTGACGGTGGAATAAGGAATCCTTAGTCAATGCTGCTGTTGTGAGGGATCATGACAGCAGCATTGCTTTTCTTGGGAAGGAGGCCTCCCATGGAAGAGATCGTTGCTGAGTTTTGTCAGTTGGTGCAGATTGACTCTGCATCGGGACGGGAAGGGGCCATCGCCCAGGCGGTGGAGGACAAGCTTCGGGAGCTCGGGTTCAGCGTGGAAAGGGACGAAGCTGGAGAGCACTTTGGCGGCGAGACGGGCAACATCATCGCCAAGCTCCCTGGGGAGGGACGGCCCATCCTGCTTAGCGCCCATCTCGATCGGGTCCAGCCTGGCCTCGGCATCAAACCGGTGGTCAAAGATGGCCGCATCGTCGCGGGCGGAGACACCATTTTAGCCGCAGATGATGTGGCGGGGATCGTGGCCATCCTCGCCGGGGTCAGGCAGGCTAAGCTGTCCCGGGAGAAGCTGCCTCCTTTGGAGGTTGTCTTCACCGTTTTCGAAGAAGGGGGGCTCCTCGGCTCTCGCTACCTCGATTACGAAAGGCTCGAGTCCACCATCGGCTTCGTCTTGGATGCGGCAAGACCCGTCGGGACCATCATCAATCAGGCTCCCACCCAGTTCAAGTTCGACGTGGCCGTCCTCGGCCGGGCCGCCCACGCGGCCGGCGCTCCCGAGGAGGGCATCAGCGCCATTCAAGTGGCCGCGAGGGCCGTCGCAGAGCTGCCCTTCGGCCGGATCGATGGGGCGACGACGGCTAACATCGGGAAGTTCAAGGGCGAGACGGCAACGAACATCGTCTGTGACCGGGTTGAGATCCAAGGGGAGATCCGAAGCCTTGATGAGAATCGGGCAGAAGAGCTCCTCCGGGAATTCTCCCGAACCTTCACCCAAGCTGCCGCCTCCTTTGGGGCGGAGGTAGATCTGCATTCGGTCCGGACTTACCAAGGGTTCAAGCTGGATGAAGAAGGAGAGACGGTCCTGCGGGCCAAAAGGGCCCTGGCCAAAACCGGACGCACCCCCACCATCGAGTGTTCCATGGGAGGCAGCGATGCCAACAATTTTAATCGCCACGGCATCGCCGCGGTGAACTTGGGGGTGGGCTACGAAAAGTCCCATTCCACCCGGGAAAGCATCGCCATCGATGAACTGGTGGCGGCAACCAGGCTAGTCTGCCAGTTGATCTTAGAACCTGCGGATGTCGTTCAAGACTAAGAGGAGACCGATGACCCTTCAAGGCAGTTGGTTCAGGCCGAGGGCAGGATCTTCGCATGCCTTTGAATAATAGAGTAGTCAGTACCGACAGAGTTGGCGTCAGTTATCTGAAAAGGCTACATAAGCAAGTTTTAGTGGAGTAGTATGCAACTCTAGCGGCCATCAATCGGTTCAGGCGAAATGTTGTGGGAAGGCCTCCGCCAATGATTCAGCTAATAGGTGGACTGTACCTGCTGGCGATTAGACTCCGACTATAAAGGAAAGGAGGCTTAGCAGTGAGCAGCTTTACGGTCGCGATCTCGGCAGACTTTTTTACGGCTTTTGCCGGTTTACCACGGCAACAGCAAGCGCGGGTTAGGGATTTCATAACCAAATTCCGTGCCAATCCCCGCTCACCGGGGATCAACTACGAGAAGATCCAGAATGCCTATGACCCCAATATGTATTCGGTCAGGATTGATGATACCTACCGCGGCATCGTGGTGCGACAGGAGAGAAGCGGCGTTTATCTGTTGCTATGGATTGATCATCACGATCGGGCTTATGACTGGGCTTGTCGCAAGCGGTGTAAAGTACACCCGACGACCGGCACTGTTCAGGTTTTCGATGTGCAAGAAACAGTCGTCACGGCGACTGACCAGATAGAGACCGACAAAGGCTTGTTTGGCCACGTAACGGATGAGCAATTGCTTCGCCTAGGCGTTCCCAGTGAGAAACTGCCGGAAACAAGGGCTCTCATGACGTTGGAAGACCTGTACCAACGGAAGGCCAGTTACCCGGAAGATGCCTATGAAGGGCTGGAATGGGTGGCCAACGGCTTCGATGTTGAAGAGGTGCTGGAGACTCTCTATGAGGACGCGTCCTCCCATGAGGAGATCAGTACCGATGATTTTGCCAAAGCTCTTACTAAACCAGGAAGTCTTATGACCTTTGCCGTGGTCGAAGGAGAAGAGGAATTGCAAGGGATGCTGGACGCTCCCCTGGAGCGGTGGCGAGTGTTCCTGCATCCTACACAGAGAAAGATCGTTGCTAGGCATTACAATGGCCCAGCCCGGGTAACTGGTGGAGCTGGGACTGGGAAAACAGTGGTAGCCATGCACCGGGCGAAATGGTTGGCGGGGCAGCTTGAGGGTGACCAGAAAATCCTTTTCACCACCTTCACCGCGAATCTAGCCGAGGATATTCAGGACAACCTGCGAAAGATCTGCAGCGTCGACGAAATGAAGCGGATTGAGGTCATCCATCTCGATCTATGGGTTGCTCGATTCTTGCAAGAGCAAGATTTCAACTGCCGCGTCATCTACGGAGAAGAACTAAACAACCTATGGTCTGCCGCCATAGCCCTGGCGGGACAGTCCCTAGACCTTCCGATGGAATTCTTCCAGGACGAATGGTCTAGAGTAGTACAAGCCCAGGAGGCTTTCACTCAGGAGGATTACCTGAGGGCTTCGCGGCGGGGTCGTGGTATGAGGCTGGATCGCCGGAAACGCATAGCCGTATGGAAGGTTTTTGAGGTGTTTCTGCATCTTTGCCATGAACAGCGGATTCGGGACGTGGAGATGGCGATGTATGAGTGTAGGAGGATTATCCGCAGACGCTTCGACAAACCATTGTATGCATCGATTGTCGTCGATGAAGGACAAGACCTAAGCATGAGCGCCTATCGATTGCTGCGGACGATGGCCGGTGAGGAACGGCCGAATGACTTGTTTATCGTAGGGGATGCTCACCAACGGATCTACCGAAACCAGGCGGTTTTATCCCATTGTGGCGTGAACGTTCGGGGACGCAGTAGTCACTTGCGGGTCAGCTATCGGACTACGGAAGAAATACGCAAATGGGCCTTTCGCCTACTCAAAGGGATATCCTTTGATGACCTGGATCAAGGGAATGATGACGGCAGCCTCTGCCTATCCCTCACCCATGGCCCGGAACCTGTCGTTCGCGACTTTGCATCGTTAGATGCGGAGTTCGCTTATCTATTGGAGGCGATTCGTGGCCTGGAAGCCCAAGGAACCCCCTTACGGGACATTTGCGTGGTGGCTCGCACCAACAGGCTCTTGGATGAGTATGTGAGGAGATTCCTCCAAGCCGGAGTTAGAACCTATGAAATCAAGCGGAGCAAATTGGATGATCGCAGCCTTGATGGAGTACGGCTCGCCACTATGCATAGAGTCAAGGGTCTAGAGTTTGATCATGTTTTTGTCGTAGCCGCGAATAAAGATATTATACCCCATCCCAGGGCTATAGCTGATCACGATGAAGTCTCACTCATGGAGAGCATGACGCGCGAAAGGTGTCTACTCTATGTAGCCTTGACCAGAGCCAAAAAGTCCGCCCATGTCACCAGCTATGGAGGCATCTCAGAGTTTGTTGCGGAGATAATGGAGCCACAGGAGTCTTAACAGTGGATTTGCATCGCACTGCATCCTGACTCGGTTGGAATTGATCCGTTAAAGGATGCTTTATTGCAGGGAAATCTGCCCCTCGGGGCATATTTTTTACCAGACGACGCATTCAGGGGGTTTAGGTGTGACCTGTGGGATTGGGATTGACGTGGTCGATTTGCCGCGGATTGCAAGTCTCTTGGAGCGGTTTCCCCGGCGCTTTCCCGAGAGGATCCTCTCGGCCCGGGAGCTGGACTATTGTCAAAGGCAGAAAAACTTCCTAGGGGCCTTAGCGGGGCGCTTTGCGGCCAAGGAAGCCGTGATGAAAGCCTTAGGCGTCGGCCTTGGGCAAGGGATTTCCTGGCAAGATATCGAAATCCTGAATGAGAGTACAGGTCGTCCGGTAGTCTACCTGCACGGACAGATCGAGCAAGTAGCAGCAAGGCTTGGGGTGGGAGCGGTGCTCGTTAGCATCTCCCACGGGGAGATTTGCGCTGTTGCCCAGGCCCTAGCCCTGAGAAGTGGAGTTGGCATGATGTGAGGTTGGTTACAGGTCAGGAGATGCGGGAGGTTGACGCCAGGGCTATCAAGGAGTACGGCATTCCTGGGATAGTCCTGATGGAAAACGCGGGGCTGCGGGTAGTCGAGGAGCTAGAGAGGGAGTTCAGCCCCTTGACCGGGCGGCGGGTATGTGTTTTCGCCGGCCCGGGGAATAACGGGGGCGACGGATTCGTCATCGCCCGGCACCTGCTTTGCCGCGGCATTTGGACCAAGGTCTTCCTAGTGGGAAAGCGGGAGAGAATCCGGGGCGATGCCCTCGTTAACCTCAACATTTTGGAGAAGATGGGGGCATCGATCACTGTCTTGGCGGAGCGGAACGACAACCGGGTGCAGGTGGCCTTGGCCCTTTGCGACATCATCGTCGATGCCTTGCTCGGCACCGGGTCGTCGGGCCCGCCGAGGGGACCTTTTCCCAAGGTGATGGAGGCGATAAAGGGGAGCTCAAGGCCGGTGGTGGCGGTCGATATACCCTCAGGGTTAGACCCCGATACGGGGAAAGTGGCCGATTGCTGCCTGAAAGCCCAGCTCACCGTGACCTTTGGTCTTCCCAAGCGGGGCCTTTGCCTCCTCCCGGGAGCGGAATACGCGGGGCGCTTGGTCGTGGCCGATATCGGGCTTCCCCCCGACTTGCTTCAAGGAGGCGGAACCAGACTGATAACTAAAGAATATGTGGCCTCCATCCTTCCCCAGAGGCCCCCGTCGAGCCATAAGGGCACCTTCGGACATCTGCTTCTCCTTGCCGGCTCCCGGGGCTTCGCGGGGGCGGCGGTCCTGGCGGCGAGGGGAGCCTTGCGCAGCGGCGCGGGCTTGGTCAGCCTTGCCGTACCTGGGGAGATAGTGTCTCTGGTTGCCCCCCAGGTTCCGGAAGCGATGGTCCATGAACGAACCTCTGTGGATGATCTCCTCGAGCGGGCAACGGCAGTGGTCCTCGGTCCAGGCCTGGGTACGAGTCCGGATGCTAACCGATTGGTGCGGGATCTGATGGGCAAAATAGAACTGCCACTAGTGATTGATGCCGATGGACTGAACATCCTGGCTGAAGAGGGGCTTGAGCTGGCGGCCAAGAAAAAGGTCGTCCTCACTCCCCACCCTGGTGAAATGGCGCGCCTTTCTGGTCTTTCCATCGCCGACATCCAAGCGGACCGGGTGGAGATCGCCAGGGCCTTTGCGAAGAGATGGAGTCTCACCTTGGTCTTGAAGGGGGCCAGGACGGTGGTGGCCGGACCCGATGGGACCGTTTTTGTCAATCCAACCGGCAATCCCGGGATGGCTACCGGGGGGACGGGGGACGTCCTCGCGGGGATGATCGGATCGCTGCTGGCCCAGGGGCTAAGTCCGATGGAGGCTTCGGCAGCGGCGGTCTTCCTCCACGGGCTGGCTGGTGATCGCGGTGCCTTGCAGGTGGGCCAAGCGGGGCTGGTGGCGGGCGATGTGGTGGAGTACTTGCCGACGGCGTGGCAGGAGGCCTTGATAACCTAAGCCGTAAGGGGGAGTGGCCGATGCGGGTCCGGGACATCATGACGGAGGATGTGACCACGGTCAGTGAGGATGCCACTATTGGCGATGCGGCGCGACTGATGGCGGAAAAGGGGATAGGAGGCCTGCCCGTCACCGATGCTAAGGGTCAGGTGGTGGGCATTATCACCGAACGGGACCTGCTCTGGCGGGCCAAGGAGCTTCGTCCACCGACCTTTGTCCCCATCATGGGGGCTTTCATTTATCTTGAGAATCCGGAGCGGTTTCAGCGGGACCTGCGGAAAGCCATATCGATGGTGGTTGGGGATGTGATGACCAGGGGAGTAATCACTGTCGACGAAGATGCTGGGGTGGAAGATGTGGCGAGGATTATGGTGGAGAAGGATATCAACCGGGTGCCGGTCATGAAAGAGGGAAAGCTGGTCGGCATTGTGGCCAGGGCCGATGTGGTCAAGGCCATCTTAGGCGAGGAAGCTGGGAGCAGGGGGGACGGGGATGTCTGAAGAGGAGGAACTGAGGGCATGGGTTGAGGTGGATCTAGGGGCTATTGTCAAGAACACCCGGACTCTGAGGCGGCTCATCGGGGACGAAACTAAGCTGCTGGCCGTCGTCAAGGCCAACGCCTACGGCCATGGGTCCGTCGGGGTAGCCCGGGCTGTGCTCTATGCCGGGGCGGACTACCTGGGCGTGTCGACAATAGACGAAGGACATAAGTTGCGGTTGGGGGGGGTTAGCGCCCCTATCTTGATCTTGGGCTATGTCCCTCCCCCCGAAGCGGAGCGGGTGGTGGAAAACAGGCTGAGCACGGCTATCTTCGATGCCGGCTTGGCAGAAGCCTTAAATGCCGCCGCGGGCAGGCTGCAGACTAAAGCGAAGGTCCACATCAAAGTCGATACGGGCATGGGGCGCCTCGGTCTTTATCCCGATGAGGTTTTAGCCTTTTACCAGTACCTGGAGGGACTTGCCAGCTTGGAAATCGAAGGGATCTTCACCCATCTGGCCACCGCCGATGATCCCGATCCAACGGGGGTTCGCTTCCAGCTCCGCCAATTCAATGATCTGCTGGCAGTCCTGTCGGCGGCGGGGGCGCAAATACCGTTGGTCCATGCGGCCAATAGCGCCGCCGTCCTGGCCTTCCCCGAGTCTTTGTACAACATGGTGCGCCCGGGCCTTGCTCTCTATGGCCTGTCGCCTAGGCGAGGCGAGCTGGTCTCCCTTGAGCCGGCCATGTCCCTCAAGTGTCGGGTGGCTCAGGTGAGGTCTGTGCCTGCCGGGCGGGGGATAAGCTATGGGTGGGCCTATCGCACCCTCAAGAAAACGAACATTGCTGTGCTGCCCGTTGGTTATGCCGATGGGTTTTCCCGCCTTCTCAGCAACAAGGCCAAGGTCTTAATCAGGGAAAAGGCCTACCCCATCGTCGGCAAGATCACCATGGACTACTGCATGGCCGATGTGGGGGATGACCCCATCCAAGAAGGCGATGAGGCCGTCCTCCTTGGCTGCCAAGGGAGGGAAGCCATCACCGCCGACGATTGGGCCGAGGCCCTGGGGACCATCAGCTATGAGGTGCTCTGCATGATCGGAGCGCGTGTGCCGCGGGTTTTCATCAATGCTCCCCCTGATTTTCCTTGTCTTGACAGCCCTAAGGAATTGGGTTACCGTTAAACTTG
>ERZ773359.2429-NODE-2429-length-23453-cov-10.996880_pt1 | contig 23453 bp, 19 predicted proteins | sample MGYA00374955_ERZ773359 | MGnify/ENA primary metagenome ERZ773359 (study PRJEB29098, sample SAMN04486028) | biogas fermenter metagenome | study: EMG produced TPA metagenomics assembly of the Biogas fermentation microbial communities from Germany - Plant 4 DNA1...
CGCTTGAATGGCATTCAAGAGGTCGAGGGTTCGATCCCCTTCAGCTCCACCATTCTCTTTATGTATGTGTGCGCGATGAAGCTTCAACCTTGCCTGGACCTTCATTGCGGCGTGCGCGCAAATGGGTGGTACCGCGAACCTTTTCGCCCCTGTCAGCTTCGGCTGTCAGGGGTTTTTGCTTATTGTCAGTCTCGTTGGGCGTAAGAACGTTGGAACGATCTTGGGGGGCGAGCCATGCGCGACAAGTATTTCGCTCAAGAAGTCGAGGAGAAGTGGCAGAAGAAGTGGGAGGCTGACGGAGCCTACAGGGTGACCGAGGATCCCGCGAAGCCCAAGTACTATCTGCTGGAGATGCTGCCCTACCCTTCAGGGCGGATCCACATGGGGCATGTGCGCAACTACTCCATCGGTGACGTCATCGCCAGGTACAGGCGGATGTGCGGATGGAACGTGCTCCATCCCATGGGGTGGGACGCTTTCGGGCTCCCGGCGGAGAACGCAGCCATCAAGCACGGCAGGGATCCGGAGGAGTGGACCAAGAGCAACATTCACTACATGAGGATCCAGCTGAAGCGCCTAGGCTACAGTTACGATTGGGACAGGGAGATAACCTCCTGCAACCCCGATTACTACCGCTGGACCCAGTGGTTGTTCCTGCAGTTCTACAAGAACGGTTTGGCCTACAAGAAGGCGCAGAAGGTGAACTGGTGCCCCTCGTGCATGACGGTGCTAGCCAACGAACAGGTTGTTAACGGGCACTGCGAGAGGTGCGACGCCAGGGTCACCAAGCGCAACCTGGAGCAGTGGTTCTTCAGGATCACCGACTACGCTCAGCGCCTCCTGGACAACCTGGAGACTCTCACCGGCTGGCCTGAGCACGTGAAGACGATGCAGCATAACTGGATCGGCCGGAGCGAGGGCATGGACATCGAGTTCCCGTTGGCAGACATCCCGGGCTCGCTGAAGGTGTTCACCACCCGTCACGACACGCTCTACGGCGTCACCTACGTGGTGATAGCGCCCGAGCACCCGGCGGTGGAGGCGCTGATCTCGGGCAAGCCCAACGAGGCGGAGCTGAGGGCCTTTGTCGCTGACGTCATCGCGCAGGAGGACATCGAGAGGACCAGCGAGGAGACTGAGAAGATCGGCATGTTCACAGGCTCCTACGCCATTAACCCTGTTAACGGCGAGAAGGTGCCGGTATGGATCGGCAACTACGTGCTAATGGAGTACGGCACCGGAGCCGTGATGGGAGTGCCCGCCCACGACCAGAGAGACTTCGAGCTGGCCAAGAAGTACGGCTTGCCCATACGGGTGGTGATAGTGCCCGAGGGCGGAAGCGCCGACATGGAGCTGGCGCAGGCCTACGAGGGGCCGGGCGTGCAGGTGAACTCCGGGCCGTTCGATGGGATGCATACCGACCAGTCCAGGCAGGCCATCGCCGACTACGTGGAGGCTAGGGGTCACGGCAGGAGGGCGGTGCATTACCGTCTGCGCGACTGGCTCATCTCCCGGCAGCGGTTCTGGGGCGCTCCGATCCCCATCGTCTACTGCGACGCATGCGGCGAGGTGCCGGTGCCCGAAAGCGACCTGCCGGTGCTGCTTCCCAGCGGGGTGAAGTTCATGCCCACTGGCCAGTCTCCACTTGTAGACTGTCCCGAGTTCGTGAACACCGCCTGTCCGCGCTGCGGTGGCCGGGCGCGCCGCGAGACGGACACCATGGACACATTCGTGTGCTCGTCATGGTACTTCCTGAGGTACACGTCTCCGCACAGTAAGGATGGCCCGTGGTCCAGGGCGGCTGCGGATTACTGGATGCCGGTGGACCAGTACATCGGCGGCGTGGAGCACGCCGTGATGCACCTGATGTACGCCAGGTTCTTCACAATGGCCCTTAAGGACATGGGCCTTGTGGGCGTGGAGGAGCCCTTCACCCGCCTTCTCACCCAGGGCATGGTGCTGATGGGCGGGTCCAAGATGTCGAAATCCAAGGGCAACATCGTGGATCCCGACGACATCGTGGCGAAGTACGGCGCCGACACCGCCAGGCTCTTCACGCTCTTCGCATCGCCTGTGGAGAGGGACATGGAGTGGAGCGACGAGGGCGTCGAGGGATGCTGGCGGTTCATGCAGCGAACCTGGCGCCTGGTGGGGCAGATCATGGAGGCGAAACAGGTTGAGGCCGCCGCGGACGGGCCGGTTGAGGTGGCGCGCGAGGTGAGGCGCGCCGCTCACAGCGCGCTCAAGAAGGTCAGCGCGGATATCGCCGAGAGGTACGCGTTCAACACCGCCATAGCTGCCATCATGGAGTTCGTCAACGCCCTTTACGCCCTGAAGGACCAGGCCATGGCGAGCCAGTCCGGGCGGAAGGCTGTCGACGAGGCCCTAGAGCTGCTCATCCTCATGATGGCACCGTTCGCGCCGCACCTTGCGGAGGAGCTGTGGGAGGTCACCGGGCACGCAGGAAGTGTCCACGACGCGGCTTGGCCTCAGGTGGACGAGTCAGCGCTGGAGGTCAGCTCCGTCGAGATCGCCGTGCAGGTCAACGGCAAGGTGCGCGACCGCATCGTCGTGCCGGCCGACGCCCACCAGGAGCAGGCTGTGGCTGCGGCCCTGGCCAGCGAGAGGGTGGCGGCTGCCGTCGCCGGCAAGGCCGTCAAGAAGACGGTGTACGTGCCGGGCAAGCTGGTGAACATCGTCGTAGGATAGACGCGAGAGCTGCGCCGGGGGCAGACCCTGGCCGGGGGCCGGGGACGGTGGGCGCCCTGAGGAATCCCCTGGTTAGCTAGGCATACCGGACGAAGCGCCGGGCATGTGAGGGATGGTAATATCACCTCACAGGGCCCGGCATTCTGTTTACTCGAGCGCCGGGCATAACGGGGCTGACCAGGGTGAAGGGGGAGCTTGGCATGACCGGGGTGATACGAGCCAGGCTGTGGCTTCTCATCGCAGGGCTGGCCCTTCTGGGAATGGCAGTGATGGCGTTCAGAGGGGCGCAGGGCACGGTGGTAGTGTCTCTCACCGATGCGGCGGGAGCCGTTGAGCGGCCGGACGCTGCCGTGCAGGAGGCGGAAACGGCTGCTGTCAGTGCGTCGGGGCCCGTGGCTGCGGCCGGCGCGGAGCCAGCCCTCGATGGCCCGTCCCGTACGGTGCCGGCTCCCAGGATTCTGGTGCACGTGGCGGGCGCCGTGGCCCACCCGGGCCTCTACGAGCTTGACTTGGGCGCAAGGATAGCCCACGCCGTGGAGGCGGCCGGAGGGGCGCTGCCTGAGGCCGATCTCGACGGCGTGAATCTGGCGCTGCCCCTGCGCGACGGGCAGCAGGTGTTCATCCCGAGAAGGCCCCCTACCTCGGAGCCGGTGGGTGCTGTGGTCCCTCAGGCGCGGTCTGCCGGCGTCACGCCGCCTGGCAGGGTGGACGCGTCGGCCCGTCTGCCGGAGGACGATGGTGAGCCCGACGGCGGGAACCAGCTGGTGAACATCAACGTCGCGGGCATCGATGAGCTATGTGCTCTGCCGGGGATCGGGCCGGCGCTGGCAAGCAGAATAGTGGAGTACCGCCAGCTAAATGGCCCTTTTCAATCTGTCGAGCAGCTTCTTGAGGTGTCGGGCATCGGCCCTTCGAAGCTCAAGCAGATCGCCCCGTTGGCGACGGTAAGGTAGAGGCCGGATGGCGGGGCTGGTGCTACCGGCATTCACGGCAGGCGTCATCGTCGGGGTGACGGCCGACTGCCACGGCGTGCCCCGGTACGCGTGGCTTGCGTGCGCGTCGGCGCTGTGCCTCGCCACATGGCGACGCGTTCCGCTGATGCTCTTCAGTCCAGGGACCAGGCGCAGGTGGGCGACGGCAGGGCTGGCGCTGGCGGGCGCGATCGCCGGCGCGGCCGCCGTGGCCAGGATTGACGCGATGGCCCCTCACTCCATCGCCCTGTATTCAGGGCAGGCCGTGGTCATCCAGGCAGACGTGGTGCGCGCCACGCCGAAGCAGCAGGGCTCGAGGCTGACTCTGGCCAGAGTGCAGGTGGCAGACGATGCAGGCCTGTACCAGGAGCGCTCGGGCCTTCTGGAGCTGGATCTGCCGTCGTCCCTCGGGCAGGCGGTTGAAGGCACCAGGGTGCAGGTGGCGGCGGAGCTCTGGCCAGTGCCCAGGAGGATGAATCCGTCTGAGCTTGACTGGAAGGTATCGATGCTCGCCAAAGGGGTTCACGCCTCCGGCAGGGCGGTGGGCGGACTTGTGGAGCTGGGAAAGGCGCGGCGGGGCCCTCTGTCAGTCGCCAGCCAGTGGCTGCGCTCCGCAGGGCTGCAGGCTGCGGAAACCCTGCCACCGGACGAGGCTAGCGTGCTCCGAGGCCTACTGCTCGGCGATTCCTCCCAGCTCTCGCCGGAGCTCAGAAGGAGCTTCTCAGCCGCGGGCGTATCCCACCTTCTGGCTGCATCCGGTCTCCACCTCGGGATAGTGTACGCCCTCGTGTGCGCGGCCACAGCGAGACCAGGCCTTCCGCCCTGGGCAGCGCCAGCGCTGGCCACGGTGGGAGGACTGGTGTATGCCGGAGCCGTGGGATTCAAAGCCTCCATCGTTCGGGCGCTTCTGGTGCTGTGCGTCGCGAACGCAGCGGCCCTGGTGGGGCGGGTCCCGTCCCCCCTGCACACGGTGTGTCTGGCGGCATGTGTGCAGGTTCTGTGGCAGCCGGCGCTCCTGTGGGACCTAGGTTTCAGGTTGTCTTACGCGGCCTTCTGCGCGGTGGTGGTTATGTCAAGGACCGCAAGGGAGCGCAGGCTGAAGGGAACCGTGGCGGCGCTGGCCACGTCCGCTTCGGTATGCGCCGTAACGTGGCCCGTGGTGGCCGGAGTTGATGGCAGGGTAAGCCTCATCGGGCCGGTGGCGAACCTGGTGGCCATCCCTTTGGCATCGCTGGCACTGCTGGGCGGGATGGCCGGTGCCCTATTGGGAGCGGTGGTCCCCGCGGCGGGAGCCGTGATCGCACAGGGGGCAGGCTGCGCTCTCTCGGCTCTCATCGCGTGTGTCCGGCTCGCTGCGGCCGTGCCTTTCAGCGAGGTGCGGGTCGGCGCGCCCTCGGGCCTCTCGTGCGTTGCCTACTACTCGGCCCTGGCAGGCGCCTTCGCGGCATGGGAGGATCCGATTCGGGCGGCACGGCTTGTAAGGATCTTGCGAAGGCACAGGGCAGTGTGTGGCGTCGTGGCGCTGGCGGCCGTCCTCGTGGCCGCCGCGCCTGGCGGCTTTCGGCTCACGGCCTTGTACGTGGGGCAGGGAGATGCGATCTTAATCAGGAGCCCTGCCGGTGCATGCGTTCTCGTGGATTCGGGGCCGCCGGCGTTCGGTGAAAGCCAGCTTGCGCCGTTCCTGGCACGTCAGGGCGTGCACCATCTGGACGTTGCCGTGATCACCCACGAGCACGCCGATCACGCAGGCGGGCTTCGGGCGGTGGCCGGGGTCGCATCCATCGGCGTCCTGGCGGTGGGCCAGGGCATGCCTGAGGACGAGGTCGATAGGCTGCTTGCGGCTGCAACCTCCGACGGGAGGCGCCCTGAGCTCCTGGTGATGCGCCGGGGCCAGGTGCTGCGCGTGGGCGACCTCACCTTCGAGGTGCTGCATCCTGACGGGCTCGAGGCGGCCACCCCCAACGCCAGGTCTGTGGTCCTGCGCCTCGCGTTCAGGGACTTCTCATGCCTGCTCTGCGCCGACGCCGGCGCAACCTTCGAGACGTGGGCAACGACGCAGACGCAGCTTCAGGCAGACCTGCTGAAAGTGGCCCACCACGGGTCCAGCTCGGCGTCTTCCTGGGCATTCCTAAGTGCGGTGTCTCCGCGGTGGGCGGTGGTGTCGGTGGGGCCCAACCGCTACGGGCATCCGTCTCCAGAGGTGATGGAAAGGTTATCGTCGGCGGGAGCGGAAGCCTACAGGACCGATGTTTCGGGCGCCGTGGAAGTAAGGACAAACCGGCTGACAGGCGGCGCAAGGCTTGTGACCTTTGGAGAAAAGCGCAGCGTAGTGCCGATGTTCCGCCGTCTTCGAAGTATCACGAAATAGGTCTTCAGGGGAAGGGATAGAATCCTGCCCGTCGAATAGGAGACTGCGAGGCCAAATCGGAAAGGGGGGTAGTCCCGCCTGCACCTGCAGAGCGGGGGCACGACTTGAAGAGGTTTGCGGTCCTAACCCTGAGCCTGTTGCTTCTCGTGATCGTATCGTTAGGTTCGTCTGTGGCCGCCAAGAAGGTCGAGATAACCTTCTGGCATGCCATGGGCGCGCAGCTGGGAGATACCCTGGAGTCACTGGTGAGCGAGTTCAATGCCCAGAGCCCCGACGTGTTCGTGAGGGCGGAATACCAGGGCAACTACGGCGCTCTCAGCCAGAAGCTGGTTGGAGCCCTGGTGGCCCGCAAGCCTCCAACGATGGCCCAGGTATACGGCAACTGGGCAGCGGAGTACATAGACGGCAACGAGCTCGTGCCGGTGGAGAAGTTCGTCTACGGTCCCAATGGCCTGTCCACCCTGGAGATTGAGGACATCTGGGATGGTCTCAGGGCGGGCTGCATGTTTGACGGCGTATGGTATACGATGCCCTTCAACAAGAGCGTATACGTGCTGGTGTACAACAAGGACGCCTTCGATGAGGCGGGCATCGCCAATCCCCCTGCCACGTGGCAGGAGCTCCTTGAGGCGGCTGAACGCCTGACCATACGCGATGGGGACAAGATCGTCAGGTACGGCATAGGTCTCAGGCCCAACGTCGACATCTTCGCGTGCTTCTTCTTCAACTCCGGCGGCGAGTGGCTGGATGCCGCGGGCAAGGTCAACGTGAACGGCCCTGCCGGCATCAGGGCGCTGCAGTTCATGACGGACCTGCTCCACAAGTACAAGGTGGCGTACTACGTGCCCGGCTACCTCGATGCTGACTTCGGGGCCGAGAAGGTCGCGATGTACCTCACCACGTCCCCCGGCCTGAGCTACACGGAGGAGTCCGTGGCCGGCAAGTTCAACTGGACCGCCGCACCGCTTCCTTACGCCGATCCGGCGTTCAAGTCGACTCCTGTGGCCGGCACTGACCTGGCCATCTTCGCCAGGGCCAGCCAGGAAGAGCAGGAAGCTGCTTGGAAGTTCATCAAGTGGCTGATAGAGCCCAGGCAGACCGCCAAGTGGGCCATAGGCACCAGCTACATCCCGATAAGGAAGTCCGCGATGCACCTGGAGATGATGCAGAAGTGGTTCGCGGAACATCCCAGGGATGAGCAGAGCCTGCAGCAGCTGAGGTACATCAAGTACGATCCAAACATCGCCGCGTGGAGTACCATCCGCAACGACATCTCCGAGGCGGTGGAGAAGGTGTTCCTCGGCAGGGCCACCCCGAAGGAAGCCCTTGATGAGGCGGTTACCAAGGCCAACGCGAGGCTGTAAAGGTGAAATGCTTCGGCTAGGTTGACCAATTCTGCCCGGGGGATGCTTGGCGGCGAGCCTGGATTCCCCGGGCTTCCATTGCGCGGAGGGATGACCATGAGCTTTCGCATGCGCGCCATGGGCAGCCTGGCGCTGGTAGGGGCCATCCTGGCTGTTTCCGCGCTGTGCGCCGGCGCCGGGCAGGTGGATCCGGATCCGTGGCAGGGCTACAGCTTCTTCTTTGGCAACCTGCACAGCCATACCTCGTACTCAGACGGGGTGCTGACGCCCACCGACGCCTTCATTGTGGCCAGGGACGCCGCCGACATGGATTTCCTCGCAGTGACCGATCACGGCTACTACATGCAGGAGTCCACCAACCTGCATCACTGGTACCAGGCGCTGGCTGAGGCCGACGCCATGTACGAGCCGGGGCGGTTCGTCACGCTCATCGGGTTCGAGTGGACGTTTACCGACGGGCACATGAACGGCCTGGATACCCCCGTGGCCGCCTCGCGTGACACCCATCGGGACATGCAAGCTTTCATCGATTTCTTGATCGAGCACGACGGGATAGGCGTGTTCAATCACCCCAACTACGACATCCAGCCCAACTGGAACGACTTCGAATACAGGGGCGACGCCGACAGGCAAGTGGCGCTGCTGGAAGTGGGCTCCGGCCCCTACCGGCACAACATCACCAACGAGCGCGCCTACCAGCGAGCCTTGAACCGAGGTTGGCACGTGGGCGCCGCAAGCAACCAGGACAACCATCGCGCGGACTGGGGAACGGCAACGCCCGCCAGGACGGGCGTAGTCGCTCCGGAGCTGACCAGGGAGAGCATACTTGCGGCCCTCAGGGCCATGAGGACGTACGCCACGGAGGACCGGAACGTCAGGGCCTTCCTGGCGTGCCAGGCTCAGCCCATGGGCTCGTCGGTGGAGGCCGTGAGGCGGGAGGACGGCGGCTTCGTTTCGCTTCAGTTCCGCGTGCTGGTGGACGACCCTGACGCCGACGACATACTGGCGTCGGTGGAGATAGTGTCAAACGCCGGCACGGTATGGCGTGATGAGCCCAACCGTCCGGGCGTCTACGACGCGGCCTTTGAGCTTCTGCCTTCCTCCAGCTACACCTGGTTCTACCTCAGGGCCAGGCAGGCCGATGGCGACCTCATAGTGTCATCGCCCGTGTGGGCTACGTCAGGCAGCGGGCTGGCCGCGTGCGATCTCGAGGTCGTCGACAGGGTGCCGCAGGCCGGCAGGGAGCTGAAGGTGCGCGCGGAGATCGTCAACCGGAACGACGAGCCGGTCCGCGGCTGCCAGGCGTCGCTCTTCGTGGCGGACGATGCCGGACGCCGCCGCGTGGCCACGGCCACACTGGACCTGCCGGCCGCGCGGGGAACGGAGGTCCTGTTCTCGTTCGTGCCCGAGCGGGAGGGGAAGTGCCGTCTGGAACTGCAGCTTGAGGCGGAAGGCTTCACCGGCGACGCCCCGGACGTGTTCGTTGGCGCCGCCGTGGAGGTGCGGAAGGCCGGTCTTCCGAAGATAATCATAGATGAGGGGCACAACAACAGGTACTCGGGATACATGAACAGGTTCGTGGCCCTTCTGGCTGACCTGGGGATGGAGCCTGTGGCGAGCAGGCGCGCCATCGATGGTGAGGTCCTGCGCGGAGCGCGGGTGTTGGTGGTGAACATGCCTGAGGAGGGGTTCGCGCTGACCCCTACGCGCTTTGCCGAGGCTGAGATCGACGCCCTGGCCGATTTCGTGCTGGGCGGAGGCTCGATCCTGATCTCGGGTTGGTCGGCGGCTGACGACGGATCCCGCGACCCCGGCGACCTCAACCGGCTGCTGGAGAAGCTGAGCGCGGCGATGAGGTTCGTCGAGAACCCTGAGCCGGGCGAGGAGGTTTCCGCCGCGGCACGCCACATGGGCGGCGTGGTGGAGGCGTCATGGGCCGGCGGCGCCATCAGGGCGGAGGAGGCCAGGCCCCTCCTGGTGGGAGAGGGGCCTGACGTGGTGGCGGTGGCATGTGGGACCGAGGTGGAACAGCCCTTCGCAGCGCTGCAAGAGACGGGGCAGGGGCGCGTCGCCGTGCTGGCGGCACCGACCTTCTCCGACTACGACCTGTTCAGGACGGGATACTCTAACGCCGAGTTCGTCGCGGCCATCATGGAATGGCTTTGCGGAGGGGGGTGGCCCGGAAGATGAGCGCAAGGAGAGCCAGACGGAAGCTGGTGCGCGACACGCTGGAGGCGTACTTGTACCTGGCGCCGGCCCTGGCGATACTGTTGGTGTTTCACTTCTTCCCGGCGTTCTACGCAGCCTGGATAAGCTTCTTCAACACGAACCTGATATCCAGGTGGCGGTGGGTCGGGCTCGGCAACTACATGGAGCTCTTGAGAGACCGGGACTTCATGCAGAGCGTGCGGAACACCGTCATATACGTGTTGGGCACGGTGCCGGTGGGGATGGCCATCTCGCTGGCTGTGGCGATCCTGCTTAACCGTCCCCTTAGGGGAAGGGCGGCGCTGCGTACCGCGTACTTCATGCCTTACGTTACCCCCGTTGTGGCCATATCCATCGTGTGGACGTGGATATACAAGGAGGACGCCACCGGCCTGCTCAACGCCATGCTGGCGTGGTTCGGCGTAAAGGAGCAGGCGTGGCGTCTGGATCCGAAGTGGGCGATGTTCGCGCTGTGCCTCATGAGCGTGTGGAAAAGCCTCGGCTACAACATGGTGATCTTCCTGGCGGGGCTGCAGAACATCCCGCAGGAGTACTACGAGGCGGCGCTGATCGACGGGGCTCGGGGCTGGTCAATGTTCAGCAAGATCACGTGGCCTCTGCTCTCGCCCACCACTTACTTCGTGGGCATCATGTCGGTGATCGGGTCATTCCAGGTGTTCACCCAGGTGTACGTGCTGTGGCCGTCGTCGCTGGGCGGGCCGCTGGGCACGACGAAGGTCGTGGTCAGGTACCTCTACGAGATGGGCTGGAACTCCTTCAGGTTCGGATACGCTGCAGCCATAGGATACGCGTTGTTCGCCATCATCTTCGTCTTGACCCTGGTGCAGCGCAAGGTCGTGGGCAGCAGGGTACACTACCAGTAGTCGGAGGTGCCCAAGCGTGCGCGTGAAGGACAGAACTGGCAAGGCCGTCATCTACCTGCTTCTGGTGTTGGGCGCCGTCCTGATGCTGATGCCCTTCTACTACATGATCAGCACGTCGCTGAAAGGGCCCGAAGATATCTACGTGAACAGGCTGGTGTGGATACCGTCCCGCCTGGTGTGGAAGAACTACGTCACCGCGTGGCGGTCTGAGCCGTACTTCGGGCGGTACTTCGTGAACTCGGCGTTCATCGCCACCGTCACCACGCTGGCCCAGCTCGCCACGTCGGCGCTGGCGGCTTACGCCTTCTCCAGCTTCAGCTTCTGGGGCAAGGAGACCCTCTTCATGCTGCTTCTGGGCACGATGATGATCCCGAGCCAGGTGACGCTGGTGCCCAACTACGCCATCATCGCCAAGCTAGGATGGATCGACACGTACGCGGCGCTGATCGTTCCGTTCGCCGCCAGCGTTTTCGGGATATTCATCATGAGGCAGTTCTTTCAGACCATACCGCTGGAGCTATGGGACGCCGCGCAGATCGACGGATGCGGAAGGTTCAGATATCTTTGGAGCGTGATGGTGCCGCTGTCGAGGCCGGTGTTCATCACCAGCGGATTGTTCACGTTCATCGGAGGGTGGAACAGCTTCCTGTGGCCGCTGATAGTCACCAACACGCCGAAGCTACGCACCATTCAGGTGGGGCTCTCCCAGTTCAACCAGGAGTTCGGCACCAAGCCCGACCTGTTGATGGCCGCTTCCACCGTGGCCATCGCGCCGCTGCTGGTGCTGTTCTTCGTGGCGCAGAAGCACCTGATCCAGGGTATCGCCCACACCGGGCTCAAGAGCTAGGCAGAGCTAGGCACAGCTAGGCCAGGATGCGAGGATGATGAGAATGAGGTCAGACGTGGCCGCCGCCCTCAAGAGGGCACGCAGGCCTGTGATATACCTCCTGTACGGCGAGGACACGTACTCGCGCAACCGGTGTGTCCAGGAGCTTGAGCAGGCCCTGGCGTCGGCTTCCGGCGGCGCCGACCTGAACAGCTTCGACGCCGGGGCAGCCAGCTTCGAGGACATGGCTTCCGCCGTGATGATGGCGCCGATGTTCGGAGGCTCCCGGGTGGTGACTGTGCGCAGGTTCGAGCTGATGCCCGGGGAAGACCAGGAACGCTTCCTGGCGCGCCTGGTACAGGGGCCGGGGCCTGAGGAACACGCCGTGGCTCCCGACACCGCCCTCATCATCAGCTCGGCATCGAAGACGATCCCTCGAGGGCTCGTGGTAGCTGGCGGAGCCAACGTGGCGGCTTTCGAGTTCAGGGCAGCGCGAGCCCGCGAGGCGCAGGAGTTCGTACGCTGGAAGGCCGCGGAGATGGGCCTCACCATCGACTTCAGGGCTGCACAGGCAATTCAGGAGATGATCGGGTCGGACTTAGAGGCACTGGCAGGCGAGGTCGAGAAGCTGGCGCTGTTTCTCGGGCCGGACCAGCGCAGGATCACGCTGGAGCACATAAAGGCCGCGGTGGGCATCAACCCCACGCTGACCGTGTTCAACCTGTTTGACTCCATCGTGGATGGCAACCCTGCGGCAGCATATGCCAGCCTGGCCGATGTGATGAAGTCCGGGCGGAACGCGGTGTGGGTCCAGTCTACATTGGCGGGTCTGCTGAGGACGCTGATGCGGGCACGGTCCGACATTGACAGGGGCATCAGGAAGGCGCCTGGTGACTGGCGCGTTGAGAAAGCCTTCAGCCAGGCCAGGAAGCTCAGCCAGGCCACCTTGGCCAGGATGGTCTGCAGGGTGGCCCAGGCAGACAGGGACATCAAGACCGGCGCCATGGGCCAGGAGCTCTGCATGGACATGCTGGTGTCGGACTTGTGCGCCCTTGCAAAGCAAAAACCCCAGCGATGATCATCGCCGGGGCGTCATGCGCCCTGAACCCAAAGCCGAGGCTAGAGCCGAGTTAGATTGCTACATTGCCGAAGTTGCTTTGTTGGCCTTCTTAGCCAGCCGCGACTTGCGCCTGGCCGCCGCGTTCCTGTGCAGCACGCCCTTCTTTACCGCCTTGTCGATGGCGCTGAAAGCACGGCTAAGTTCCTGCGTAGAGCCTTCTGCACCGACTCTCGCCAGTGTCTCATTGTACCTGCGGATCGCGGTCTTGACGGAGGACTTCACCGAAGCATTCCTGAGAGCGCGCTTCCTGCTGGTGAGCACTCTCTTCTTCGCTGACTTGATGTTTGGCACCCTGCGTCACCTCCTCCGCCTTCTCATTGCACGTCTGATATTCTAACACGGGCATTTCTTCAATGCAAGACGATCCTCTCCAGTTACCCGTCGCGTCGCCGCAGCTGCCTGCGCCGACCCATGGGTGGGTCGTTGTGGCCGGAAAGCGACCCTCCGATGGATCACCCAGACGGTTCCTCGGCAGGAGAGCGCCAAGTCAACGCGAGAGAGCCCGCGCCTTGGCTTGGCGGGACCCTCTCGTTCGCGTCCCCCTGCCTATTCTTCCTGCGCGAAAGGTGCCCACGTGTGGACACACTACCACAGGAAGCGGGAAGCGAGAAGCGCAAACCGGCAAGCACTTCAACGTTCTGGGGAGGTTACGCACTTGGGCAAGAGATCGAGGCGCGAATCAGACATGGGTTTCTCGCCTCCGGGCGGAGGCGCGCTCAGGACCGACCTGGCTCTGGAAGCGCACCAGGCGGTTCAGCATGGGATAGGCCGGCCTATCCCAGGGGTGGTGTCGGAGGTAGCGGAGACTGAATGGGGTTCCATCACTAGGGCGACGGTGAGCACGCCGCAGGCCGCCCGCGCACTTGGCAAGAGCATAGGCACATACGTCACCATCGAGGCTCCTGACCTGCCCGCCCGCGACAAGACGCTTTCTGAGGAGGTGGCCGAAGCCCTAGCAGGAGAGCTGGTAGCGATGATCATCCGCAACTTCGGCGGCGCGGACTACCGCACGGCGCCGAACTTCACGACGCTTGTGTGCGGGCTGGGCAACTGGAACGCCACTCCCGATGCCGTCGGGCCTATGGTTGCTGAGAAGGTGCTGGTCACCAGGCACATCCACTCCATGACGCCGCCTGAGAAGCGCGGCGGGCTCCGGGCGGTGGCGGCGCTGTCCCCCGGGGTGCTGGGAACAACCGGGATAGAGACGGCTGAGATCATCGCAGGGGTCGTGGAGAGGCTCAAGCCCGACCTGATCATCGTCGCCGACGCGCTGGCGGCAAGGTCTGTGTCGAGGCTGGGCACCACCATCCAGCTGGGGGATTCGGGGATCCAGCCGGGCTCAGGCGTGGGCAACAGGCGATTCGGGATAACCCGCGATAGCATGGGGGTGCCGGTCATAGCGGTGGGAGTGCCCACGGTGGTCCACGCCATGACCATCGTTCAGGACGCGCTGGGCATCATGGGGCGGGCTGCGAGCGGCGCAGGCGCCCCCGGTGTTGCGGGCGCCCTGAATAGCGGGCCGCAGGGTGACGGGGCAGGCGCTCGTCCGGTGGGCCCTGGACCGATGGGGGCCGCGGTGGAGCCCGGGGAGCCGCCGCTGCCCCAGGCGGTGCAACAGATGCTCCAGCCGTACCTGGGCAGCCTGATCGTGACGCCCAAGGAGGTGGACGTCCTCAGCGAGGAGCTGGCCGAAGTGGTGGCAGGAGGCATTAATCTGGCCCTGCACCCTGCCATAGATGAGGAGGAGATCTATCAATACCTGCAGTAGCCTCGGCGACAATCGGACAGTAATAGACGAGGCGACGTCGGCATACGCTGCACGGAGAGGTGACTGCTGTGCAGCGAACGAGAAGGGCGAGGAGCCGGCGTCGCGGTGCAGGATCGGTGCTGGGCAGGCTCTTCGGCGTTTACCTGGTTCTCTGCGTCGTGGCGGCCGGCGCCGTATGGGTGCTCAGGCAGAGATCCGGCCTGACGGTGCCTGCCTCGGCGCCGGCTGAGCCGGGGCCCGCTTCCGCTCCCACCCTTGTGCAGAGGGTGGGGGACGCCCTGGAGCGCGTGTTGGATCTGGTGCGCCCTGCAGCCGCCAGGGGTCGGAACCTGCCGTCTGACGACGACAGGTTGCGTTCGTTCGGTGACAAGCTGCTGAGGGCCGTCCTTGACACCATGGGCGGCCTGGACCCCTCCGATCCCCGCACCATGCTACGTGCGGAGCTTCCGGTGCTGGTGCAGGCGAACATGCCGCAGCCTGCCTCCGATGCACCTGTCCTGGACGAGGCCGACCGCGTGGAACTTTCCGCCGCGGCGGTTCCGGTGGAACCGTGGACAGCGGAGCGACAGCCCCTCGATAGCCCGGGCCAGCAGGATCAGCAGGATCAGCAGGATCAGGGCAGGGCCGTGCTGGCCATATCGTCAGGAAGGTCCGGCACGTCGCAGGCGGCGACGTCGGCAGCGGCAACCTTGCCCTCAACCTCGGCCTCGACCTCGGTGTCGTCGCCGCAGCGCCTAAGCGGCGGCGCGCCTGCCCCCAGGGCATCTGCTTCCCTGGCGCCCCGGGTGGCGGTGCTGCACACCCACAGTTCGGAGGCGTACCGAGCGTCGCAGGGTTCCGACTACAGGTGGGGCAAGACCGACGGAGTGGTGAGGATAGGCGCGGTGCTGGCGGAAGAGCTGGAGAAGGCGGGCATCAAGTGCGTGCACTCCACGAAGGTGCACGACTACCCCGACTGGACCAAGAGCTACGCTCAGTCAGCCGCGACGCTCAGGAGCATCCTCGAGAAGAACCCTCAGATCGAGGCCGTAATCGACGTGCACCGCGACTCACTGCCTTCCGGCTCGGAGTCCCTCAGGGTGGCCACTGTGGCCGGGCAGAAGGTGGCCAGGGTCATGTTCGTGGTGGCCGACAACAGCTCCGGGCTGAGCCATCCCAACTGGCGGAACAACTACGCCTTCGCCCTGAAGGTCAGCGCGGCGCTGGACAAGATAGCCCCAGGCGTCAGTCGCGGCGTGGCCATACACAAGGGCGGCCGCTTCAACCAGCACATGCACGAGCACGCCATCATCGTGGAGATCGGGGGGACCACCAACACTCTTGAGGAGGCCACAAGAGCCGCGAAGCTGGTGGCACAGGCCATCGCCATGGTTCTATAGAGGGATGTGGGCGCTGGTAGCCGTGGCCCTGGCCGCAGTAGGGGTGGGGCTCCGGGCCGCCGACGCCAGGGTCACATCGCTCCTAGGGCCGGACATAGCGTGGCGCCCAACCCGGCTGGCGCTCCTCCGCGCAGGTCCAGAGAAGGAGGAAGCCGGGCAGTCGCAACTGTCAGGGGGACTAGGGACGCCGGATGCAGCCCACGAAGCGTCGGGGGCGGGCGGCACCGTATTGAAATTGGAGATAGGCGACACCAGCATAGAGCTGCGCGTCAGCACCGGACGGCGGAGAGGGCAGAGGTGAACCTCTGCCCTTGTGCTATAATAAAACGGTACCTAACAACGCGACACTATTCAAGTTCCTGAGGTGAACATGGACACTACCGCCATCCGAAACTTCTGCATCATCGCCCATGTGGACCACGGCAAGTCCACCCTTGCCGACAGGATCCTGGAGCTCACAGGGGCCATCGATCCGCGCGCCATGACCGAGCAGATGCTTGACCGCATGGACCTGGAAAGGGAACGGGGGATCACCATCAAGCTGAAACCGGTGAGGATCGACTACCGCCACACCGACGGCAACGACTACATCCTCAACCTGATTGACACTCCGGGCCATGTGGACTTCACGTACGAGGTGTCTCGGTCCCTCGCGGCCTGTGAGGGCGCCGTGCTTGTGGTGGACGCCACCCAGGGGGTCCAGGCGCAGACCCTGGCCAACCTGTACCTCGCCATCGACCACGGCCTTGAGATCATCCCTGTAGTGAACAAGGTGGATCTGCCCAACGCCGAGCCTGAGCGGGTCAGGGACGAGCTGGTGGACCTGCTCGGGATCAAGCCTGACGAGGTGCTCATGGTGAGCGCAAAGACCGGCGCTGGCGTCGACAGGGTGCTGAACGCAGTGGTGAACCTGGTGCCGCCTCCGTCCGGCAACCCCGATGCGCCCCTCAAGGCGCTGATCTTTGATTCGCATTTCGATCCGTACAGAGGGGTTATGGCCCACATCAGGGTGTTCAACGGGTCCCTCTCGGTGGGCGACGATATATTGATGATGAGCAGCGGCAAACGCTACACCCTCACGGAGCTGGGGGTGTTCCGCCCCGACATGCAGCCGGTATCGAACCTGGGCCCCGGCGAGGTCGGGTATCTCGCCGCCCAGATCAAGGAACTGGCCGACGCCTCGGTGGGCGACACGGTCACCCGGGCCGCCAGCCCGGCCCGAGAGCCGCTGCCCGGCTACCGTCCCGCCAGGCCCATGGTGTACTGCGGTATGTACCCTGTGGACACGGCGCAGTACCCTGCGCTTCGCGACGCCCTGGACAAGCTCAAGCTGAACGACGCGTCCATCTCCTATGAGCCGGAAACCTCGGCCGCGCTGGGCTTCGGCTTCCGATGCGGCTTTCTGGGCCTTCTTCACATGGAGATAGTCCAGGAGAGGCTGGAGCGCGAATATGGCCTCGAGCTCATAACCACCGCTCCATCGGTGGTGTACAAGGTGATCACCACCGCGCAGGACGAGCTTTACATCGACAACCCGGCTAACCTGCCGCCGGCGCACAAGATCGAAGAGATAGAGGAGCCTTACGTCCGCGCGACCATCTTCGTGCCCGCCGACTTGCTGGGGCCGGTGATGGACCTTGCCACCGAGCGCAGGGGATCCCTGCACGATCTGCACTTCGCCACCCCCACCAGGGTGCGGGCGACATACGACATCCCGCTTTCGGAGATACTCTTCGACTTCTTCGATAAGCTCAAGTCGCGCACCAGGGGCTACGCGTCGTTGGATTACGAGTTCCTGGAGTACCGCCAGTCCGACCTGGTGAAGCTGGACATCCTCGTAAGCGGCAAGCCCGTCGACGCCCTATCCTTCATAGTGCACCGCTCCTTTGCCGAGCGGCGGGGAAGGGCGTTGGTGGAGCGCCTGCGGAAGCTCATACCCAGGCAGCTCTACGATGTTCCCCTCCAGGCGGCCATAGGCTCCAGAGTCATCGCCCGCGAGACCATAAAGGCCCTGCGCAAGGATGTGCTGGCCAAGTGCTACGGCGGAGACGTCACCCGCAAACGCAAGCTCCTGGAGAAGCAGAAGGAAGGCAAACGCCGCATGAAGCAGTTCGGGTCCGTGGAGATACCTCAGGAGGCCTTCATGGCGGTGCTGGCGGCTGACGATGAGTAGCGGCGGATCCATCTACGTGCACGTGCCGTTCTGCGCGTCCAAGTGCTCGTACTGCGACTTCGTGTCGGTTCCTTTGGGTCAGGTGCGGCCCCTGGCCGCCTCTTACCTTGCGGCCTTGCGCACCGAGCTGCGCCCCTCCGTCAGGCTTCTCCGGCGCATAGCCCCCATACGCAGCATCTACATCGGCGGCGGCACGCCCACGGCCCTACCTGCCTCTGAGCTTGCACGGCTCGCCTCGGAGCTCCTGACTGCCGCCGTCAGCGCCGCGGCCGGCGACGATCCCGTCGACATCGAGTTCACCGTGGAGGCAAACCCCGCCACCATCGACACGGCCGGCCTCAGCCTTCTGCTCCGCGCCGGAGTCAACAGGCTTTCGCTGGGGGTCCAGAGCTTAGACCCTGCGGAGCTTGAGGCGCTGGGAAGGGCGCACGACGCTGCGCAGGCCCTCGCCGCCATCGACGACGCCCGAGCAGCCGGCTTCGAGAACCTCAACGTGGACCTGATCATCGGCGCCCCGGGCCAAACCAGAGCCAGCCTCGAGTGCACCCTGGAGAGCATAGTCGCGCGCAGGCCCGACCATGTGAGCGCTTATTGTCTTCAACTGGAGACTGGAACCCCGCTGGAACGCGCCGTGGCGTCAGGCAAGGTACAGGTGCCGGATGCCGACGAGACCGCGGACCTGTACTGGACGGCGGTTCGCGCCCTATGTAGTGCGGGCTATCGCCGGTATGAGGTGTCAAACTTCGCTCTGCCCGGGCGCGAGTGCAGGCACAACTTGGGGTATTGGGAGTGCGGCATGTACTTGGGGCTCGGGGCGGCGGCCCACTCACACTATCCGTCTGAGGCAGGCGGCCCCGCGCGAAGGTGGGTGCGCTCCTGGAACACCAGCGATGTCGGCGAGTACGTGCGCCTGGTGATGTCAGGGCATACCCCGGAGGCCGGCAGGGAGGAGCTGGACGCTGAACGTGAGGCCCGGGACCGCGTCATGCTTGGGCTCCGCACGGAGCGCGGAGTAGATCTGGCCGAGGTCGGCGCTGCCTACGGAGTCCGCATTTCCGATGCGCTTCTTCCCGTGCTCCGAAAGTGGAGCCTGAAACGTATGGTGGAGATGGAGGGCACGCGTGCGCGAATAGCGCCGCAAGCAGCACTTGTGGCAAACGTGGTATTGGCTGAGTGCGTCTGACTTCCTTGACAGCATGGGTGGGTAATGTTAGATTCTGATTAGCACTCCCGACGTGTGAGTGCTAACCAAACGGGAGGGTGAGGTGAGCCAATGGCTGACGCGATGGGGCAGAGAAAGCAGGCGGTTCTTCGTGCCGTCACAGACGACTACATCTCCACCGCTGAGCCTGTAGGCTCCCGAACCATTGCGCGCAAGTACGGCCTGGGAGTCAGTCCTGCTACCATCCGTAACGAGATGGCCGACCTTGAGGAAGAGGGCTACCTGGAGCAGCCTCACGCTTCGGCGGGGCGGATTCCGTCTGACAAGGGCTACAGGTTTTACGTTGACAGCCTGATGCTGGAGAAGCCGATCAGCAAGTCTGAGGAGGTACGGATCCGGAAGGAGTACCAGCGCAGGCGCGACAGCATCATCTCGCTCATACGCGCCACCGCGAGGGTGCTGGGGGAGATGAGCCAGTACGCGTCTGTGGTGATAGGCCCAACCGTAAAGGGCGCGGAGATACGACACATCCAGTTGGTGCCGCTCAGCTCGGACACCGTCCTCGTGGTGGTGGTGACCAACTCCGGCCTGGTGGAGCACAGGGTGCTCACCATAGAGCATGCGATGTCCCTGTCTGACCTTGACAGGATCTCGTGGGTCCTCAACAACAAACTGAGGGGAAGCACCCTGTCGGACATGCGCGGCCGGCTGCTGAAGGAGATCCAGGCTGAGGTCAGCGCCTACACATCGTTCCTGGAGAACATGTTCGAGCTGCTCATTGGGGCGATGCGTACGTCCGACACTGAGAAGGTGCACGTGGAAGGCGTCATGCAGCTTCTCGCGCAGCCTGAGTTCAGGGAGATAGAGAAGGCCCGCCCGGTCCTTGAGTTCCTCGAGTCTGACGAGCTGGTTCTGCGCGAACTCAGCGCGTCGGCGCGGGCGAGCCGAGGCACCGAAGTCACCATAGGTTCGGAACACGCCCTGGAGGAGCTGCGCAACTGCAGCATCGTGAGTGCCCCGTACGGGCCAGGTGGGCAGATGGTTGGAGCCGTGGCAGTCATAGGGCCTACGCGAATGGATTATGCCATGGCCACAGCCTTGGTGGGCTACATGGCGGAGCAGCTGTCGGAACTGCTTACCCGGCTCGATTGGTACAAATCTGCTGAATGAGGCGGTGTAGTTGACTTCACCCCGTGACTATTACGAGGTTCTGGGAGTAGACCGCGACGCCGACGAGGCCGAGATAAAGAAGGCGTACTGGAACCTTGCCCGCAAGTACCACCCCGACGTCAACCCCGGTGATACCGACGCGGAGGCCAAGTTCAAAGAGATAAACGAGGCGTATGAGGTGCTCTCCGACCCGGAGAAGCGTAGAAGGTACGACCTGTATGGAAGGAACGGCCAGGCCAGCGCAGACGGGGGATGGTCGCCCGACTTCGGCGGGTTCGACCCCTTCGGCGGCATCTTCGAGGCGTTCTTCGGTGACACAGTCTTCGGGCGCCAGCGCACCACTGCGGGTCCTGTGCGCGGAGACGACCTCAGGTACACACTCACCATCGACTTGGCGGAGGCGGCGTCAGGGACCACGCGAACCATCGAGTTCACGCGCGTGGGTATCTGCCGCCAGTGTTACGGGCATGGAACCGCCCCTGGCACATCCAGGATGAAATGCCCTGAGTGCGGGGGCACCGGCAGGGTGCAGTCTGTGAGCAGCACGCCGTTCGGCATGTTCACCAGGGTGACCACGTGCTCCCGCTGCGGGGGGGACGGCACGATCATCGAGAAGCCGTGCCCGGGCTGCGGCGGCAGCGGACGCCAGAAGGAGCCAGCCCAGGTGGAGGTCACCGTACCCCCGGGCGTGGACACCGGCGCGAAGCTCAGGTTGAGGGGAGAGGGGGACGCCGGACTCAGAGGCGGCTCGTCCGGCGACCTCTTCGTGGAGATCATAGTCAGGCCGCATGATGCGTTCGTGAGGGATGGTGACGATCTGCGGGTGAAGGTTCCGATATCCTTCCCCCAGGCAGCGCTCGGCGCGGAGCTTGAGCTTACTGCCATCGATGGCTCGCGCGTGACGCTGAAGGTGAAGCCAGGCACCCAGAGCGGCCAGGAGATTCGGATAAAGGGCAAGGGCATGCCCAGCCTCCGGGGCTACGGCCGCGGGGACCTGGTGGCCGAGGTTGCGGTGGTCATCCCCACGTCGCTGAGCCGGCGCGAGAGGGAGCTCCTGGAGGAGTTGGCTGCCCTGCAGGGTGACAGTGGCGCAGGCATAGGCAAAGGCAAGGCAGGCAAGCGAGGCAAGAAGTCCAAACGCAGTCCGTTTGACGTGTTCAAATGGAACTCGGATGCGAGAAGCGATGGAATGGCTTGAGTTATCTGCAGACGCCCCACCGGAGTTGGCCGAGAGCGTCGCCGACGTTTTCGCCAGCGTAGGGGCGTCTGGCGCTGTGTTCACAGGGCCCGCCATCACCCGGCAGGCCGCGGAGAACCGCGGAGAAGCCGGCGTGATCTTTCCCGATGTACTTAGCTCCGAAGGGCCGGTGAAGGTCTGCGCCTATCTTCCGCTCTGTGGCGAAGTTGAGGACAAGCTATCCCGGGTGCGTCGCCGCCTGCTCGAACCTCCTTTCAACGCCCGGGTGCAGCTGGGCGTCTCCACTGTGCAATCTGAAGACTGGGCCAGGGCGTGGAAGCGCCACTACCGCGTGGAGCGCGCGGGAAGCAGGATAGTGGTGGTGCCGTCGTGGATCGATTATCATCCGTGTGCAGACGAGGTCATCATCAGGCTCGATCCCGGCGAGGCCTTCGGCACCGGCCAGCATGAGACAACCCGCACTTGCCTGCAGGCTCTTGAGGAGTTCGTGTTCCCCGGCTGCCGCGTTCTGGACGTGGGGACCGGTTCCGGCGTACTGGCCATCGCCGCGGCCAAGCTGGGGGCAGGGTTCGTGAAGGCCGTCGACATCGACCCCGTGGCCGTGGAGGTGGCCAGGGCCAACGTTGAGCGGAACGGCGTGGATGGCAGTGTGCATGTGGCCGGAGGCAACCTGGCGTCTGGGGTTGTGGGGCGGTTCGATGTGGTGGTCGCGAACATCCTGGCGGAGGTGGTCTGCGTTCTCTCACAGGACGTTCCTGCGCTCTTGGCGCCTGGCGGGGCCTTCATCAGCTCGGGATACGTCAAGGCCAGCGTGCCGCAGGTGGTAGGGGCGCTGGAGTCCGCGGGCCACGAGGTGGTGCGGCGCGTGCAGGAAGGAGATTGGGTCACTCTGATCTCCAGGAGCAGGGGAGGGCCTGCAGCAGGTGCGTAGGTTCTTCGTGGAATCCCAGGACATCCAGGACGGGTGCGTCACCATCTGTGGCGGCGATGCCCGGCATATCGCCAAGGTGCTAAGGCTGGGCGCGGGCAGCATCATCCACGTGGTGGACAGTGCCGGGCGCGAACTTGAGGTGGCGCTGACCACCGTGGCGGACACGTGCGTGACGGGCGCCGTTGTCGCCGTGCGCGAACGCAGCTCCGCCTTGCCTTCGGTAGAGCTGACGCTGGTGCAGGGGTTACCCAAGGGCGACAAGATGGACCTGGTGGTTCAGAAGTGCACCGAGCTGGGGGTATCCCGGTTCATGCCGGTGCTCACCGCCAGGTCGGTGGCGAGGCCCGACTCCGGTGCGGCATCCCGCAGGGTTCAGCGCTGGCGCAGGATTGCGGCTGAGGCTGCAAAGCAATGCGGTGTGGGTAGGGCACCTGAGGTTCGGGACATACTTACCCTTGGCGAGGCACTGGGCCTGCTCAGCGAGGAGAAGCCATCCATGCTGTTTCCGTGGGAATGCGAGACCGAGAGCGGGCTGCGCCAGGCCCTGAGGCAGGTTGCGCTCTCGGATGTGCGCCGCATCGCTGTGTTCATCGGGCCTGAGGGAGGATTCGAACGAGAAGAAGCGAAAAGTGTGATTGAGGCTGGCGCAATACCGGTGAGCCTCGGCAGGCGCATATTGCGCACGGAAACCGCTGGCATGGTGGTCGCGGCCGTGATCATGTATGAGCTTGGCGAACTCGGCTAGACGGCACTTGACACCAGTCCGGTTGCCGCGTATACTGTGGGTAGGATACCCCCCTACCGTATATTGCGCGGCTACGGGATCCCATCTGATGGAGGACAAGGAGGACTGAGTTACTGATGGCGGTTGGTTCAAAGCCTGTTGAGGTAACGGATGCAAGCTTCGCGCAGGAGATAGATGCCTTCCCAGGCGTGGCGCTGGTGGACTTCTGGGCGGCCTGGTGCAGCCCATGCCGCATGCAGGGCCCCATCATCGACAAGCTCTCAGTTGAGATGAGCGGCCCCGACCTAAAGGTTGCCAAGCTCAACGTCGACGAGAACCCCGAGACGGCACAGAGATTCGGCATCATGAGCATCCCGACGCTTGTGGTGTTCAAGAACGGTAAGCCCATCGACAGGCTCGTGGGAGTCACCCCTCTGGCCGTGCTCAAGGCACGGATCGAGCGGGCCCAGGCTTCCTCGTAGGCCGGACGGATCGTAT
>ERZ773359.2430-NODE-2430-length-23447-cov-4.639150_pt1 | contig 23447 bp, 24 predicted proteins | sample MGYA00374955_ERZ773359 | MGnify/ENA primary metagenome ERZ773359 (study PRJEB29098, sample SAMN04486028) | biogas fermenter metagenome | study: EMG produced TPA metagenomics assembly of the Biogas fermentation microbial communities from Germany - Plant 4 DNA1...
ATTCCAGAAGCTTCATGGAGAATAGTTGTGGATAATATAAAAAAAGGAAAGGGGCCTATATTCTGGGATAATTTCTCTGATATATTATTATATCATATAAGAAAATCTACGCATCAAAGTATGAGAAACTTGCCAGAAATAAAGGAAGGCCTTGAATATAGGTTTAAAAAAGCTGGTGATGCTTCCTCTTGTTTTGAAGAATTAGTAAATTTAATAAAGACAAAAAGATACACGCGAACTCTTTTGCAAAGGAATTTGTGCCATATGCTATTGGATATAAATAAAAAAGATATAGAATATGCAAAAAGAATTGATTCTCCTATATATGTCCGTGTATTAGCACTTAATAATAAAGGAAGGAGCTTGCTTAAGGAAATTGGCAGGAAATCTAATACTCCAATAATCAATAAAGCCGCTGATTTTAAAGCTTCATCATCATTTTTAGAAAGAATGTTCTACTTAGATGTCTTGGCAACAGATATATATAACTTAGGATACAATAATAAAAAATATAAATTATCAGGTGAAGATTTTAGAACTTCCCCATTTTATGCAGAACTACCATAATAATCTTTCAAAGCTTTGTTTATCTTAGGTATGGCTTCTAAAGCAGCTTTTTCACCTTCTTCAATACATAAATCTACCTTAGTAAAATCTAAGGAATTGATATCTTTAATAATAGGACTTATAACTATGAAATCTTCTGTCAACATGTTTTCCACTAAAGTATTTTCCATAGCCTCTATGCTTTGCATAATGATTTCAAATAGATTCTTAGGCCTTAAGTTATTTTTCCCTTTGCATACATCTACGGCAATTATTATGTCTGCACCCATCTCTTTTACTAAAGCTGCAGGTACTCTATCTACAACACCGCCATCTACTAATACTAAATCGTCTATTTCAACGGGACAAAATATGCCTGGAATGGCTATGCTTGCTCTTATCGCTTGCCATAACGGTCCTTTATCAAATATATATCTTCTAGAGTTTATTATATCTGTCGCAACAATTCTTATAGGTATTTCCAGGTCCTCTATTGTTTTGTTTTTTGTTAGTATTCTAAATAACTCTTCAACTTTTTTTCCTGCCAACAATCCTTTTTTTGATACTGCCGGATCCATCCAGATTTCAGTTTTCATATTTTTTGCTAGCTTAATCATCATTTCCAAATCAATACCACAACAATATAAACCACCTATTAGGGCTCCTATACTGCTACCTGCTATATAACTGGGTTTTATATTGTTCTCTTCTAATATCTTTAATACTCCTAAATGGGCTAATCCTTTAGAGGCACCAGAGCCTAGTGCTAAACCAATTTTGGGTTTATTTAACAATAGCATACCACCCCTCAATGGCTATTTTAAAATTATTAGTATAGTTATCATTTCGTTTAATATAATATAATATCCTAAGTTTAATTGTTTGGTGATGCTATGATTAGAAAAAATATACATACATTTATAAATGCTTTAATATTTGTTTTCATCATATCCAGCATAATAGCTTTTCCAAAAGAAACTTTTAATGCTTCTTTAGAAGGCTTAGACCTTTGGTTTAATGTAGTATGCCCGGCCTTATTACCTTTTTTCATATGTGCAGAAATATTGGTGGGGCTTGGTGTGGTCAGTTTTATAGGTAGTATTTTTAGACCTCTAATGAGTATTATATTCAATATTCCAGGTGAAGGTGCCTTTGCTTTTGCAATGAGTATAGCTTCAGGCTATCCAGTTGGAGCTAAAATTACTGCCACTTTAAGAAGCAATAAACAATGTACTAAAGTGGAAGCTCAAAGAATGCTAAGCCTTTGCAGTACTTCAGGCCCCCTTTTCATAATAGGTGCTGTATCAGTAGGTATGCTAAAAAAACCTGAATTCGCTCCTTTATTGTTATTGTCTCATTATTTATCAGCAGTCACTTGTGGTTTCATTATGAGGTTCTATAAAAAAAATATAAAAGCTTCAAATAGTGCAATTATACAAAATCCTTTCAAAGAGTTAATAAAATATAGAGAAAAGGATGGTAGAAGCTTTGGACAGTTAATGGGGGATTCAATAAAAAATGGAGTAAGCCTAGTTTTGCTAGTAGGGGGCTATATAATAATATTCTCTGTAATATCAAGAGTCATAGAAATTACAGGATTACTAACTTTTATTACTAATGCTATAAACTTACTCCCTTTTATCAATATTGATAACAAACAGTATGTGTCTATGATGATTACAGGAATACTAGAAGTTACAAACGGCATAAAAGTATGTACATCACAATATTTGCCAGACATATTAAAAGTTATTATAATAAGTTTTTTTATTGGTTTTGGCGGTCTATCTATTAATGCTCAAGTATCAGGTATCATACAAGAAACTGATATAAACTTCCTCATTTACTTTTTTATGAAAATATTGCAAGGATTCTTGGCATCATTATATACATTGATTTTATATAAAATGCCAATTCACCAGGTTTTCAATAGCTATATACCACATAATAGTATTTCTTATCTTAATTGGTATAATAATATTACTCTATCAAGCTTATACTTAACTTGTTTTTTATTGATTTTAATACTATTATCTTTAGCAACTTTCATGTTTCGATGGATAAGAATAAAAAAATAAGCCGATTTACAGCTTATTTCTTTTATCCTTAGCTTTTATAATTTTTTAATTCTTCTCTATTTGCACTTATTGTAGATAATACTTTTTCAATCTTTGTTGATAACTCAGCAAGAATATCGTCGGCATAGGCTCTTGCTCCGAGTCTTATTTTTTTTGCATCCTGCTGTGCTGCACTTATTATCTCTTTTGCTTGCTCATTAGCCCTTTTAGTCACTTCGCTTTCATCAATCATAGCTTTTATTCTTCTATCTGCTTCTTGCCTTAATATTTCAGATTCTTTTTCTGCCTCTGCAAGAATCCTTTGCCTTTCTTCCTTTATTTTTTGAAGCCTTTCATCACATTCTTTTCTAATATTTTCTGCCTCTTTTTTAGCCTCTATCAATATTTTTTGTCTTTCTTCCTTAATCCATTGAGCTTGTTTCATTTCATCAGGAAGTTTAATCCTAACCTCTTTAATAATATCTAATAATTCTTCTTTATTGACAATAGCCTTTGTAGATAATGGCAAGTTAGATGCTTTTTCAATTATGTCTTCTAAGGCATCTAATAAATGCAAAACCTCCATAATACAACCCCCCAATCATTTTCATTGTTTGTTTGCCCTATATAATTCTTTTTCTACAATCTCTGGTATCAGTCCTTTTACACAACCTCCGAATCTAGCAACTTCTTTTATTAAGCTAGAACTCAAATAAGAATATTTATTGCTGGTCATCATAAAAACTGTTTCGATTTCAGGGTTCAATTTGCGATTCATTAAAGCCATTTGAAACTCATACTCAAAATCTGATACAGCTCTCAATCCTTTAATAATTGTATTAGCATTCTTTTTTTTCATAAACTCTGTTAATAATCCATCAAAAGATGCAATTTCTACATTTTTAATGTTTTTACAACTTTCCTTTAAAAATTCTAATCTTTTTTCAACAGAAAAAAGAGGTGATTTACTGCTATTTATAAGCACTGCTACAATGAGTTTATCAAATAATTTTGCTGCCCTTTCAATAATATCTAAATGACCATTTGTAACTGGATCAAAACTTCCAGGATATACTCCTATCCTCATTCAAATATCTCTCCAATCTACTTTTTAATTGCATATAATGAAAGGAATACATTACCGTATTTCTTTACTTTAAATCTCTCAAGTATATCAATTTCTTCAGGCAGTATCTCCTTTATTCCATGCTCAACTACAATTACACCATTTTTTGCCAGTAATTTAACATCTAATATTTTTCTAATAGCTTCTAGAGACAATCCTTGTTCGTAAGGCGGATCTATAAAAATAATATCAAATTTTCTACCTTGTTTAGATAAAATTTTAATTGCTGTAGCATAATCATTAAATAATACTTCAGTCTCCTTTAATATGTCAATTTTCTCTAAATTCTTTTTTAAAATCCTAATAGAACTCAAATGTGAATCAACAAATACTACTTCTCTTGCACCTCTGCTATATGCTTCTATTCCCACGCTACCGCTTCCAGCAAACAAATCTAAAAAATTTGAATCGATTACCAAATCGCCTAAAATGCTAAATAATGCTTCTTTTACTTTATCTGAGGTAGGTCTTATAGAGTCCGTATCAATTCTATTCAATCTTCTACCCTTTAGCTCTCCAGATATTACTCTCAAATAAACCCTCCTAACCAAACAACAATTATATTTTACCACAAAGCCTATTTTCAGACAAAATATGTTTTTTATGATGAGAATAAAAATATTTTAAATGCAAAATCTATGGATAGGGATATTAGTAAACACTATATTTCCCCATAGAGCTCTTCCTTCAATTTCTCCTCTCCCTATACTGGTGATTTATCACCAGTATTTTAATTTAATGCTATTTCATCTGTTATTTTTGCAAATTCATCATCCAAATATTTCTCCATCTTATGGTATTGTACATCTTTAATTTTCTTTTTTTTATATAATAAATCCACCGCTTCTTTTGATGCTTTGATAATATCATGATCTTTAGAAATATCAATTAACTTAAATTCTGGCATTCCATGCTGTTTTGTCCCTAATATTTCTCCGCTTCCTCTTAATTCTAAATCTTTTTTAGCAATCAAAAACCCATCATTAGTTTTTGTCATAAATCTCAATCTATCCTTGACACTTTTGCTGTTCGAATCAGATATAAGAATACAATATGATTGATGACTTCCTCTGCCTACTCTTCCTCTAAGCTGGTGAAGCTGAGCTAGTCCAAACCTCTCTGCATTTTCAATTATCATTATAGTAGCATTGGGCACATTAATCCCCACTTCAATAACAGTTGTAGACACAATTATATGAATATGGCCATTATAAAACTCTTCCATAATTTTTTCTTTTTCTTCATTTTTCATCTTACCATATATTAAACCAATATTATATCCTTTAAAATAACTTTTTTTGATCTTTTCACAATATTCTTTAGCTGAAATAAGTTCTAGTTTTTCTGATTCTTCTACTAAAGGGCATACAATATATGCTTGTCTGCCTTCATTTATAAGCTTTTTGACAAAATTAAAAAGCCTTTCTCTCTTATCAGAACCTATATAATAAGTTTCAATTTTTTTTCTATTAGGAGGTAATTCATCAATAACAGATATATCCAGATCACCATAAAGAACCAATGATAAAGTCCTGGGTATAGGAGTTGCGCTCATAACTAGCATATCCGGATTTGAAGCCTTGGATTTCAGCATAGCTCTCTGTCTTACACCAAATCTGTGCTGCTCATCAGTTATAACAAGCCCAAGATTATGAAATTCTAATTCTTCGTTTAATAAAGCATGGGTACCAATTACTATTTTTATATTACCCTTACTGATTTCCTCTTGTATCTCTTTTCTGTAACTCATCTTTAAACTACCGGTAACTAATGCTATGTTTATATTTTCCTCAATGATATTTATATAATTCTTTATGGTATCAAAATGCTGAGCAGCCAATATTTCAGTAGGTGCCATCATGACTCCCTGATAACCGCTTTTTACACAATTGATCAATGCTAAAAAAGCAATTACAGTTTTTCCAGAGCCTACATCTCCTTGAATCAATCTATTCATAGCAATTGGCCTTGTCATATCAAAAAGAACTTCTTCCAAAACTCTTTCTTGTGCCCCAGTAAGTTTATAAGGAAGTTTTTTAACTAAACCCGTTACCTCTTTAGATGCATTAAACTCTATTCCCTTTTCTTCATCAACAGAATTTCCCCTTAATTTAATCATATAAGATTGCAGAAAAAACACTTCTTGAAATTTTAACCTTCTTTGAGCCATCTGGAGGTTTTTTTCATCCTCCGGAAAATGTATATTTCTTATGGTAAAGTTTATCTCAGCTAACTTAAATGCTTTTCTAAAGTCAGCAGGAAATATTTCTTCAATTGTATTATCTGTATATTCTAATGCTGAATAAACCACTTTTCTAATTTCCTTTTGACTCAACCCTTCCGTCAGCCCATATTCGGGTACAATTCTAAGGGTATTAATACTATTTGAAACAGCCTTTTCATATTCGGGGCATTCCATTGTTATCCTATTGTTTATCAAGCTTGTTCTTCCTGAAAAAATAACTGTATCACCTGGTTTAAACATATCTTTTGCAAATCTGTTATTATAAAAAATCACAACTAAAGATCCTGTTTCATCAGAAACGATGAATTTTGTTATTAAAATACCTCTCTTGCTTTTTAATACTTCTGCTTTATTACTTATTATTCCTTTAATATTAAAATAACCGGCTGGGGAAACCTCTTTAATATTGGTAATTAATCTTTTATCTTTATATCTCTTGGGATAGTAATGGATCAAGTCCCTAATTGTGTTAATACCCAGTCTTGATAATCTTTTTGCTTTTGAACTGCCAATGCCCTTCAAAACCATTACGCTTTCGTCTAATTTATTCATATCAATACCTCATGTAAATAATACTTTATACCAATTAAAATGCGTAAATTATATTTAATTTACGCATCTTCATACTTGAAACCTTTATTCCACTGATAAAATATAATAATATAAAGGTTGCCCTCCAAAGTGGGTTTCTATATCACATTCAGTATAAATATCTTTAATATTGTCTTCTAGCCTTAAAGCTTCCTCTTCTTTAACTTCACTGCCATAATATACAGTGATCAGTGAAGAATCTTCATCTACCATATCATCAAGCACTTTCTTAATCACTTCATCAATTTCTTCTCCGACTGCAGATATATGACCATCTGTGATGCCTAGATAGTTACCTTCTTCAATATCTACTCCGTCAAAATTTGAATCTCTTATTGCATAAGTAATTAGGCCTGTCTTCACTTCTTCAATAGCTTTAGTCATTTTCTTTATATTATCATCAGGAGATTTCTCCTGATCTAGCGCCATCAAGGCACTTATACCTTGAGGTATGGATTTTGTGGGAATAACAATAATATTTTTTTGAGATAAAGATTTTGCTTGGTTTGCAGCCATTATAATGTTGCTATTATTAGGCAGTATTATTATGTTTTCAGCTTTAATCTTATCAATACTATTCAATATATCTTCAGTGCTAGGGTTCATAGTTTGTCCGCCCTCAATTATTTCGTCTGTTCCTATATCTTTAAAGATCCTAGATATTCCTGAACCCATAGCTACAGCTACTATACCATAACGTTTGAACTCTTGAATAGACTTTTTTTCTTCCTCATTAATAAGTATCTCTTGATGCTGTTCCCTCATGTTATCTATTTTAATTTTAGATAATACACCTAACTTAAGGGCTTCTTCAATAACTATTCCCGGGTTATTAGTATGAACATGAACTTTAACTATATTCTCATCTCCAACTACCACTATAGAATCCCCTATTTCAGCTATTTTCATTCTAAAAGTATCCGAATCTATATCTTTACCTTTTATCAAAAATTCAGTACAATATCCAAAAACTATTTCATCTACATCATCATATACTGGTTTGGAAATATCAACTTTCTCTTCGTATCCATCTAATAATTGAACTACTTCCTCTGTAACAAGATACTGATACATGCCTTTAAGAATAAATAATAACCCCATACCTCCTGCATCTACTACACCAGCTTGCTTTAAAATAGATAACATTTCAGGAGTTTTATTTAATGTTTCATCGGCTTTATCTATAACTTTACCTAGAAAATCTACAACATCTGTTGTGTTTTTCACCGTCTTTATACCATATTCGGCGCTTTCTCTTATAACAGTCAATATAGTCCCCTCTGTGGGCTTCATCACTGCCTTATATGCGGTATTTGAACCTTCCAATAATGCATTAGCTAATGAAACAGAATCTATATTTTCTAGATTCTTCAAGCTTTTAGCGAAACCTCTGAATATTTGTGAGAGTATAACTCCTGAATTTCCTCTAGCTCCCATTAATGAACCATTGGCTGCTGAATCTGCTATGGAACTAACCTCCATTATATTGCATTTGTTTATTTCTTTTACTGCTGAACTCATAGTCAATGACATGTTTGTGCCTGTATCTCCATCCGGTACGGGAAAAACATTCAGTTGATTAACTAAGCTTTTATTATTTTCAAGATTATTTGCTCCTGATATTATCATATTCTTAAACTGTAAAGCATTTATTACTTTTTTGTGTATGTCTGACAAATTTAGAACCTCCTTAATAGAGCTATACTCTAACTCCTTGTACATTAATATTAACCTTTTTTACTTTTAAACCTGTTAAATTCTCTAAAGTATATTTTACTTTTCTGATAATGTTATCTGCTATAACAGATATCTTTGTTCCAAATTCAACAATGATATATAAATCTATTATTATTTCATCCCCATCAGAAGTTACTTTTACTCCTTTGCTGAGGTTCTCTCTTTTCAATAACTCAACTATTCCATCCTTGGCACTTTTTGAAGCCATTCCAACAATACCATAGCATTCAGTAGCAGCCAAACCTGCCAAGGATGCCAAAACATCATCGGATAAGTATATTTCACCAAAATCTGTTCTCATTCTACCTGGCATTATAATATCGCCTCCTGCTTTTTAAGTATATTTTATATTATATAATTATTTTCTTCAACAAATAATATGTAATATGATTTTTCATTATATAATATTCTTACAGAAAAGCTAATTTAATATTTTTCATTGTAAACAATATGAATCTATGTTATAAATTAAGTAACTTATAGCTTTTTAACTAAATATTTTATTCGTATTATTGCCTTTAGCCCAATATATGTGTTAAAATAATAATGTTTTATTTGAGAGTAATCAACCGAAGGAGGTGTATATATATGGCTAGGCATTGTGAAGTGTGCGGAAAGGGTATGATTTCAGGAAATAAGAAAAGTCATTCAAACAGACATAGTAGGAGAGTATGGCTACCTAATATTAAAACTGTTAGAGCTGTTGTAAATGGTGCTCCCAAAAGAATTCATGTATGTACTAGATGTATCAGATCTGGAAAAGTTGAAAGGGCATTATAAAGGCAAATATAAGCTTACTGAACCATACTTCTTTGGAAAATTGATTCAGTAAAATGACTTTAGAGAGGTTTCACTGGAAACCTTTCTTTAGTTTTTGTACAAGTATATTCCTGCACAAATCAATGCTATTGCTGATAGGAATAGCATTGATAAGAGGCATAGTTACTGCTAACAAGATACCAAATCCGATAGAAAAAACCAAAAGACCTGCAACCTTTTTCTTTTTATAGCTCATAACTCTACCTCCTTTAACGAAAAAATGAAGTATATATTAGATAAAAAATTGAACCAATAAGTAAGAATATTAGAGTATACCAAGCCCAAGCAGGCAGTATTCTAACAATTATAACTGCTGCAAAAACTATGCACATGATACCTGCTAATCTCTTATAAGAATAGCCCATACATACTCCCCCAAATAAAAAACCTTTATACTTATATGATATATAATACTCGTATAAAGGTAATTTTGTTACTCAATCTTGCGATTTTATAACTAACAGATATCCTTTTTTTATTTTTATTTCTACTTTATCATCCTTAAATTCATTGCTTATGCCTAAGGTATCACCTATTTCAATTGTTTCATTCTCCAGATCATATTTTGCTCCACTGATACTTATGCCTTCCACCCGTTCTGATAGAGGAAACAACGAAAAATAATCTCCTAGATGTCCTTTTATAGAAATCTCATTATTTATTAAATAAATTTCATTTTGCTTATCTGCAATATAAATATTTATGTTATTATCAACTCCAAGTTTTAATAAAGAAATATTAGCTAAGGTGTGATCTACTCTACTGCCAGTGGCTCCCAGTAAAACTATCTCCTTAGAAAAATTCATGGCTCTTAGTACACATATATGACTATCTGTCTTATCTTTTTCTATAGGATGTCTTTCTATCTTTACACCTTTTCTTTTATAATACTCCGTATAGTCATTATTTGATGAATCAAAATCTCCTATTATTAAGTCTGGAATTATACTCATTTTATAAGCATGTCTTGTTCCTCCATCTGCACATATGACATAATCTGCTTTTTTTATTATCTGAATTCCATACTCATAATCTGTCAAATCTCCATTACATATTATTACTGTCTTCATTTATTTCCATCTGCCTTTTTCATAATCCTTATAGTTTCTTTTATATTATCTGAATTAAATATAGCAGTGCCTGAAACAATTATTTCTGCTCCGCATTTACATACCTTATCTATATTGTTTAACCCTATGCCTCCATCAACTTGAATTGGTATTGATTTGCCATGGTCTCTTAAATATTCTTTAAGTCTAGTTATTTTATCAAAAATTGCAGGAATAAACGTCTGTCCGCCAAAACCAGGATTAACAGACATAACCAAAATCATATCCAAATCATCCAATATATAATCTAAAACGTTAATTGGTGTAGCAGGATTTAAAGCTACACTTGCCTTTACCCCTGCTTGTTTGATCATTTGTATAAGTCTGTGAGCATGCTTAGTAGCTTCTATGTGTACAGTTATAAGATTTGCTCCGGCATCTACAAAGTCCTTAATGTGTTTTTCAGGATTTTCTATCATCAAATGGACATCAAAAAACATGTCTGTAACTTTTCTCAAGCTTTTTACTACAGGTGCACCTATGGTTATATTTGGTACAAAGTGACCATCCATAACATCTATATGGAGCATATCAGCCCCCGCTTCTTCTACGATTTTAATATCTGATGCCAAATTAGCAAAATTCGCCGATAATATGGATGGGGCTATCTTTATCAATTCAATACCTCCTATGTTTCATTAAATCACATAATATTTTTATATAATACTCATACCTTATAGGATTTATATTTCCTTCTTCCAAAGCTAACTTGACTCTACAATCCGGTTCTTTATAATGTCTGCAAGATGGATATCTGCAATTCAGATAATCATGAAATTCTGGAAATAGGTATTGTAGCTCTTCCTCTTCAATATCCATTAAATCAAAAGAGGTAAAGCCAGGAGTGTCCACTACCATACCTCCAGAATTCAGTTTTAATAGTTCGGCATGTCTTGTTGTATGGGTTCCCCTTTTTGTTTTATGGCTTATTTCTCCTGTTTTTAAATATAAGCCCGGATTGATAGCATTAAGTAACGAAGATTTGCCGACACCTGAAGGTCCTGCAAATACCGATACACTCCCTGTCAACTTTTCTTTTAATTCATCTATACCAATTTTATCCAATGCGCTGGTGCAAATATATTCATATGGTACACTTGAAAGCATTTTTATTATAGGCTCAGCTTCATTGTACTGATCTAAATCAATTTTATTTAGACATACAACAACCTTCAGACCAATATGTTCGTTATAAACTAAAAACTTCTGTAGCAGAGACATATCTATATCAGGCTTTTTAATAGCAAATACAATAACCACTTGATCAACATTTGCAACCATAGGTCTTTTCAGTTGATTTTTTCTTTCATGTATATTGATAATGTATCCTTGCTTCGTTTTTTTATTTATTTCAATATCTACAATATCTCCAACTAAAGGAACTATATTATCTTTTCTGAACTTGCCCCTAGCTCTACATTCATATATGTTTTGACCTGTATCAACATAATAGAAACCGCCTATACCTTTTACAATTGTGCCTGATACCATAATCATCCTCCACTAAAAATGGTAGATTGTACTATCATGAAAGCTGTTGTTTATATAGACCTCAAATAAAACCTCTCCTGTACCATTTACTTCTATTTTTAAAGGACTATCTGATGGTGAATGGTTGTTCTCATAAATCAAAGAACTTTTATCCCCTTCAATCTTGAATATGGTAACCTTCATAGTTTCAAGATTTTTAGGCAAATCTACACTTAAATATGTCTTTTTTGCAGGTTCTTCCTTAGGACCTTTGCTTATTACAAAGTTTACCACACTTTTTTTGCTCACTTCAGTACCTGCTTTAGGGCTTTGCCTTATAACGCTACCTGCTGGTATTTCATCACTATGTTCTTCACTGACATCGCCTAAAATCAAATCTAAAACTATAAGTTGATTCCTTACCTCATCCATAGTTGCTCCTGTAAAATCTGTCATGAAAAATTTCTCTGGTCCGCCACTTATGACATAATCAATTCTTGTGCCTTCATCAACAGTTAATCCATGGGCGATACTTTGTCTAATAACCACACCGCTTGGAAACTGGCTGTATTCTTGTGATACTTCCCCTTCTTCCAAACCATAACTTTCTAGTATTATATCAACTTCATCAAAATTTTTTCCTACAATATTTGGAACCTCAACTTTCTTAGGCCCTTTACTTATTATAACCCTCACTGGATTTGTAACTTTATTCTGGGTATCTGGTTTAGGATCCTGAATAACTACATGACCTTCTGGCACATCTTTATTAAACACTCTTTCTTCTGCTACATCCATAACAAGACCTACAGACTCCAGTTCTTTCCTAGCATCTTCCTCACTATAACCTATAATATTGGGCACTCTTACAACTTTAACATTAAAGATGCTATTTAAAAACATGTAACCTGCAAAAATCATTAAGGCAAGAAATGCACCTGAAAGTATTGCTATAACCGTTATTTTTTTGCTGCTGCCAGACTTCTTAGTTTTTTCTTCTGTTACCATTTTATTTTCTAACTCTTCTTTCACATCTGTATACTTAATAGGTTCCATTATTTTAGTATTTTCGTCCAATATTTTATTTTTCTTTACAAAATCTCCATTTGGCATTATTAATGACTGTTTCAAGTCAGCGATAATCTCTGTAACGCTACCGTATCTCTGATTGACATCCTTTTCCATCGCTTTCAATATAATATCTTCTAAGCTTTTAGGTATCTTGCTGTTTATACTTCTTGGCCTTTCAGGTTCTTCCTGTATATGTTTCAATGCAACCGATATAGGAGTCTCTCCTTCAAAAGGAATTCTTCCAGTTACAAGTTCATACATGACTACTCCTAAGGAATAGATATCTGACTTTTCATCAGTATAACCTCCCCTTGCTTGCTCCGGAGAGAAATAATGAACAGAACCAATAATATTTCCAGTATTAGTTATTGTTGTTGAAGAGACAGCCCTCGCAATTCCAAAATCTGTAACTTTAACAGTATTATCATCCTTTATCATAATGTTATGAGATTTAATATCTCTGTGAACTATGTGATTAGCATGGGCATGCTCTAGAGCTGAAGCAATCTGGAGAGAAATATTGGTTGCAAATTCTATACCCAAAGCTCCTTTAGATTTGATCAATTCCTTTAAAGTTTGGCCTTTTATATACTCCATTACTATATAATATATATCATCTTCCATTCCTACATCATATATGCCTACAATATTAGGATGGGATAGGCTAGCTGCAGCTTGAGATTCTCTCTTGAATTTTTTAACAAATTCTTCATCACCAGTGAATTCAGACCTTAATATTTTCACTGCAACATATCTATTTAATAATCGGCATTTAGCTTTATAAACAAGAGCCATGCCTCCTCCGCCTATTTTTTCAAGTATTTCATATCTTCCACCCAGTACTTTACCTATCATGAGCTTCACCCCCTAGCTGAACTTCAATAACAACCACTGTCACATTGTCGAGACCTCCATTGAGGTTAGCCTTATTTATCAGTTCATGACATATAGCTTTATATTCTTTAACAGATATTATGGTATCTAAAATTTCCTTGTCAGATAGCATATTAGACAAACCATCAGTACATATAAGTATAAAATCTCCATCATTTATAGTTATGTTTTTTACATCAACTTGTAAATCTTTTGAAGTTCCCAAGGCTCTTGTTATTAGATTTTTTTGAGGATGATGGATTGCTTCTTCCGGTTTTATTGTGCCATTCTTTATTAGCTCAGCTACATAGGAATGGTCTTCCGTTATTTTTGATATTCTCCTATCTTTTATTAGATACATTCTACTATCTCCTACATGTCCTATTACCAAATTATTTTTTATAATTAAAGCCAATGTTAAAGTTGTTCCCATACCAGATAAGGTTCTATTTTCTATGGAACGTTTATATACCTTTTCATTTGCAAATAAAAAAGCATCTGTTACCAATTTTTTATAATCCTCTATCTTATAATCATTGGATTTTTTCACAGCTTTCTCTACAAAATCTTTTACTTCTGAAACTGCCATCCTGCTTGCTATTTCGCCTGCATTATGTCCTCCCATTCCATCCGCTACTATACATAAGTAAGGTTTTCCATATTCATATTTATTTTGGTAGTAATAAGAGTCTTCATTTACTTTTCTTACTAAACCGATGTGAGAAACTCCATAGGCCCTCATCAAAACACCTCTATCTTTATCAAATAAATTATTATCATTATACACTCAAAAGTAATTATTTCGACATTCTATTTAAAATTCCTTTTTTCTTAAAAACCTATATTAAAGTATAATTTTACCTTAATACTAACTTAACCTAATATTTTCTTAACAACTCTTAATAAAGAGAAGCGAAAGCATTCTATGAACTACAGAATTGGTAAGCGGGTTCGGACTAAATCTTTACTCCTTTGGAGTTTAGATAAAGTAGACTTATATATTTTTTAAAAAATCAGTTATCCGATAGATAACTTTTCCTCAGTTGTCCACAAGCTCCTTGAATATCAGTTCCCAACTCTCTTCTCAAAGTTACAGGTAGTCCGCTTTCTCTTATTATTTTTATAAACTCATTAATATTGCTTAATTCTGATCTTTTATATTCTTTACCTTTAACAGGGTTTATAGGTATTAGATTAATATGACATAGTTTCTCTTTTAGTAGTTTAGATAGTGTTTTTGCATCCTCTTGACTGTCGTTTATGCCATCGATTAGGGCATATTCAAAGGTAATTCTCCTATTTGTATTTTCGATATAGTAATCACAAGCCTTCATTAATTCTTCAATATTATATTTTCGGTTTATTGGCATAAGCATGCTCCTAATCTCATCATTGGCACTGTGTAATGATACAGCTAAATTACATTGAAGATTTTCATCAGCAAAATCATATATGGCAGGAACTAATCCAGAGGTTGAAATTGTTATATGTCTCATGCCAATATTTATGCCATCTTTATGATTAACTATCTTAAGAAATTTAATCACTTCATTATAATTATCAAAAGGTTCACCAATGCCCATAATAACTATATTTGATATTTTTATTCCGCTTTCCCTTTCTACAGCCATAATTTCTTCGATCATTTCTCCAGCGCTAAGGTTTCTCACTAATCCCCCTTCTGTTGAAGCACAAAAACTACAATGCATTCTACATCCTACCTGACTAGAAATACAAATAGAATATCCATGCTTGTATTTCATCAACACACATTCTACAACATTATTATCTTCAAGTACAAGAAGGTATTTTATTGTACCATCCTTAGATTGTTGTTTATCTATTGCATGGGCTCTGCCTATATAATAATTTTCATTTAAATATTCAATTATATCTTTAGGTAAGTTTTTCATATCCTTAAATTTTTCTACATCCTTATAGATCCATTGAAATATTTGTCTTGCTCTATACTTCGGATATCCGTTATCTAGCATTAATCCTTCCAATTCTTCAAAGGTAAGATTTTTTATGTTTGATTTTACCATTATGCCCACTCCATCATTTCTTAATCATTCTCGCAATAAAAAATCCATCAGTTTTATGAATATTGGGATATAGTTCTATATATCCTTCCTTAGCATTTGGTGCATAAATGTTTTGAGGTAATAAGCCTTCTATACTATCCAAACAAAAATCTTCATTATCTCCAAGAAATCTTTTAACAATGTCAATATTTTCTTTCTTGTTTAAAGTGCACGTGCTATATACCAGTACTCCTCCTTTTTTTAAATAATGTGAACTGCTTCTTAGAATTGAATATTGTAAATTATGCAGCTCATCCATATCATTTGGTTTCTTTTTCCATCTAAGATCCGGCTTACGCCTTAGGAGTCCTAATCCACTACAAGGAGCATCCACCAATACGCCATCTGCCTTTCTTATATAGGATTCGTCTAAATTTCGTGCATCAAATAATTGAGTATCAACGATTTTTATTCCAAGCCGTTCACAAGCTTTATTAATCAATTCTAATTTATGTTTATATATATCTCTGGCAATAATTTTTCCCTCATTATTCATTAATTCTGCCATATGAGCAGCTTTTCCTCCAGGAGCGCTACAAACATCCATTATCATCCATCCTGGCTTAGGATTCATTACCTTACTTACCAGCATAGAGCTTTCGTCCTGTACTGAAAAATAACCTTTTTTAAATATATCAATACCTTCTATGGAAGAAGTTCCCTTTATTATTAATGCCTCCTCATTGAATAGTCCATCATCACATTTAATATCATATGATTCAAGAATATCCATCACTTCTTGTTTATGTGTCTTTAATCTATTTACTCTTATTGTAAGAGGAGGAGGTTCATTATTGCTTTTTATCAATTCTTCGGTAAAATCTACCCCATAATGATCTAACAATATTTCCATCAACCATTTAGGATGTGAGTATTTTATTGAGAGATATTCTTCCAAATTCTCCTTATCAGGATATCCAATATTATCTTTGTTTCTTGATACATTCCTTAGCAAGCCGTTGACAAATTTACTGGAACCAATATTATCGTATTTTTTAGCTAGTTCAACACTTTCGTTGCAGACTGCAGAATCAGGTATCTTGTCAAGAAATAATATTTGATATATCCCGCTTCTAATAATATTTTTTACATTAGATTTAATTTTTTCTTCCTTTATTTTAGAGAACTGTTTTATTACCCAATCTATATAAATCAGATTTCTAAGCGTCCCATTTACTATCTCTGTAACCAATGCTTTATCAAGTTTTGTCAAATTTGATTTGTTCAATCTTCTCCTAAGTTCAATATTTGAATAGGCATCCTTATCGATAATATTATTTAATATCAGATAAGCCTCTTCCCTAGCCCAGTTCTTTCTCATATATACACTCCTTGCATAAAAGACTGATAGCGTATGCTATCAGTCTCTTCTCCCTCTTATTATTAATAGTCTCAATAACTGAAGTACAGCAGTAACAGTAGCAGCTACATAGGTAAGAGCTGCGGCAGAAAGAACTTTTTTCGCACCATAAATTTCTCCCCTGTCCACTAAACCATAATCCTCTAATGCAATTATTGCTCTTTTACTGGCATTATATTCAACTGGTAATGTAACAATTTGGAATAAAACTGCAGCACTGAAAAAATAAATGCCTAGAGTAAAAAGTTCCATCATATTAAGTAGCAATGCAATAAGTATCAGAAACCAAGCTGCCTGAGAACCAAAAGATGCAATAGGTGCAATTGCATTCCTCAACATAAGTGGTGCATAATTCTCACTGTGCTGGATTGCATGGCCACATTCATGAGCCGCAACTCCTGCTGATGCTAAAGAGTTCCCATTATAAACATTATAGGATAGTCTTAAAACTCTATTTCTTGGATCATAATGGTCTGTTAAGTTTCCTCTGACCATTTCAATAGGAACATTATTTAAGCCATTGGCATCTAATATCCTTCTTGCAACCTCATATCCTGTATAGCCATTGGTGTTTCTGACTCTTAGAAATTTATTAAAGGTTGTAGATATCTTTGTCTGTGCATAAAAAGCAAATATCATTGCTGGTATTAGCAATATAAATGTAGGATCATAATATCTGTAACCGTAGAACATATACAATCCTCCTTAACCTAAAATAGCATTTTTATTGATTTTATGTCCTCTCAAATATGCCTCTACATCCATTCTCTTTTGATTTTCGAATTGAATCTCCGTAACACGTAAAAAGCCTTTTCCACAACTTATAATAATATTATCCTTGTTAACTTCAGTAATCACACCATACTGATGATTCCTTTTCTCTTTATCTATTATATCTGCTTTAAAAATCTTGAACATTTTTTCTTCATAATAGGAAAAAGCACTGGGCCATGGATATGTGCCTCTTATTAAATTCTTTATCTTTCTACAATCCAAAGACCAATCTATTTTGCCTATATCTTTTGTTAGAATGGGAGCATAGGTGGCTTCTTCTTCATTTTGTTTTATTCTTATTATTTTCCCCATATTTATATTTTCCAATGTTTCTATTAGTGTTTCTGCTCCAAGCAAAGAAAGCCTATCATGAAGTTCTTGAGCATTTATTTCATCATCAATTTCTATTTGTTTTTTTAATATCATGTCTCCAGTATCCAATCCTTCATCCATATACATAGTAGTCACACCAGTTACTTTGTCTCCGTTTATAATGCTCCAATTTATAGGCGCTGCTCCCCTTAATTTAGGTAGCAAAGAAGCATGAACATTTATACAGCCTAAAGGAGGTAGGTCTAATATCTCCTTAGATAGTATCTGACCAAAAGCTACTACGACTATCACATCTGGTTCGAGGTCTTTTATTATCTTAATGAACTCGGGATCCTTTATTCTTTCTGGTTGATATACTTGAAGCCCCAAATCCAAAGCAGCTTTTTTTACAGGAGGATAAACCATTTTTTTCCCTCTACCCTTAGGTCTATCTGGTTGAACTACAACAGCGCATATGTCATATGACTTATTATAAAGTGCCTTTAAGCTAGGCACTGCAAAATCTGGCGTACCCATAAAAACTATTCTCATCTTAATCTCTTCCTTGTTCTTTTATTGTTATAGCTTTATCTGTGAATAATATACCATTTAAATGATCTATTTCATGGCATAAAGCTACAGCTAATAGGTCTTCTCCCACAATTTCAAAGGTTTCTCCCTTTCTATTTTGTGCCCTTGCAATAACTTTCTGAGGTCTTTTCACAACTCCAGATTTCCCTGGAATGCTTAAACAACCTTCTTCGCTCATCTGTTCTCCACTTTCATATACGATGATTGGATTTATCAATTCTATTAAACCTTCTCCTACATCAATAACAACTACTCTTCTTAAAACTCCAACTTGAGGTGCTGCTAATCCAACACCTTGAGCATCTCGCATAGTCTCTGCCATGTCTTCCAATAAAGTAATTATTCTTTCATCTATTTTTTCTACCTTTCTGGCAGTTTTTCTCAATATTTCATCTGTGTCCTTTCTTATGGTTCTAATGGCCATCATAACCCTCCTATATTTTACTTTAACATTACTATAGCATATTTAGAGGATTAATATCTACACTAATACTTACATCTTTAAGCTTTGATGTACTGTAATCATTATAATCTTTTAATATATCTATCAATCCCCTTTCTGTTTTGTTTTTTAGTATAAGCTGCCATCTATATCTGTTATTTATTTTTGACAATGGAGCTGGAGAAGGACCCCAAAGCTTCATATCAATGAATCTACTTTTTATTTTATTAATTATTCTTGCTGATTCTTTTGCTGCGTTTATAACTTTTTCTTCGTTATACCCACTAATTATTATTTGCCCTAGATGAGAAAATGGTGGATAATCCATTTCTTCTCTTAACTTTATTTCGTCTTTATAAAATCCTACATAATCATGGTTTTTAGCATAATATAAACTATAGTGTTCAGGAGAATAGGATTGAATAATAACTTTTCCCGACTTTTCTCCTCTGCCTGCTCTTCCTGCTGATTGGGTTATCATTTGAAACGTTCTTTCTGATGCTCTAAAATCTGGTAAGTTTAAATAGGTATCTGAGGTTATAATGCCTACCAATGTTACATCAGGAAAATCATGTCCCTTTCCAATCATTTGAGTTCCAATTAGAACATTTGCCTCTCTATTTCTAAACTTATCAAGGATTATCTTATGGGAATCCTTTTTAGTAGTTGTATCTGCATCCATTCTTAGGGTTTTAATACTCCGGAATCTATTTTCAAATTCTTTTTCTACTCTTTGAGTTCCAATACCAAAATATTTAATATGACTGCTTTTGCAACTAGGGCACTTTACAGGATTAGATCTGGAATAACCACAATAATGGCAAGACAGATAATTCCCTTTAGCATGATAAGTTAAGGAAATATTGCAGTTTGGACATTTAGCCACATAACCGCAGCTTCTACAGGAAACAAAAGTGGAGTAACCTCTTCTATTTAAAAATAGTATCAATTGATTATTATTGTTCAAAGTATTGTTTATTTCATCAGTAAGTTTATTACTGAAAATACTCTTATTTCCACTTTTCAATTCCTCTCTCATGTCAATTATTTCAATGTTAGGCATAGACCTGTTATTTACTCTGGAATTAATAGATACCAATCTCATATTATTAATATTATTTATAGCATAGTAATAATTTTCAATAGAAGGAGTAGCTGATCCTAGCAGCAAACTAGCTCCCTCTATTTGGCTTCTTTTTATAGCAATTTCTCTTGCATCATACTTAGGTCTAATTTCTGATTTATATGTACTTTCATGCTCCTCATCAATAATTATTATTCCAAGATTATTGAATGGTGCAAATACAGCCGATCTAGCTCCAACGACTACTCTTGCCTTGCCTTGAGAAATCCTTCTCCATTCATCATATTTTTCACCATCGGAAAGACCACTATGCAACACTGCCACTGTATCCCCAAATCTACTTACAAATCGCCTTATCATTTGAGGTGTTAATGCAATTTCAGGCACAAGTATGATTCCTTGTTTTCCCTTTCTTAATTCCTCTTCAATCAAATTAATATATATTTCAGTTTTTCCACTGCCTGTAACACCGTGAAGCAATACATATTGACCTTCGCTAAAATACCTTTTTATTTCTTTTATTGCCTTAGTTTGTTCATGGGTTAGTATTTTTCTTTCCTCTGCAGGTAATTTTTCTTGTACTAATCTATATACTTCTTTTTCCTCAATTCTTATATAGCCTTTTATTAACATGCTGTTAATAGTCTCTTGTGCTATACCATAATCTTTTTTCACCTTAGAAAGCTCAATACCAGGATCAGTTAAAACCAAATCAAGGAGAAGTTTTTGCTTTTTTGCATTAGCAGGAATTTTTACATTTATCGTATTTGCAGGATAAATGTATTTTTCATATTTTATACTTTCTTGTTTTTTTAGTTTTTGTAGTCTTTTCAATATATTAAGCTTTAAAAGCTTTCTAAGTGCTTTATCCAACGCATTATCGCTAAAGCTTTCTCTTAATTCTTCCCTGGAAACACTTCCGCCCTTTTCCTCAATAAAGTATACTATCTCTGTCATTATCTGAGGATAACCTTCCTTTAGTAATTCTGTAGGTTTTATATTATTATTTAACTCATAGTAATATGTATTTTTAATTCTAATATTTGACGGTAATATACTATGAATAGCTTCAATATAGTAACACAAGTATTTCTCTCTCATCCAAGCTACAAGCTTCAGCATATTGGGGGATAGAAATATATCATTACTAACTAGCTTCACTATAGTTTTTAACCTTTCTTTATCAAAATCAATGCTGTCCTTTATTCCTACTACATAACCTTCTACTTTTTTATTAGACCTTCCAAAAGGTACTATAACTCTACAACCAATTTTTATCTCCATATCTTCTGGTATTAGATAGCTATAAATCTTATCTGTTTCTTTACATTTATTATCTACAATTATTTGAGCAATTCTAACATCATCCATTACCTCTCCACCTCCCCCTTCCATGTTTATGAATTTTAAAAAAGCGCACTTAAGTACGCTTATAATTTAAGTATTCTATCTAATATTAAATCAGCTAAATCAAGTTTTGTCATCTTAGGTAAACTATCCACATTTCCTTTTCTGTCTATTATCTTAACCACATTGGTATCCGTACCAAAACCTGCTCCTTCAGTATATAAATCATTGGCAACTATGAAATCTAGATTCTTCTTTATGACTTTTTCTTTTGCATTTTCAATGAGATCTTGGGTTTCCATAGCAAAGCCAACTAAAATCTTATCTCCCTTTATCTTTCCTAACTCATATAATATATCTGGATTTTTTACTAATTCTATACTAAGTTTTTCATTGTCTTTCTTCATTTTTTGTTGATGAGATATTGCAGGAGCATAATCTGCAACTGCTGCACTCATTATCACAATATTTGCTTCATCATAATGCTCCATAATTCTTTTCTGCATATCTTTTGCTGAATTTACAGATATGAGCTGAACTCCTTCAGGTGCTTTCAGTATGGTTGGGCCTGATATAAGATACACTTTTGCTCCTCTTGCCATTGCTTTCTGTGCAATTGCATAACCCATTTTCCCGGTAGAATGATTGGATATATATCTAACTGGATCAATAGCCTCTCTTGTCGGACCAGCAGTGACAATAATTGTTTTCCCAGCAAAATCTTTTTTTCTATCCAACATGCTGTTAATATATGACTCAATAACATCAGGTTCTGCCATCTTACCTATTCCCATATCTCCACAGGCTAACCTGCCTTTACTGGGTTCTATAAATTTATAACCTAATGCTTTTAATCGTTCAATATTTGATTGTAATATTGGATTTTCATACATATTACAATTCATAGCAGGAGCAAACACTACAGGTGCTTTAGTGGCCATCACTGTAGTAGTTAGCATGTCATCAGCAATTCCATTAGCTATTTTTCCAATTATATTAGCAGTTGCAGGAGCAATAATGAATAAATCTGCTTTTTTGGCAAGGGAAATATGCTGTATTTCCCAGTATTTAGGTTCCTTAAACATATCAACAATTACTTGATTAGAAGATAAGGATTGAAAAGTAAGTGGATTAATAAATTTAGTAGCATTTTGAGTCATTATTACATCAACATTAGCCTCTGCTTTAACCAAGCGGCTAACTAAATCACATGCTTTATAAGCCGCAATTCCGCCAGTAACACCAAGGACTATATTTTTATTCTTTAGCATTTGCTTCACCTGATCTTTTATTTTGTTTACCGCTTACACACTTTAGCTTTCCTTCTGCAACTTCTTCCATGGCTATTGTAACAGGTTTTAGTGAATTGGTTTCCACTAAGCTTGATTGCCCATCTACAAGTTGCCGGGCTCTCTTAGCAACAGCAACAACTAGAGTATATTTACTATCAACTTTATCAAATAACTTATTCATCGTCGGACTTATCATCATTATAATTCCTCCTTGAATTCTGACAAATCAAAATTGTATCTACTTAATTTGCACTTTTCAGCCTTAATTATACAATAAATATTTTCCACGGCTTTATGCAAATCATCATTGACAACAATATAGTTATAGTACTCTGCTTGCTGAATTTCATCAAATGCACATCTCATTCTTTTGTCAATATCTTTTTGAGCCTCAGTACCTCTTTTAAAAATCCTCTTTTTCAATTCTTTTAAAGAAGGAGGCATTATAAAAATAAAAATACCATCATCATAATTTTCTTTTACTTGTTTTGCCCCTTGAATATCTATCTCTAATATT
>ERZ773359.2436-NODE-2436-length-23423-cov-6.225265_pt1 | contig 23423 bp, 27 predicted proteins | sample MGYA00374955_ERZ773359 | MGnify/ENA primary metagenome ERZ773359 (study PRJEB29098, sample SAMN04486028) | biogas fermenter metagenome | study: EMG produced TPA metagenomics assembly of the Biogas fermentation microbial communities from Germany - Plant 4 DNA1...
AGTAGTGATACTCTGTACAGTGATTGAAAAATTTGCACCTGAGGGCAGTCTTAATAAATATGTGAAGCTTACCTGCGGACTGGCTGTAACATTGATAATTTCCATGCCTGTTATTAATCTGATCAATTCCGGGCTGGATGTGGAAGTATTGGCCTGGAATGATTATATAAAATTATCAGAACGGGAAATGCACGACAGAATAAGTAAACTTCAGCAGGAGAACAACAGGCAGCTTCTTGAAGTTTACCGGCAGTCACTAATCAATGATATCAAAAGTCGTTATATGGGAGAGAGCGAATTTATGATTGGCAATGTGGATGCAGTACTTTATGAGGAACCCAGTAAAGAAACATTCGGAATGATAAGAGCACTGTACTTAACTTTAAAACCGGGCCCTTATAATAATTCCAAAACAATAGATGATAAGATACTTCAAAAAATCAGGAATGAACTATCAGAAGTTTTTTCATTGGAAAAGGAAAATATCATTATAGACATAAGCGCTTTTGACAGAGGAGGGTAAGCATGTTCAGGAATTTCTCAAGTTTTTTTGTGAAGAAAAAGGATAAAGACGGCAAGGAGAAACCTTCCAACTTCGAAAATCTGGTAGTGATTGTTATATTGGGCGTGATCATTCTCATAGCTGCAAGTTTTTTATCCAAATCTGATGACGCCAAAGATGCCATGAATGATATAAGCACTATAACAGCCTCTGAAGAATCGGGGCTGAAATATACGCCCTTGAATGGACATGAAATTATAAGCGATCTTGAAAACAGATTGTCTGAATTACTTTCGAAAGTAGAGGGCGCAGGCCAGGTAGATGTGATGATATTTGCTGATTCAAGCAGCGAACATGTACCGGCATACAATAACGAACAGAATACAAGAAGCGATGAGGGAGCCAGCGGTAAATCCTCCGAGATAAGAGAAACCCGTGAGCTTGCGCTGTCGGGTGATGATACCCCTGTAATTCTGAAGGTGAACGTTCCTCAAATAAAAGGAGTGGTAGTTGTAGCCCAGGGAGCTGATGACATTCTTATAAGGGAACAGCTCAATAATGCGGTTTGCACTCTTTTGGGCATTCCGGAACACCGTGTTCAGATAATGAAGCATAAATAGCAGAGGTTACTAAATATAATTTTATATAAGCAATTTTAGATTTTCTTGCGAAATCTGATGACATGACCTGGAGGGAAAGTTATGAAAAGAAAACAGATAATTGTACTAGGGCTTGTTCTTGTTATAATTGCTGTGGGGATACTGCAGTACAATTATGGAGATGCGGGCGAATCATACAATGAAAATACATATGGGGATCTTCCCATAACAAGTGCACTTGAAGGTGATGATAAAGAGATTCCCGGTGCAGCAGTATATGTAAATGGCGAAGCCGATACTTCAAATATCGATGATGAAACCGAAAAACAGGTTCAGGGAACGGGTTATTTTGCTGAAGCCCGTATGGAAAGAAATAAGGTCAGAAGCAGACAAAAGGATGAACTGAAAGCGATTATTGACGGTGTGGATGATGCAGCAACTCCAACGTCAAGTCTGACTGTGGAAGAAGCCCAACAACAGCTGATAGATATTATAAGAAGAAGTGAGATTGAAAATACCATTGAAACCCTTATAAAGCAGAGAGGTTTTGAGGATGCCCTGACTTATATGAGTGAAACAGGAAATGTGGATGTTATTGTGAAGGCTGAAAGTCTTACGGCTGTTGAGGTTGCCAATATAAGTGATATTGTTGTGCGCCATGCCAATGTTGAAATGGAAAATATAACTGTGAAAAATGTCAATTAGAAATTAAAATTTTCAATAAAAATAAATATAAAATTTAAATATCCCAAAATAATAAAAAACGTACCGAGGTACGTTTTATATTTGTCATAAACTATATTATTCTTTTACCAAAACAGAATTATAAGTTTTATGAAGCTGTGATTTTTTTCTGGAGGCGGCATTTTTGTGAATAATGTTTTTTGCAGCAGCCTGATCTATTTTTTTAACAGCGTATTTAAGAAGCTCTGGTAATTCTGGAGAATTTGTTTCGACAGCTTCTTTAAACTTACGAAGTATTGTTCTCAGTTCAGATTTTTTCATACGTCTCTGCATTCTTTTGGCAGTAGAAGATTTAACTCTTTTGACTGCAGACTTGGTATTCGCCATTCAAACTCACCTCCTATGTCTTTGTACAACAACAAATATATTATCACGAAGTTTTTTTGAATGCAAGGATTTTTCTTCAAGAAATACTGATCCTGCCCACAGTCTATGGTTTTTTGCATATGGAGGTTATATTAAAAGTTCCTTGAGATTGAAATAATAGATTTAGTATTAAACCGGCAGAAATGTAGATAATAGAACCATATTCTATGGATATGGAGGGTGAAAAATGGAAAAAATCAGACGCACTATTCGTACAGACATGGCGGACGAATCGCGGGTGGTGGGTGCGGGTGCCCGTACACGTGAAAATTATGGCGGATTTGGCGAAGGAATTGGTGTAGAAAAAGACGGGGATAACGAGGTATTAATCACAAGGGTTCATGTCAACAACCCTGAAGGAGAGAGAAGGGTAGGTAAACCTATTGGCAGCTATATAACCATTGATATACCGGGAATACATGGCCGGAGCAGGGATCTGTATGAAAAATCATGCAGAATGCTGGCAAGGGAACTTGAGAGACTTATTCATATCGATAAAAAGGATACTGTTCTGGTAGTAGGATTGGGAAACTGGAATGTGACCGCAGATGCGCTGGGTCCCAAAGTAGCTCAGTCGGTGCTTGTCACCAGGCACATATACGAATATCTTCCCAAAGAAGTTGACAATACCACAAGGCCGGTCTGCGCCATTTCACCGGGTGTTCTGGGAATAACGGGAATAGAGACAGGTCATATTATCAAAGGTATTGTGGATAATGTCAAACCTGCCCTGGTTATAGCTGTCGATGCCCTTGCCTCGAGAGATGTCAGAAGAGTCAATTCTTCAATACAACTTGCCAACACTGGTATAGCCCCCGGCTCAGGAGTCGGTAACAAGCGTCTGGCGCTTACACGTGAATCTCTGGGCGTTCCTGTTATAGCTATAGGTATACCGACAGTGGTGGATGCCGCTACCATGGTAAGTGACACTCTGGATCTTATAATGGACAGTATGATGCAGCAGGCAGGACACGGAAGCGATTTCTACAGGATGCTGTCCAGAATAAACAGGGATGAAAAATATCAGATGATTATAGAACTGCTGGAGCCTTATTCGGGAAATCTTGTAGTTACGCCCAAAGACACCGATGAAATTGTGGATTACCTTTCCAGACTTGTGGCAAATGGGATAAATATGGCACTGCATGAGAATATCGGACCAAAAGATGTGGACAGGTTCCTGCATTGAGTTTATGCAGTGAAAGACTTTCTGAATCTTTCTATATTTATTCTGTTCTTCGCGTATAAATTAGTGTATTATATTAAATACAGAAATTTTGCGGAGAGTGGACATATGAGTTGGGTGACTTTAAAAAATAAAAAACATAAACCCTGGTTTAGATTGGTCAACGCTACCCGGTTTTTTGCAGTGCTTTTGGTGTTCTTGCTGGCAATTACAGCTGTGATTGTTGCCATAGCCAAAAATTCGGAAGATCCTGCAGACCAAAGTTCGGTAGCAGTTACCCCTGAAGTATTGCCAACACCTGTCGCTACCCCCACACCTACGCCTACTCCTTCAATAAATGTGCCGGAAGGCAAAACCATGGATCCGGTAGTGGTTGTAGTGGATGCAGGTCATGGCGGAAGGGATCCGGGTACAGTATCACCCTATTTGGAAGGTTTTTATGAAAAAGAAGTAACCCTGGATATAGCCCGGAAAGTAAAATCCCTTTTGAATGAAAAGGGTATAAATGTAGTGATGACCCGCGAGGGTGAGGACCACCTCAATGACAACATTGAAAAAGATTTGAAATTAAGGGCTGATGTTGCCAATGAAAATAATGCCTCGCTTTTTGTAAGCATACATGTAAACGCCTATGAAGGTAAGGGGGCAGCCTCTGTAAGCGGTATGGAGGTGTACTACCTTAATAAAGACCCTGTTTATGAAGAATTTACTGAAGAACAGTTTGCCGAAATTGTCGGAAATGAAATCAAGAATGCTACAGGCATCAAGTTTAACGGTATAATCTCCAGGCCCCTTGCAGTACTGAGACATACCGTGATGCCCGCCATACTGATTGAAACCGGGTATATTACAAATAAGGATGATCATGACCGTTTATTGTCTGAGGATTTCAGGCTGAAAACTGCTCAGGGGATAGCAAGGGGTATAGAACTTACACTTGAGGAAATAGGGGCTTTTGAACATAATGGTGAATTATATGTATTTAAGGAAGTCGGTGAATAGAAGTGGATGTGGTTAAGAGAATAGAGGAGCTTCGCAGAATAATAAACTACCATAACCATAAGTATTATGTTGATGACAACCCTGAAATATCTGACTATGAATACGATAAACTCTATCATGAGCTTCTTGAACTTGAAGAACAAAATCCTGAACTGATAACACCTGATTCCCCCACCCGGAGGGTTGGAGGACAGGCTCAGAGTACGTTTGAGAAAGTTTATCATCAGGTGAAAATGGAAAGTCTCATGGACGTTTTCTCTGTCCAGGGACTTTTTGAATTTGATCAGCGGGTTAAAACCAATTTAAAGACTGAAGATATAGAGTATGTAGTCGAGAAAAAAATTGACGGGCTTTCAGTGGCATTGGAATACAGGGACGGGCTTTTTGTGAGGGGTTCGACAAGGGGAGACGGGGTTGTAGGTGAGGATGTCACCCAAAATCTTAAAACCATCCGTTCAATACCTCTCAGGCTTAATTTGCCGGACGGTCTTGATCTGCCCTATCTTGTGGTCAGGGGCGAAGTGTTTATGGCAAAGAAAGATTTCGAGGAGCTGAATAAAAGACAGGAAGAAGCAGGTCAAAGATTGTTCGCAAACCCGCGGAATGCGGCGGCCGGCTCTTTAAGACAGCTGGATCCCAATATTACTGCTTCACGCAAGCTGGATATCTTTGTATTCAATATTCAGCTCATTGAGGGTGTGGAAATAAAAACACATTCCGAAGGTATGGAGTTTTTAAGGAAATTAGGGTTTAAGGTAAGTCCTGACTATAAAAAATGCAGCTCAATAGAAGAAGTGGCAGAGGAGATAAGGGCTCTGGGTGAGCTTAAGAGTGAACTACCCTATGAGATTGACGGAGCGGTTGTAAAAATAGATAATCTTGAATACAGGGAACTTCTTGGCTCAACCAGCAAGGCACCTCGCTGGGCGGTAGCATATAAATATCCGGCTGAGATAAAGAAGACCGTATTAAAGGATATAGTTATTCAGGTAGGAAGAACAGGGGCCTTAACGCCCAATGCTGTATTGGAACCTGTTTTTATCGCAGGCTCAACCGTATCGAGGGCTACTTTACATAATGAAGACTATATTAAGGAGCGGGATATCAGAATAGGGGACACCGTCTGGATCAGGAAGGCAGGCGAAATAATTCCTGAGGTAATAAAGGTTGAGCTTTCTGAGCGGCCTGAAAACGCAGTTCCTTATAAGATGCCTGATAAATGTCCTGTTTGCGGAGCGCCTGCAGTCAGGGAGGAAAATGAAGCAATAGTCCGGTGTACTGGAATTGAATGTCCGGCAAGACTTTTCAGAAGCATTTTGCATTTTGCATCCCGGGATGCAATGAATATTGAGGGGTTTGGCCCTGCGTTAATTGAAACATTTCTGGAAAAGAATTTTATAAGCAACATCCCTGATATTTACAGGCTTCATGAAAGGCGTGATGAATTGATTGCCCTTGAAAGAATGGGGCAAAAATCTGTCGATAATCTCCTTAATTCTATAGAAAGATCCAAGGACAATGATCTTTCCAGGCTGATTTTCGGGCTCGGTATAAGACATATAGGTTTGAGGGCTGCCCAGCTTCTGGCAGAACATTTCAAAAGCATGGACAACCTTATGAATGCGACAAAAGAAGATATTCAATCAATTGATGATATAGGGGAGAAAATGGCGGAAAGTCTCTCTGAGTTCTTGCAGCAGGATCAGACACAGCATACCATAAGGCTTTTGAAAGAGTACGGGGTGAATATGACTTCCAAGGTGTCAAATCCGGTAAACAATTCTTTTGCAGGATTGACTTTTGTTCTTACAGGTACATTGCCAACCTATTCAAGAAAAGAAGCTGCAAAAATGATAGAGGAAAGAGGCGGAAAAGTGACAGGCAGTGTGTCGAAAAAGACAGATTATGTACTGGCGGGAAGTGATCCGGGAAGCAAACTTGACAAAGCCCTGCAACTTGGAATTAAAATTATAGATGAGGATACATTCAAAAAGATGTGTAATGATTTAACATAAAGACCAGCTTAAGTTTACAGCTGTAATATACGATAAATTTGATAGAGATATTATTTTCTGTAATTTATTTACCCTGGGGGTTATACAAATGAATGCAACTAAAAAGTTTTTGTCTGTAGATTCTCTTAAACCAGGGATGGTTACAGCTGAGGCGGTTTTCAACAGATTTGGCAGTGTGTTATTATGGGAGAATACTGTTCTTAACAACAGCATGATTCAGCACCTGAAAAATATGGGGATACAAACAGTAGCCGTTTTAAGTGAGAAACCAGAGGTCACTTACATTCAAAAAGAAGGTAAGGAGTCCATCAGGCAACTCCAGTTCAAGTTTGAATATGAGATGAATGTTAAGGAGACAAAGAAGATATTTAATGAAATATCTTCGGGCAAAAAAATAGATATAAATGAAGTGAACCCCATTATAGAATCTTTGACTTCCACATCAGGCACAAACCGGCTTGCAATTGATTTAATAATGGAAGTAAGGCGAATAGATGAATACACATATTACCATAGCATAAATGTCTCATTACTCTGTATAGTAATAGGTAAGTGGCTTAAGCTCAGTAAACAGGATATAAAAAATTTAGCCATGGCGGGTTTACTCCACGATATTGGCAAAACAAAAATTTCCCCGTATATTTTAAATAAGCCCGGAAAGCTGACAGATGAAGAATTTGAGGAAATGAAAAAGCACTCTGAATACGGATATAATATTGTTAAGGAGATGGAGGATATCCCTGAGGAAGTGGCAGCCGCCATTCTTACCCATCATGAAAAAGAGGATGGAAGCGGCTATCCCGGGGGGCTGACGGGAGATCAGCTCAATATTTATTCGAAGATAATTACTGTATCCGACATCTTTGATGCAATGACCGCCAGAAGACCGTACAAAAGTAATGACACACCGTTTAAAGTTTTTGAACTTATGCAGCATGGAAGTTTTGGCATACTCGACCCGGTTGTACTTAATACATTCCTGAAGAATATAACCAATTATTATATAGGTTCAACAGTGCGGTTGAATACGGGGGAAATAGGCGAAGTAGTCTTTATGAATAAAATGGATTTTTCACGACCAGTGGTATTGGTTAATAATCGATATGTGGATACTATGGTATCAAAAACCGAAAGGATTGTAGAATTCCTTTAGACTTGAAAGGCAGGCGGATATGAACAAAGGCCATCGCGGCATGATGTTTTTAATCTTTTTATTATTTGGAATACTTGTAAGCGTGCAATTCAGAAGCATAGTCCAGAGTGATTCCAAAGAGACTATTACTATCAAGGAGCTTGCAGCTGAACTTGAATTTGAAAGGGCTGAAAAAGCCAGATTACAAGAAGAGTTAAACAATCTGGAAGCCGAGCGGGAGCAATTGCTGAAAAATATAGGTGAGAAACTGAATAACAATGAAATTGGAAGGCTTATGGAAAAGCGTAATTTTGAATTCTTTCGGGCTGGTCTCACACCTGTCAAAGGAAAGGGTATAGTCATAATTATGGAAGATGCGCCCGAAATAGGTGAGCTCAGAATTGATGAGTATATTATTCATGACAGGGATATCAATGAAATCCTTGATGAGCTTAAGGCAAACGGTGCCCAGGCCATTTCGGTAAACGGTGAGAGAGTTGTAACTGATACAAAACCCGTCTGCGCAGGTCCGACAATCATTGTTAACAACAACAGATATCCGCCTCCATATGTCATTAAAGCAATAGGAGATCCGGATATATTGTATGAGGCAATAAATACAATGCCCACAGTAGCATTCATGCGCCTTGTAGGTATACGAATAGATGTTTCCAAAGAAGACGAGATAAGGATTGACAGGTACCATCTTTATGAATCGCTGAACGATGTCTTCAAAGACCTGGAGGTGGTAAACAGTGAAGACTTTTAGGACCGTATCCCTCACTTTTGTTTGTCTGGTACTTGGAATAATAATTGCCTGGCAGTATAGCAGTGTAAAAACTAACCAGGTTCTGGCACAGTATGAGAAAGAAGATGTCAACCAATTAATAGATGAACTGCTGATGGAAAAGGAAAATAACGAGAATCTGAAAGCACGGCTTCAGGAACTTCAAAGGGAAGTTGATGCTTTTAAAAATAATGAACGTGGAGATAAACAATATCTGGAGGAGCTTCAACAGGCGGTTTTGAATGCCAGAATTATGGCAGGGCTTGAGACAGTAAAGGGTGAAGGACTTGTTATTACTATAAAATCAGGCGGATTAATACCTGTTGAAGACAGGCATATAGAAGAGCTGATCAATGAGCTTAAAGCTTCTGATGTACAGGCCATAAGTGTAAATGACGAGCGTATCGTGGCAATGAGTGAAATCAGAAATGCCGGAGATTATATTATGATTAACGCAAGGCAACTTGTGCCTCCCTATACGATAAAGGCTATAGGTGATGCTGATAAAATGGAAAGTTCCCTGAAACTGTTGGCTGGTGTATTGGATAAATTTGAATACTATGATTTTGAGGTGGAGATAAAAAGAGATAAAAATGTGATAATTCCTGCTGTGCGGGATATACCTATTGATATGCTTACTCCTGTAGACCAGTAATTTCTTCATTTAAAAACCATTAGTAATTACTGCATAAAACATAAATATAATGTTAATAGGGAAAAAGAGTCATTGATAAACAATGGCTCTTTTTTAGTCTCAGGTTTAGTCTCAGGAAGGTGGCAGAATTGAAAAAATTAAATCAGAATATTTTACTGCTGATAATCGTTGTTTTGGCTGTACTGGCATTCAGTCTTTTTCTTTCCCGGGAGCTTCCCAATATATCGACCTGGTCATACACGCTGGAGCTTACAGGAACTCTTACAGAAGGAAATGAAAATGTTGATATCGATCCGGAATATTTCGCTTCTGGTATTAATGACAGTTATACGGGGCTCAGAAGCTGGGGCATAAGAAGAGGAGGCAAGCCCGGCGCAATTCCCAAAGCCGATCCGGGTACCCCGGAACTGCTTACAAAATATAATTCGATATACATTGCTGATACTGAAAAACCCAAAATATATCTTACTTTTGATGAAGGATATGAAAACGGGTATACTCCTAAAATTCTTGATGTTCTTTATGAGAACAAGGTCAATGCAATTTTTTTTGTAACCGGTCCCTACCTTGAAAAAGAAGATGAACTTATTAGGCGGATGATTGATGAGGGTCATGTGGTAGGCAATCATACTGTTAATCATAAAAGCCTGCCGCTTTTAGATGAAAAGTCCCTTGAAGAGGAAGTGGTCGGACTGGACAGAAAATTCTATCAAAAATACGGCAAAAATATGGTGTTTTTAAGACCGCCCAAGGGTGAATACAGTGAAAAAACTCTTGAGATTACTTCAAGATTGGGTTATGTCAATGTTTTCTGGAGTTTTGCCTATGACGACTGGGCGGTTAACCGGCAGAGAGGATGGGAATACGCTTTTGAAAAAGTAACACAGAATTTGCATAATGGTGCAATCATTCTGCTTCATGCAGTCTCAAAGGATAATGCAGAAGCCCTGGACAGAATAATACATCACGCCAGGGAAAACGGATATGAATTCGGGGATGTAAATGAACTGGAGGAACTTGCGCGAGGTGGAAGGCCATGAAACGCAGAATTTATAGAATTAAACGGGAAAGCAGTAAAGAACCCGGTCCAAGTCTCGGTGAAAAACTCGCCAGGATTTTTGAAATACCTGAGGATGTTGTAGGCAGTCACCCGCGGGTAACAGCCATAGGAAGAGGCGAAGTCCTGGTTGAGAATTTCAAAGGGATAATGGATTTCAAGGATGGAATGATCAGGATAAGTACAAATAATGGAGTTATAAAAATAACAGGAACAAATTTAAAAATACGTGAGATTACAAGCGAAGAGATGATTATTGGAGGAAAAATTTCGAATATTGACTATGACGCTTAGAAGTGAGTGAATTTGTCATGTTTCTCGTGTATTTATGGAATTATATAAGAGGTTATGTTATCATTGTTGTTACAGGAAAGAGTATTGAGCGCTTTATCAATATTTGTTCAAGGCGTCAGATACTTTTATGGGACATTGAAAGAAAAGACCATGAATCGGCTGTAATGAAGGCAAGCCTCAGAGGTTTCAGGCATATGAGGCCGGCGGCCAAAAAATCGGCCTGCAGAGTGCGTATTGTGAAAAAATGCGGTTTCCCTTTTGTTTTGGCCAGGCTTAGAAAGAGAAGGGGATTTAAAATTGGCTTTGCCATATTTGTTTTCCTCTTTCTGATTTCGACATCAATAATCTGGGAAATAGAAATAACCGGATGCAAGCCTGAGCAGGTTCCCGGAATAATGAAAATATTGGAAAATGAAAGAGTTAAAAGAGGAAGATTCAAGATGGGGCTCGACCCCAAAAAAATAGCTCAGGAAATTGTAATGCAGGTCGATGGTATTGCGTGGGCAGGAGTGGAAATAAGAGGAGTTAAGCTCACTGTCAGCATAGAAGACAGTATCTCGGTACCAAAATTAATTCAAAGTAATCAGCCTTACAATATTGTGGCAGAACGTGACGGGCTGATTGTCAAAATGGAGGTATATGCAGGAAATGCACTGGTCAAGGAAGGGGACACAGTCCGGAAAGGTCAGCTTCTGGTATCCGGCAAAATAGAAAATCAACGGCCTGACCTGGGCGGGGATTTTGGATCAAAGGAGGTCCATGCCCTTGGGCGGGTTATAGCAAGAACATGGTATGAAAGCTCACTTCCGGTCTCCATGGAATATACGCAACGGATTAAAACCGGAAATGAACATAAAACAGTATATTTGAAATTCTTAGATGAAAAAATCAAATTACCGGGCAAAAAAATACCATTTGAAATTTATGAAACTTCATCATATGATAAAATTTTAACCGGACCCTTTGGAATAAAACTGCCCATAGGGTTGACCATAGAAAAAAGCTTTGAAATAATTGAAAATAAGATAGATTTGACCTTGGACGAAGCAAAAAGCATAGCAGAAGAAACTGTCAGACAAAAGTTGGCACAAAGACTGCCTCCTGACAGCAGGATTGTGGATGAGAAGATTAATTTCTTCGAAAGTGACAGTGGTCAAATGTACATACAGATTGTTATAGAGTGCGAAGAAGATATAGCAGGATTTGAACCTGTTATTGAATAAAGGAAGGATTTTATTGAGTACAGTTGTAGAAAGACAAATAGATGTGCCGGCTCCGGAGCAGCTGGCAAATATATTCGGGACGAATGATAAAAACCTGAGAATTATCGAGGACAGACTGGAAGTGAAAATAACAGCCAGAAATAATGAATTGCATATTACGGGCTTTGAAAGCCGTGCTGACACTGCTGTGGATGTATTGCAAAAATTATTGTTGATGGCCGAAGAGGGTAATACCATAACCGAGCAGAACGTACGTTACCTTCTTGATCTTACTGATGAGGAAAGACTGAATAACCATGATCTTCCGTTTGATTTGATATGTCTGACTTATCGGGGTAAGCCCATAAAATCCAAAACTTATAATCAGAAAAGATATGTGGATGCTATTCGCCGTAATCCGGTAGTTTTCGGGATAGGTCCGGCAGGTACCGGGAAAACTTTTCTTGCAGTGGCAATGGCTGTAAAGGCATTCAGGGAAAAGCTGGTGCACCGTATCATATTGACCAGACCGGCTGTTGAAGCAGGTGAAAGACTTGGTTTTCTGCCAGGCGATCTCCAAAATAAAGTGGATCCCTATCTGCGTCCCCTGTATGATGCCCTGTATCAAATTATGGGTCCTGAGACCTATCACACCAACCTGGAAAAAGGTGTGATTGAAGTGGCTCCACTGGCTTATATGCGCGGAAGGACACTGGATGATGCATTCATTATTCTGGATGAAGCTCAGAATACTACGCCTGAGCAGATGAAGATGTTCCTGACGCGTATGGGAACAGGTTCAAGAATGGTCATTACAGGAGATATTACACAAGTAGATCTTCCCAGGGATAAAAAATCCGGGTTGAATGAGGCAAGAAGAATTTTAAAAAATGTTGACGGCGTGTCTTTTATATACCTATCTGAAAAGGATGTAGTGAGACACGAACTGGTTCAGCGTATTATAAAAGCATATGAAGAGGATGCTAAAGGCAGGGATGTCAATGGTGAAGAAACGTAGGAAAAACGTAGACATCAGGTTTCAGAAATATTTGAGAAGCGCTTCTTTTCAGCGGATAATGATACTGGCAATTACCTGGCTTGTTTTGTCAACTGTTGTGGCATATGAGGCTGCTCCCAAGAAATATATGCTTTCGGTGGGGGAAGTCTCCAAAGTTGATATACAGGCGCCGAGTGATATAGAAAACAAAATAAAAACAAGGCAGAATGCAGAGGAACAGGCTAAAAAGCTTGAACCTGTACTAATTCCGATATTAAATGCCAACAGTGATATGTTCAATGGTGCTTATGAATATTTTGACGAACTTGGAAGGCTCATCTCATCTGTCAAAGAAGATCAGTCTTATTTGTCCCTGGATGAAAAGATCAGGAACCATGACCCTGATAAAAAGTTTCAGGTACTGTTTAACATGAGTGTTCTAAACAGGCAGTATCTTTTTACTGATGAAGGGGAAGAGGAACTTCAAAATCTGAAAAATATTATTATAAAGGAAACTCTTCCTGCTTTGACTTCCAGGAATCTCATGGATGAGAATCTGGCGCAGGAAAAAGCGGTAAGTCTTGCTCAAATCGAAATGAGGTTTGAAAATGAGGGCATAAAGATTCTGGCCCGCGACATTTTGAATAAAACCGTGAAGGCCAACAGCCAGATTGATGAAAAAGCTACACAGGAACAAAGGGATGCCTTTATTGAAAGTTATATCAATGAACATCCCATAATCATATATAAAGGTGAACGGATTATCAGTAAGGATAATGTAGTTACTGAAGATATATATGCAGTTTTGAAAGAACTCAATTACATAGACAATGAAGGAAAACCTGATTATCTTCTTTATATGGCGGTTTTCCTGATTATTCTTGGATTGCTCATTATATCAACTATATATTTGCGGAATTTCCATCCCAAACTTTATTTTGATAAAAACTCGGTTATGCTGATGTGTGTGGTAATTCTGATAACCACCCTTTTTGCGTGGGCATTCAGGAGATTTTTACCCGATATTTCGTTTCTTTTGATGCCAGTATTTATCGCACCTGTGCTGATTGCCATATTCCTGGGGGTGGAACCGGCCATAACGGTCAATATACTTCTTACATTCTCCTATAATCTTATGATAGGTGGAGACCATAAATTCATGTTAATGGCGCTGATAGGCGGTTCTTTTGCAGCGTTTTTTTCGGTTGGTGCCACACAGAGAAGAAAGATTTCGCTTTCAGGAGTAATACTCGGTGTTATAAATGCGTTTGTAATTGTTTTAACTGGTGTTATTGACAAGGAAAGTGCCAGAAATCTCATACATGACGGTGGTCTGGTTTTCGTCAATGGAATATTGTCAATTATTCTGGCAATGGGAATTCTGCCGTTCCTTGAAAGTTCATTTAATGTGGTGACCCCCTTAAAACTCCTGGAACTTACCGATCCCAATCACCCGCTTTTAAAACGCCTTTTGATGGAGGCTCCGGGAACTTATCACCATAGTCTTATGGTGGGAAATCTTGCTGAGGTGGCAACACGCGAAATAGGGGGAAATCCTTTGCTGGCAAGGGTAGGAGCTTATTTCCATGACGTGGGCAAACTGAAGCGGCCTAATTTCTTTAAGGAAAATCAGTTGTCAGAAAATCCCCACGACAAATTAACGCCAAATTTGAGCACTCTTGTAATAACATCCCATACAAAAGATGGTGAAGAACTGGCTTTAAAATACCGGCTTCCCAAGGTTATAAGGGAGATAATCGTGCAACATCACGGGACTACTCTTGTGGCCTATTTCTATCATAAGGCAAAGCAGGGTGAAAAAGCTGAGGAAATCAAAGAAGAAAGTTTCAGGTATGAAGGTCCCAAGCCTCAGACCCGTGAAGCAGCTGTAGTTATGCTGGCTGATTCTGTAGAGGCTGCAGTGCGTTCCCTGCCAGAGAAAACGCAGGGCAAAATTGAAGGGTTGATACACAAAATTATCAAGGACAAGCTGGACGATGGTCAGCTTGACAGATGTGATCTTACCCTTAAAGATCTTGGTATTATTGAAGACTGCTTTGTTCAGGGGCTTAGCGGGGTTTTCCATGAACGCTTGATGTATCCTGAGCTTGAAAAGAAAAATACTCTTGATGAACTGGACAAAAGCGTATATGGTGAATTGACCCAATAGTTATTTGTGGAGGCGCTATCTGTGAAAGTGATATTGTATAACAGGCAGAAGAAAAAGAAGATAGAAAGTGAGACTTTGAATCTTATAAAAAAGGCTGTAAAATTATGCGCCCAGCTTGAAGGTTTTCCTTATCCCTGGGAGGTATATATTACTCTGACCGATGACAACGCCATCCATGAGATAAACAGGGAATTTCGGCAGATGGACAGGCCCACTGATGTATTATCCTTTCCTTTGTTAGAATATAATGACAGAGTACCGATAATTTTACCCGGCGATATTGATCCCGAAACCGACAGAATTTCACTGGGCGATATAATAATCTCGGTTGAAAGGGCAGAAGCGCAGGCAAATGACTATGGCCACTCATTTGACCGTGAAATTGTTTTTCTGGCAGTTCATGGCATGCTTCATCTTTTAGGGCATGATCATATGAATAAAGAAGAGGAAGCAATTATGATTGAAAGGCAAAGAGCTGTACTTGAGGAAATCGGTCTGAAAAGGGAATAAAAATGAGTTGTGACAAAGGCAAATATAAGAATAAAACATTGTGTGAGAGCTTTAAAAATGCTTTCAATGGCATATGTGAAGCCCTGAAAAGTGAAAGAAATTTAATTATTCATGTAACTTGTACAGCGGTTGTTATTGCGGCAGGTTTCATATTTGGTATTGATTTTATTCGCTGGATATGCCTGACACTGGTAATAGGTATTGTATTTGTAAGTGAAATGTTGAATACAGCCATAGAAAAACTGACAGATATGGTTACCACCGAATATTGTGAACAGGCGGGAAGGGTGAAGGATATCGGAGCTGCGGCTGTACTTGTAAGCGCTGTTATTGCTGTTATAGCAGGTATATTGATTTTCTGGCAGCCCGTTATTGATTTTTTTATTAATCGGTTTTGAATGGAGTAAATAAGATGAATTCAATTTCACTCAGAAATATCATAATGATGATTCCCATACTTTTTATAGCGCTTCCGGTCCATGAATTCGCACATGGATGGGTAGCATATAGGATGGGGGACCCTACAGCAAAATATGCAGGCAGGCTGACATTAAACCCTTTTAAACATCTGGATTTAATGGGAGTATTAATGATGTTCCTTGTCGGAGTAGGCTGGGCAAGGCCTGTACCTGTAAATTCAACATACTTAAAAAACAGGCGCACCGGTCTGCTGCTGATATCCCTGGCAGGTCCGCTTTCTAATCTGGTTCTGGCATTTTTGGGTATGTTTATATGGGGACTGATAGTCAAGCTGGTCAATGTCGGAATTATTGTTATAAACTCTATGACAATGGCAGATGTTTTGATTTACGGAACAGAGTTTCTGCAGGCATTTATCTTTGTTAATATCAGTCTTGCGGTATTCAATCTCATACCGGTCCCACCGCTGGACGGTTCAAGGATACTGTCCTCGGTCATACCCGAGGAAAGCTATTATCGCTTTGCCAGATATGAACAATTCATAGGGCTTGCCTTCCTCTTGCTGGTAGTGGTTCTTCCTGATAATCTCTTCAGCAGGTTCATAAATTTTTTTGCCATGCCGATTTATGACAGCATGGTATTAACAGTACGTCTGATTTTCGGGATGTAATAATGTAATTTTGCCGCTGGCTCAAAATAAAGCAATGTTTGCTTTTACTGGACAATTGAGCAAACTTTGTTGTAACATATTATGTAATAATACGGAAACAATACTCTGGGAGTGAAATAGATGCAGAAAAAAGATATAGTTTTAAGCGGAATGAGACCTACGGGAGCTTTGCATTTGGGCAATTATTTCGGTGCCCTGGAAAACTGGGTAAAACTGCAGGACGAGTATGAGTGCTATTTTTTCGTAGCTGATTATCATGCTTTAACCACAGGTTATGAGGATACAGCAGACTTTAAGGATAACATTACCAATGTTTTGATAGATTGGCTTGCTGCTGGTCTTGACCCTGAAAAGTGCACAATTTTCGTGCAGAGCAATGTAAGGGAACATGCAGAACTGCACCTGTTGCTTTCTATGAACCTTCCCCTTTCATGGCTTTACAGATGTCCGACATATAAGGACCAGATAAGCCAGCTGAAAGACAAGAATATTACCACATATGGTTTTCTGGGTTATCCGTGTCTTATGTCCTCTGATATACTGATTTATAAGGCAAAGTATGTTCCTGTGGGTGAGGACCAGCTTCCACATCTGGAACTTACCCGTGAAATTGCACGCCGTTTCAATTATTTGTATAATTGCGAAGTATTTCCGGAGCCACAGCCGCTTCTGACAAAAATGAAAGTCCTTCCGGGGCTGGATGGCAGAAAAATGAGTAAGAGTTATAACAATACAATTGCACTTTCTGATAGTCCTGAAACCATTCAGAAAAAGGTAATGACTATGGTTACGGACCCTGCGCGAATTCGCAAAACTGATCCCGGACATCCTGAGGTCTGTTCGGTGTTTGCCTACCATAAACTTTTCTCACCTGATGAAATTGAAGAAGTTGAACATAATTGCAGAAATGGTGAAATCGGATGTGTGGCATGTAAGAAGAAGCTTGCGAAAAATCTTATTTCATTTATGGCTCCCATATATGAAAGGCGCCTTGAATGGATGAAGCGCACCGATGACATTAAAGATATAATCAGGGAAGGGAACCGGAAGGCCACTGAAGTTGCAGCAAGGACTCTGGCTGAAGTCAGAAAAGCCATGAATATTGACTGGATTTGATGGGGTTGATATGAGTAGTGCCTTGACCAATGCATATACTATAAAACTGGATAATTTCGAAGGACCGTTTGACTTATTGTTTTATCTTGTTGAAAAGAACAAGATAGATATTTATGACATACCCATTGCTGAAATAACTGATCAGTATATGGATTACCTGGATGCGATGCAGAAACTTGATTTGGAGATTGCTTCCGAGTTTCTGGTGATGGCTGCTACTTTATTGCATATAAAATCCAGAATGCTGCTGCCGGCTAAAGAAACAACCGATGAGGAAGAAGAGATAGATCCAAGGGAAGAGTTGATATTAAGGCTTGTTGAATATAAGAAATATAAAGACTTCTCAGAATATCTCAAAGAACAGGAAAAGGATTGGGTGCTTGTACACTACAAGCTTCCTGAAATCATACCCGATCTTGTTATAGCTGAAGAACTTGATGTTTCTGCTGAAGTCCTCCGTTCATGCTATATCAGGGTAATGAGTCAATACAAGGGCAGAATGAATGATGTAAGTAAAAAAATGAAGCGCATCCTGGACAGGGAAAAAGTTTCGTTAAAGGCTAAAATCAGAGAAATCCTGGATATTGTAGGCCGGGGGATAAAGATCTGTTTCTCAAAATTATATAACACAGCGTACAAAAGCCGGCTGGAGGTAGCAACAGGATTTTTAGCCGTGCTGGAGGTAGCCAAGCTTGGAAGGGCCAGAGTTGAACAGCCCAAAGCCTTTGGGGAAATTTATATAACTCCCAGAAAAGACAGGTGAGCAGAATGGAGTCCATTAAAGAAATAGAAGCTATAATTGAGGCAGTATTATTTACTGCAGGAGATCCTGTGCCACTGGAAAAGTTATCCGATATAATCGGCCACGATAAAAAAACCACGAAAAATATAATGACCGACCTTATATTTAGATACAAAAATGCTTCCAGGGGCATAATGATCCGTGAAATCAACAAAGGATATCAGTTTTGCACCAAACCGGAATATAATGATTATATCGCAAAACTTGGCCAGGTAAGAAAAAAACAAGGGCTTACCTCTGCCGCCTATGAGGTTCTGGCTATTGTTGCATATAACCAGCCTGTAACCAAGGCCTATATTGAAAAAATCAGAGGAGTAAACAGTGACAGTGCACTGTCCACTCTTATTGACAGAAATTTAATTAAAGAAGCCGGAAGGGATGATGGTCCGGGAAGACCCAAATTGTATGAAACAACTGAGGAATTTCTCAGGGTGTTCGGATTTGCATCCATTCAGGATCTTCCCGTCATTCAGCTGAATGAAATACAGGAAGTAATGGAAAATATGCCATTGGATTAAAGAATTGTGGAATAAATTACTAAGACCAGGAAATCATATAGGTGCGGAGGTGCCTTAATGATTTTCCTGGCTTTTTTTATTTTAATATTGCTTTTATGCATAGTTTTCCTCAAACTTTCTTTTATGCTGACAATATCCTTTGATTCTAAAGGTTTTGACATGACTGTAAAGGTTATGTTCTACAGATTATTGACACTTTACAGATGGAATATTAAAGAAGGCGGTCTTTCATTTCTCGCAAAGAAGAAAGATCAGCTTCCCAAGCCATATAAAAAGAAAAAAGGCCGTCTGAGCGGAACTTTAAAAATTTTGTTTTCGGAAGATACTTTCAGGCATATAAAAAAGAATCTGGAGATTTTTGATCTTTCGGTAAAAGGCAGGATTGCTACAAATGATGCCGCTCAAACAGCAATTATATATGGCAGTATATGGAGTTTTCTCGGAATGTTAATTCCTTTCATACCGCAAAAGAGACTTTTTTTGGATTTCTATCCTGATTTTCAGAAAGATTGTCCCGATCTTCACATAACCTGCATATTAAGGGCAAAAATTAGTCATATTATAGAGTTGATAGCAGTTCAAAAATTAAAAAAGATCAGGAAAGGAAGAAGTGAGAATTATGGGACAGCATCCTATTGAAGATTTGATGAAAACTGCAATGGAAAGCATAAAAGAAATGGTTGATGTCAACACCATTGTAGGCGATGCAGTGCAAACCATTGACGGCACGGTTATTATTCCTGTCTCTAAGGTATGTTTTGGATTTGCTGCCGGCGGCGGTGAATATTCCAAGGGGCAAAAAAATGAAAATATGAAATATCCATTTGCTGGTGGCAGCGGAGCAGGGGTAAGTATTAACCCGGTTGCATTTCTCATAGTGGGAAGAAATAACACAATAAGATTGTTGTCGGCTTCTCCCCACGCGGTACTTGATCGTGCTTTAGGCAATATTCCGGGAATCATTGAACAATTGAAAAATGCCTTCAGTTCCGATGAAAAATCCAGAAAGAAATGCAAGAAGGATGATGAAAGCTCAGAACTAAAAGACTTGGACAAGACAGAGTTAAAATATCAGGATCCAAATGATGAAAACTAATAAAAAAGGGACTGCGTCGATTAAACGATACAGCCCCTTTTATACTATTGGATTAGTTATTGATTCTGCTGGTTTGTGTCATACTGAGGATACTGATTGCCGGTGTAAGACTCAAATACCTTTTTGACAATATTTCCGCCGATGGTTCCGGCTTCACGAGAAGTAAGATCTCCGTTGTAGCCCTGTTTGAGGTTGATACCAAGCTGGCTAGCAATTTCATACTTCATATTGTCAAACTGTGTTCTGCTTCTGGATCTGTTGTTGGTTGCCATTAATCTCACCTCCTCGTTACTTATTATGTCTGCTGATGAAATCTTTATAAGTAGAAAGTTATGGAGTTGTAGCTGATTTTTGCCTATAAAAATGAAGTATATTTCCAGAAAATTGCTGAAACACCCTTTATTATGTGATAATATTCATAAAAATATGATAAAATTTTCTATAAAAAGACATGTGTTTACATAACTTTGTTGTCATTAACAATTTATTGTGGTATATTCTTGAATAGATATATAGATTTTTCCTGGAAGCACAAATGATAAAATTGCAATTCTGCAATTTAAGGAGATGATGCTATGCTGTCAAAACTTCTTTTCAACAGGAGCAATATTGAGCATGCTCTGGATGCTGCATGGCTTCGGAACGAAGTAATATCTCATAATATTGCCAACGTAGACACTCCTAATTATAAAAGAAAAACTGTTCAATTCGAGCAACTCCTTACCAGCGAAATGAAAAGCGGAAAAATATCGCATGGAGCTTCAAAATTAACTTCCAGAAATATCAGAATAGTTGAAGATCCTTCAAGTTCTTCCTACAGAAGCGATGGGAACAACGTGGATATTGAAAATGAAATGGCACTTCTTGCTGCAAACAGTATTCGTTACAACACTTTGGTACAAAAAATCAACGGTGAATTTCAGAAACTTAAGAATGTTATAAGAGGGGGGCGCTAATATAAATGGGCTTGTTTAATTCCTTTAATATAAGTGCTTCAGCGCTGTCTGCCCAGCGTCTGAGGATGGATATTATTTCACAAAATATCGCGAACGTTAACACTACCAGAACCCAGGACGGTACTCCTTACAGACGGAAAACCGTATTGTTCCAGGAAAAGGAGGTACCTTTCTCGCATTATTTGTCCAGGGAAAGCCGTGAAAAATATCTTTCAGGCAGTGGTGTCCGGGTGGCAGGAATTGTGGAGGATACATCACCTTTTAAAGAAGTTTATGATCCGTCCCATCCTGATGCTGATGAAAATGGAATTGTACGCATGCCAAATGTTGAAATCATAACTGAAATGGTCAATATGATTTCTGCTACAAGAGCATATGAAGCAAATGTGACAGCGCTTAACAGTTCCAAATCAATGGCTTTGAAAGCTCTTGAAATAGGGCGCTGAATTAAGGGGTGATATATATGGCTATATATGGTGTTGAAGCTGTCAGAAATATTATTAATGCATCTGAAGGTGTTAACATTAAAAAAGCGGAAGAATCTCTGAGTTTTAAGGATATGATTATAGATGCCCTTAAAAATGTTAACGCTCTGGAGCAGGAGTCTATTAAAATAACAGAAGATTTTATTGCTGGTAAGCATGATAACATACACTCGGTAATGATTGCCAGTGAAAAAGCCGCAATTTCGCTTCAGTTCGTCATGGAAGTGAGGAACAAAGTATTGGATGCTTATCAGGAGATTATGAGAATGCAGGTTTAAATAATTAGTAAATAGGAAATTTGTCTCATAGCTTTTTAGGGCTAACTCAATATATTATATTAAATATAAAAATGACACATAAAGACTTTTTTCTACACAAGATAACCTGCTGTATTATTTACCTGAAGAAAAACCTTCTTTAAAGGAGGAGAGTATGACCGAAACGTTAAATAATATATGGGAGAAAATAAAAAAATTCTGGTCAGAGCTTGATAAAAGCCAAAAAACAAGAATTTATCTTACAGCCGGTATCCTGGTTTTTGCCATTGCTATAACTTGTTTTTTAACATTACGGGTTGAATATGTGCCTCTTTTTGAAAAATCTGAAGATGTGGATCTTCAGCCGGTGGTAAATTATCTGACCGAGAATAATATAAAATTCAAAAAAGGCGAAAAGCAAATTTATGTAGACAGCAGGAAAAAACCTGATATCGAATTTGATCTGACGACCCAGGGGATTGTATCTCCGGAAGTGACCTTTGCAGATACATGGAGCAAGCTCTCACTGACTGCAACAGAGAAAGATAAGGAAAATCTTTGGAAGCATTATCTTACCAATGATTTGGTCTATAAATTAAAGAAATTTGAAAATGTAGAAAATGCTACAGTACAGTATTCAAAACCTGAAAAAACTTATTGGGTAAGGCCCGGTGAGGATCAGGAAGGCAGCGCATATGTAATGCTTAAAACCAAAAAACCATTAAGACCTGAACAGGTTGATGCTGCCGCATTGGTTGTTGCTTCTTCACTTGGAATTCCTGCAGACAGGATAACAATAGTTGATGAAAATCTCAACCCGCTTTTCAGACAAGGGGATCTGCCGGATCTTGCCAGAGCCAATACTCAGGAAGAAATGCGGCGTCAAAGGGAAATGGAGCTGGAAAAAAAGGTCTATGATTTCTTCAAAATCGGCATTGCAGAAAATGATTATTTCGATACTATAAGTGTATCAGCAAACGCCGTGCTTGATTTCGACACCCTTGTAAGTTCAAGTGTCAAATATACAGCTCCGGATGAAGGCGGCCAGGGTTTTATAAAAAGCCAGGAGACGCTTCATGAGACCATCGAAAGTGGAGCTGAAGGGCAGGTGCCCGGTACAGATACCAATCCTCAGACTGCTCCTACTTACCAGTTTGATGATGATAACGATTCAACATATGAAAAAAACCATAATGTTGAAGAAAGAATCTTTAACGAGATTACTGAGCAATCTGAAAAGGCTGTTGGGAAACTTGTCCCTGAGCAATCTACTATGTCAATTTCTTTGTGGTATGGTGACAGGGTAAAAAGTGACGAAGGGTTTACACCCGAATATATAGAAGAAGTAAAAAATACTGCTTATGCCGCTACCGGAATACCTGTAGAGAATATTTCGGTAAGTGTTCAGAAACTTGCTGTGAAAGAGCCTGTTGCTGAGACACTGGCAGATACTGTTGGACAGCTGTTTGACAGGTACGGGTTCTATGTTCTCATGCTTATTTTACTGATAGTCATGACCATTGTTGCAATACCACGCAAAGAGACAGAACCTGAAGATTTGAAGATTGCTGCATTGGAGACTGCAGTCGCAGGTGCCGATGTTTCAGAATCACCTGAAGAGATTGTTGATATTAATGTTGAAGAGCCATCCGAACTTAAAAAGCAGATAGATAAATTCGCTCAGGAAAACCCTGACGCTGTTGCTCAGCTTCTTAGAAACTGGATTGCAGATGATTGGGATTAAGTTATTCTTTAATTTGTTGGGGGTGCAGAAAAAGTGACTACGAGGGGTGAACAATTAAGGGATTTAACGGGGAAAGAAAAAGCAGCAATGTTGCTTATCACCTTAGGTCCTGAGCGGTCTGCCCAAATTTTTAAACATCTT
>ERZ773359.2438-NODE-2438-length-23410-cov-9.904132_pt1 | contig 23410 bp, 20 predicted proteins | sample MGYA00374955_ERZ773359 | MGnify/ENA primary metagenome ERZ773359 (study PRJEB29098, sample SAMN04486028) | biogas fermenter metagenome | study: EMG produced TPA metagenomics assembly of the Biogas fermentation microbial communities from Germany - Plant 4 DNA1...
TCCGACGAAAGAATACACAACAATCCATGTATTCTCGATTTCCCCACCAATTGCAATAAACATAAAATCCAACAAAGGGACACACAACAATTCACCTTGCGAAATTCGCAACCATCAACGAAAAATCCCCCCCCCCGACGAAAGAATACACAACGTTGGCGAAAAACCGAAATGATTCATCATTCCAACAAAACGATTACCTTTGAAAAAAAAAGCGAGAACGTGAAAAAACTGATTTCATTACCGCCCCATATGGTGGATTACCTGAGAAGAAAAAATGATCCCGCTTTTTCGGATTGTTTTTTTACTTCCGATCCGAGGGATAAAAAGCTGGGATCGGGAGGAGGTACTGCCTGGTTGCTTAAAGAAAACAAAGAGTATGAGGACGCCGGATCCGATGTTTTTGAATGGCTTTCCCGAGAAAAACGCATACTGATTCACGCAGGAGGACAAAGCCGACGCTTGCCGGCTTATGCACCGACGGGAAAAGTGCTCATCCCGATTCCGGTTTTCCGTTGGGCAAGAGGGCAAAAAATCAATCAAACGCTGTTGTCGTTGCAATTGCCCTTGTACGAAAAAATAATGGAAGATGTTCCGGATAACCTGCATACCCTCATTGCCAGCGGTGATGTATATGTCCATAATACCGGAAAAATTCCCAAGATTCCTCAAGCCGATATTGTTTGCTGCGGTATTTGGGTAGACGGAGAAACAGCCGGTCGGCATGGCGTTTTCTTTTTCGACCGAAAATCATCGTTCGCCCTCGACTTCATGCTGCAAAAGCCCGATGCCGAAACCTTACAACAACTTTCGCAAACCCACTATTTTATGTTGGATATCGGTTTATGGTTGTTGAGCGACAAAGCGATAACCTTGTTGATGAAAAAATCGGGTTATGAAAAGGAAGGCGATGAGATTCATTTTTACGATCTGTATTCACAGTTTGGTCCGGCAATGGGCAATCATCCCCACATCGTCGACCCGGAGATTAATGCGTTGAAAGTGGCCATTTTGCCGCTACACGATGCCCAATTTTATCATTACGGCACAGCCAAAGAACTGATTTCTTCCACTTTATCCCTTCAAAATCAAACCCATAATCAGAAGTTTATTCTTCACAAAAAGATAAAACCGCATCCGGCAATTTTTGTGCAAAACAGCCGGATAAATTATCCCTTTACGGTTGAAAATTCCGATATATGGGTCGAAAACAGCTGCATCGGCAACCATTGGCAAATAAACAAAAAACATATCCTCACAGGCATTCCGCCCAACGATTGGCTGCTTGCCATCCCCGAAAGCATCTGCATCGATGCGGTACCTGTCGGCGATAATAAATACGTAATCCGCCCTTATGGGTTTGAAGACAAATTCAGCGGCAGCATTCACGATTCCGAAACGCATTGGATGGGGAGACCGGCAAAAGAATGGTTCGTGAAAAAGGGAATACCCGCTTCGGACGACCTGTTGCATCGAACAGACGATATTCAGTTTGCCCGCCTTTTCCCCGTGTGCGCCGGTCAAGAAGAAATGATTTCGGTGCTGCAGTGGATGATAACCGAGAATGAAGATAGAGATGGGAACGAAGAAAAGGTAGGCAGAGAAATATGGCTGAAAAACAAGCGCTTATCTGCCGATGAAATTTCATCGCAAGCCGATATTCAAAAAATCATGGATTCACGCGAAAAATTATTGAACGAGAATCGCGTGGCGTTGTCGAAAAATTATACCAAAAGCGTTTTTTATCAAACCGATCTCGAAGAACAAGCCCATGCTTTTGCGAAAAATCGCTTACCCCTGCCCCCTCCTCTTCCATCTGACAGTGACCTGCTGATGCAAATGCATAACCGCATGTTCCGAAGTCGGGTGTTGGAGCTAGAGGAGCTTCCGTTTCAAGACGAACGCGAAAAAGCTTTTTCCTTACTGCGTAAAGGATTTATCGAAATATCCGATGCGCGTAAAATGCATCCCAAACTCAATGTGCATCCCGATCAGATTGTTTGGGCAAGAAGTCCCGTCCGCATCGATCTTGCCGGAGGGTGGACAGATACGCCTCCATATTGCCTGATGGAGGGGGGCAATGTGGTGAATATTGCCGTTGAACTCAATGGACAACCTCCTATTCAGGTGTACGTCAAACCTTCCGAGGAACTCGCCATCACGCTGCGTTCCATTGACCTGGGGGCTACTGAAGTGGTTGCCGATTATCCTTCATTGGAAGAGTTTCACACGGTGGGTTCTCCCTTTTCCATTCCAAAGGCGGCGCTTGCCTTATGTGGGTTTTCTCCCCAATTTTCAGAAAAGGACTATCCTTCACTTCAAGATCAGCTACGACAGTTAGGCTGTGGCATTGAGCTGACATTGCTCTCTGCCATTCCGGCCGGTTCGGGACTGGGCACAAGCAGCATTCTGGCAGCAACCGTTTTGGGTGCATTGTCCGATTTTTTTGGTCTCCAATGGTCAAAAAACGACATAGGCAAACAAACGCTTTTGCTCGAACAGTTGCTTACCACAGGCGGCGGCTGGCAAGATCAGTACGGCGGTGTGTTGCATGGAGTAAAATTACTTCGTACACACGAAGGATTCGATCAAGAGCCCGTTGCAAGTTGGCTCCCCGATGATTTGTTTACATCGCCGCAATATCGCGATTGCCATTTACTTTACTATACGGGGATAACCCGTACGGCCAAACACATTCTGCAGGATATTGTTGCCGGCATGCTGCTCAACAAATCGGAAACGCTTGCCTTATTGGCCGACATGAAGCTTCATGCATTGGATACCGCAGAGATCATTCAGCTTGGAAATTTCGATGATTTAGGTTGGTGCGTCGCAACAACATGGGAACAAAAACAACGCCTCGATAAGGGTACAAATCCTCCTGCCATAGAAAAAATAATTGCGTTGGTAAAAGACTATACATTGGGATTTGAGCTTCCCGGAGCCGGTGGAGGCGGATACGTTTACCTGATTGCCAAAGATGCCGAAGCAGCTGTCGACATAAAACGCATACTTCATGAAAATCCGCCCAACAACAAGGCCCGATTCGTAGAAATGAGTATTTCACATACGGGTATGCAAATTACCCGGAGTTAAAAAAATAATCTTAAAAATGAAACGTTATTGCCAAACATTATCGCTAAAAAACGATCCTCGACTTATTGAAGCTTATGTACGTGAGCATGCCCACGTGTGGCCGGAAGTGCAAGAAGGAATCAAGGAAGTGGGAATAGTGGATATGCAGATATATATCCACGAGAATCGACTTTTTATGATTGTCGATACCGTAGACGATTTCGACTGGGAGCGTGATATGAACCGATTGGCAACGCTACCGCGGCAAGCCGAATGGGAGGCCTACATGGATCGGTTTCAAAATGCAGGCGAAGGGAAGAAATCAAACGAAAAGTGGCAATTGATGACCCGCATCTTCAAATTGGAATAAACTTCAGTCGTAAAAATTTTTCTCAAAAGCGTTTGATGCCTCCTTTTTCAGAATGAAACGATTCCAAAAGGCCGATAAAAAGCCGGCTCCATAACCAACGAGCTGAATCCACGAAGCAGCAATACTGTAAAGTCCTACTTTTGCCGAACGGTTTTTGATGGTCGAATCAATAAAAATCAACAAACAGTACGCAAGAGGAATAATCAGAAAAATGGGATAAAAAACGGAAAGTACCAACAACACAATCATTCCCACTACAAAAATCGAAGGCAACAGATGCACCGGTTTCAATGATTGAGGATGAAGCAGATATAGATTGATGCGGGCAATTCCCGAATTATACACCTGTTTGAAAAATTTTCTGAAATTCGTTCTGCGCTTATGATATACATACGCATCTGAAATCAGGGTGGTAGAGAATCCGTTTTCAATCAAACGAAGGCTAAAGTCGATGTCTTCGCCAAAACGCATATCGCGAAAACCTCCAATAGCATCGAATGCACGTTTTGAAACTCCTAAATTAAAGCTGCGTGGATGAAATTTTTCCATCGATTTTTTACCTCCTCGGATGCCCCCGGTTGTGAAAAACGAGGTCATTGCGTAATTGATTGCTTTTTGTACTGTCGTAAAAGAAGGATGAGCCTTGTCGGGACCACCATACGCATCGTAATACTGCTTCGTGAGAAAATCGTTTACGATTTGAATGTATTTTTCGGGAACAATGCAGTCTGAATCGAAAAAAATCAAATACCCGTATCGTGCTCTTTGGGCACCCGCGTTTCGTGATAAGCCCGGCCCCGAATTCGGCTTTTCAATGTATGTAATCGGCAAACGATCTTTGTATTTCCCCACTATCGTGTCGCTTTTTTGATCGGAACCATCTTCTACGACAATCACTTCAAATTGCCGATTTGTTTGTCGCGTAAGGCTATCCAACAACTCGTCCAATTCAGCCGGACGATTGAAAACGGGAATAATCACAGAAAATTGCATATCATTATCGGTCTTTTCAATTCGATGCAAAACTAACGAAATAAATTTTATGTGCAGTAATGTTGTTATATTTTAAGCAATTAAACCTAAAAATGAGTTTTACAAACATTTAGCGTAAATTCGCACTTGCCGGTTGGCGCTACACCTGCTAAATAAATGTAAAAAATATTTGAATATTTTGAAAAATCGATTTATCTTTGTCCAACTAAATACACAAATAAAAAAAAGATTTTTTAAAAAATAAGATAAGCAATTGATTCTTATCAATTTAAATACGTTTGTCAAGAGTAGGCATATGCACAGGTTTCGAATTATAATTTTCGTTTGTCTAATTATCTCATCTTTCAACTCGTGCAAAGATGAAAATAACGTCACAATAAAAGGAGAACTTTCCAATCTCGATTCTCCCTACGTTGTGGTGACGCATTTTTCTACCGATATTTTGACCGTCGACACCTTAACGATCGGCAAGAAAGGACAATTCGGTTATCGGACGTTTATAGATACGTTGACAACCTTTACGTTTTATTTCAACGATTATGCATCATCGGCTGTTGTTTTTGCCGACAAAGGTGAGAAGATAACGCTTAAAGGCGACGCAACCTTGCCCGATCTCATTCAAGTAAATGGCAACGAAATCAACGACGATCTGACTCTCTTCAAGAAAGAAAACGAAGCTTTATTGAAACAGCGAGCCGAATTGCTGAATAGCATGAAAATGGATCGATTGGAAAATACCAATCATGGGGTTCTGTCCGAAAATGAAAAAATCGTGCGTTTGAACTCGCTTAATCATGAGCTTACTCAAAAGGCCGAAGACTTTATCAAAAAAAATCCGGCTAAAATAGCCAGTGTCATTCTTATCAACAACTTATTCAGAGATACGGAAAATCCAACGACGTTGGAACGTGTTTTGGGATACCTGGAAGGAGCAGCATTGGAATTTCCCCTGACCGAAGATTTGAAGACGCATTGCGATAAAATGAAATTATCGGCAGAAGGAGCTTACTTTCCTTATTTCCAATTGGTAGATATAAAAAACGACACCATTCGTTCTAGCGATTTTTCCGGGAAATATTTGGTTTTGTCTTTCCTTTCCGCTGTGGGTGTAGAGTCAAGAAATGAGGTCATTGCCCTGAAAAACGAATACGAAAAGCTCAATAAAGATTCCGCTCAGTTTATATCGATTTATATCGATTTCGATAAATACCCCATTGCATCTACATCCATTTCCAACGATTCTATTCCTTGGATTACCGTGACAGAAAAAAAAAGCTGGGCGTCCAATATCGTAGAGACTTACAACATCCGCTATGTTCCTTACAACATTCTTATTACTCCTGATGGAAGGATTAAAAGAAGAAACATCCCAGCACAGGAAGTGCAACAAACAATAGAAAGAACTACCAAGTGGAGTTGAGTGAGAAATATAAAGAATCCGTTTCATGTTAGTTAAAGTTTTTGGTGCAGCTGTCCAAGGCATTCACGCTACTCTTATTACCATTGAAGTAAATGTTGGCAGAGGCATTAAATTTATGCTGGTAGGACTCCCCGATGCTTCCGTGAAAGAGAGTCACGAACGCATTGTGTCGGCAATAGAGGTAAACGGGTATAAATTCCCGCGACAGCAGGTGGTTGTAAATATGTCGCCCGCAGATATCCGAAAAGAAGGTTCGGCTTATGATCTTCCCTTGGCTATTGGAGTGTTGGGAGCTTCGGGCGTCATTCAATCCGACAAATTCAACGATTACCTCATCATGGGCGAGCTGTCGCTCGACGGTACCATCTTGCCGATAAAAGGTGTTTTGCCTATCGCTGTCATGGCAAAGGAAAACGGCTTTAAAGGATTTATCCTTCCCTCGGAAAATGCAATGGAAGCTGCCGTTGTGGACGATTTGGAAGTTTATGGTGTGAAAAATATACGCGAAGTTATCGAATTTTTTAACGATAAACGTAAACTTCAACGCACACAGGTGGATATTTATCGGGAATTCATGGGCAATCAATCGGATTTCGAATTCGATTTTGCCGATGTGAAAGGGCAAGAGAATGTAAAACGCGCCTTAGAAGTGGCGGCAGCAGGTGGGCACAATATTATTATGGTAGGCCCTCCCGGTTCCGGAAAGTCGATGATGGCAAAGCGTCTACCTTCGATTCTTCCGCCTTTTTCCATACAAGAGGCGTTGGAGACGACCAAAATTCACAGTGTGGCAGGCAAAATGGGAAGAGATGTTTCACTCATGTCCTGTCGTCCATTTCGTTCGCCACATCATACGATTAGCGATGTGGCAATGGTGGGGGGAGGAGCGTTTCCCCAACCCGGGGAAATCAGTCTGGCTCACAACGGGGTGCTGTTTCTCGACGAGCTGCCCGAATTTAACCGAAGTGTATTGGAAGTGTTGCGACAGCCCTTGGAAGACCGTGTTATCACCATTTCAAGAGCAAAATTTTCAATTGAATATCCTGCCGGTTTTATGTTGGTGGCCGCAATGAATCCTTGTCCGTGTGGATATTACAATCATCCTAACAAAGAATGTGTTTGTCCGCCGGGAGCGGTACAGAAATATTTGAATAAAATATCGGGACCATTGCTTGACCGCATCGATATTCAAATTGAAATCGTACCCGTACCTTTTGAAAAAATATCCGACAAAACACCTGCTGAACGAAGTTCCAAAATCAGAAAACGTGTGATCGATGCACGCAAAATTCAAGAGGAAAGATTTAAAAATGCCGAAGATATTTATTCGAATGCGCAAATGACTTCGAAACAACTGCATAAATTTGTATCGATTGACGAAGCGGGACGTAAACTGCTGAAAACCGCAATGGAAAAACTGGGCTTATCGGCTCGTGCATATGATCGCATTCTCAAAGTTTCGCGCACCATTGCCGATCTGGAACAAAGTGAGAATATCAATACATCCCATCTGGCCGAGGCCATTAGTTATCGCAATCTCGACAGGGAAATGTGGGTGCGATGATGAGGTTGCTATTTATTTTTCTCGAAATGATGGTCATCGTAATATTTACTGAAAGTATGCCCCCAACGAAATCCCCGGTTTGCAAATTCATCAACTACCGGGTGTCCCGAATAAAACGTTCCATTTAGTGTCGTATCCCGAATTCCGTTTTGCGGTTCATTGGGAAGGTTCCCGCTTTTCCATCGCAGTGGATTGAAACGCGGATTGATATCTATTGCCATGCCGATAGCATGTTTCGAATATGTGGGATTGCGATAGCAAAAACTATACGTATTGTTGTCGGCCATCGATAAACTGTCGTTCCAATTGTATTTCACTATGGGGATGACTTTTTCTACCACAAATTGTCGAACAAGCATAAAATCGAATAAATAGACGAGATCCTCGGCAATTTCCCGATTGGCAAGAACCTGACCTTTATGAATTTTTCCGTCCACTGAAAGATAAGTTACATCAATGAGTTCAAGCCGATCGATAATATGTTGTGGCGCCTGACTACCGGCAACAGCTTCTTCAAAGGTATAACGACTATCGATAAGGGTATCTTCGATGGAATGTTTTTCTAAAACAAGGGGTTCCTGACTCACTTTTACACTCTTTTGTTTTTTGGAATCGGAACAAGAAACCGGTATGCACAACACGATGACGATCAGATATAGATTATACACATATTTTCTCATTGTCTCGTATTGAAATTAAATGTCATCTTATCGCATTGTGAAAGAATATCCTGAATAACCAATCCGGTTAACGTGAATCCGAAAGCCGCTGTCACATATACTACCGTTCCGTTGGTTCGCACACTCCGGGAAATAGTGTTTTTGTCGCACTCTTCTCCTTTGTTGGGATAACGCTCCTCACTATAAACACATAAAAAGGGTTTTCTCGGCTTCTCCCTTTCGCGAAAATATCGACGAAGCGCCGAAGCCAGTTTGCAACCTTTCACTTTTTGAAATTCGCCTACACGAATTTGCAGCGGATCGATTTTTAGTGCTGCCCCCATTGAGGAAAAGACCGTTGCAGGTGTTTTGGATGCCTTTAAAAGCAGGTGCGCTTTCTGTGGAAGCGCATCTATGGCATCGATAATATAATCATACGTTTCTAAATGAAAAGATGCCGACGTTTCTTCGCAGTACATCTGAGGAATGGCATTTATTTCGGCAAAAGGGTTGATTTCGAGCAATCGATTTTTCATTACTTCCACCTTGAGTTGACCAACGGTTTGCGTGGTTGCCGGCAATTGCCGATTGATATTCGAAAGGGCTACCCTGTCCGGATCAACAATAGTGAGGTGCATAACGCCGGTTCGAATCAATCCTTCGGCACACCAACTTCCCACTCCCCCAACTCCGAAAAGAATTACTTGCTTAGAAGCAATTGCATTCATGGCTTCTTTTCCCACTAACAATTCCGTTCGAGCAAAAAGTTCGTTGTATTCCATCCGGTTTTTTGGCTAAAAAGGATTTGCCGACACGAACAAAAAACGCATCCCTTTTTATAATTGTGATGCGTTTTCCCCAAGTCTTCGTGTAAAAATACTAATAATTCTTATACATGGGTTCAAAATAGGCCTGTGAATGCAGACACGACGGACAGGTCTTGGGTGCAGTTTTACCGATAAACACGTAACCGCAGTTACGACATTGCCATTCAATTTCCTCTTTACGGGAAAATACAGTTCCGCTTTTCACACGTTCAAGCAATTTCCGGTATCGCTCTTCATGAGCGCTTTCAGCTTTCGCAATCATGCGATACATAACGGCAATTTCTTTAAATCCCTCTTCTTCTGCCACATCGGCACAATGTGGATAAAGCACAGCCCACTCTTCGTGCTCGCCTGCAGCTGCAGCTTCCAGATTTTCGGCAGTGTTGCCGATCACACCTGCCGGGTAAGTCCCTGTTATTTCCACTAATCCGCCTTCAAGATAATTGAACATTCTCTTGGCATGCTCCTTCTCTTGTTCCGCTGTTTCCATAAAAATGGCGGCAATTTGTTTGTACCCTTCCCTATCGGCTACTCTCGAAAAATATGTATAGCGCATCCTTGCCTGTGATTCTCCTGCAAAAGTCATCAGAAGATTTTTTTCCGTTTGGGTCCCTTTTATACTTTCCATACTGTTATTGATTTTATTCGGTTTAAATACAAATTTATCCGATTTTGTTGGAATAACAAATACGTTTTCCTCTATTTAGGATTTACTCTAAACGTTTCATCGTCATTTTTAAAAAATGCCACAATTTGTTTCGCTGCGGCCAAGCCGGCGTTGACATTCGCCTCCAATGTCTGTGCTCCCGTTTTTTTGGGAGTTGCGAAATAACGTTTCGGAAATTTAGCAACAAATTCATCGTGTTTATCGGGTTGGATATCGGTAATGTACCTGAAATTTGGACGTTCTTCCATGATTCGCATCAAATCATCTTCATTTATCACCTCCTTTCGGGCCGAATTAACCAAAATACCATTATCCGGCATACGCGACAATAAATGATAGTTCACACATCGACGAGTATCTTCGAGTAGAGGCATATGCAATGAAACAATATCGCTGTTTCCAAAAAGCTCTTCTGCACTGTTTGCAGGTATAACACCGTATTCACCTTCTTTGCGAAGATCGTCCTCTGTCATAATAGGCGAATAAGCATAAACCGGCATGTCGAATCCACGAGCAATTTTGGCTACCATCTTGGCTACATTACCAAAAGCATAGAGGCCCAATCGCTTACCTTTGAGTTCCGTCCCTGTAGATCCATCGAAATAATTCCGCAAAACGTAAATAAGCATTCCAAAAACAAGTTCTGCAACGGCATTGGCATTTTGTCCCGGTGTGTTCATCACACAAATATCGCGTTCTGTTGCAGCATTCAAATCCACATTGTCGTAACCTGCCCCCGCACGTACAATCAACTTAAGTCGGGGAGCGGCATCTATCACTTCTCTATCAATAATATCGCTTCGAACAATAACAGCATCTGCATCTTTTATCGCATCGAGCAACTGTGATTTTTCTGTATATTTTTCAATTTTATCGAACTGATGTCCTGCTGTTTCTATAATATGTTGTATTTCACTTACCGCTTTAAACACAAACGGTTTTTTTGTCGCTAAAAGCACTTTCATTTCTACTACCTTTTTACTACCTTAAAATCAATTTCTCAAATTCACGCATGCAATCAATCAAAGCCTGTACTCCTTCTTTGGGCATTGCATTATAAATGGATGCCCTGAAACCGCCGATGGAACGATGTCCCTTAATTCCTACCATCCCCCTTTCGGTGGCAAATTTCAAAAATTCCTGCTCAAACTCCTTATATTCGTCGCTCATCACAAAACAAACATTCATTACGGAACGGTCTTCCGGCACGGCTGTTCCTTTGAACAATGGATTGCGATCGATTTCTTCATACAGCATTGTTGCTTTTTCGATATTGATCTTTTCCATTACTTCGACACCCCCCAGCGATTTGAGCCACCGTAACGTTTCCAAACAAGTGTAAATGGGCAATACCGGTGGAGTGTTGAATACAGAACCATGTTCTACATGTGTCCGATAATCGAGCATAGTAGGAATCGGGCGGGATACCTTTCCCAATACATCCTCTTTTACGATAACAAAAGCAACACCTGCAGGTCCCACGTTTTTCTGTGCTCCACCATAAATAATAGCATATTTAGAAACATCCAAGGGGCGTGAAAAAATATCGGACGACATATCGGCCACCAAAGGAATCGGACTATCGATATCTTTTCGTATTTCCGTACCATAAATCGTATTATTGGTCGTAATGTGAAAATAATCTGCATCGGTGGGTATCGTATAGTCTTTGGGAATGTAACTATAGAGCGCATCTTTTGATGAAGCAACCTCAACTGTTTCACCAAAAAGTTTTGCTTCTTTTAACGCTTTACTCGCCCATGAACCTGTATTCAGATAAGCGGCTTTTTTCTCCAAAAGATTGTAAGGGACCATACAAAACTGAAGACTTGCACCTCCTCCGAGAAATAAAACCGAATAACCATCGGGAATCTGAAGCAGTTCTTTGAAAAGAGATTTCGCCTCATCCATTACAGCTTGAAACTCTTTAGAACGATGGCTGATTTCCATGATAGAAAGGCCACTATTGTTGAAATCTTTGACAGCCTCTGCCGTTTTTTCTATTGCCACCTGTGGCAATATAGAAGGGCCTGCGTTAAAATTGTACTTTTTCATAAAAAAACAACTCTTTAATTGTATTTGATAAAATTGCGGGGTAAAAATAATCGGAAATTTTCCAACGGCAAAGCTACAAATTTATTTAATATGATGCGTAACGAATGTGACAAAAATTTAGAGAAGGAACGATATGGTTATCAAATCTCAAGAGATTTACCGCATTCAAAAGATATTTGTTCAATAAAACGAATCGTAGTATCTTTGTTCAACAAAAAATACATTTGGGATGAGCTCGCAATACCCCTCCATATTACTCGAAAATGCGGTGAATGAATTTGCAAAATTGCCGGGAATCGGCAAAAAGACCGCTCTGCGATTGGTATTGCATCTTTTGCGTCAAGATGCTGCCAATGTCGAAAAATTCATCTCGGCAATAGCCACGCTCAAGCAAGAAATAAAATATTGTTCGCTCTGTCACAATATTTCCGACAGTGAAGTTTGCTCCATCTGTGCAGACAAATCCAGAGACCCATCGCTTATATGTGTTGTCGAAAACGTAAAAGAAGTAATGGCGATTGAAGGGACGATGCAGTTCAAGGGACTGTATCATGTACTAGGCGGAATTATTTCCCCAATTGACGGTATTGGTCCCTCCGATTTAGAAATCGACAGTTTGGCAGAACGAGTAAAAACCGACAACATCGAAGAGGTAATTCTAGCACTAAGTGCAACAATGGAGGGAGATACAACCAATTTTTATATTTATCGCAAATTACAGCCTTATAACGTAAAGGTGAGTATTATTGCCCGTGGCGTCTCTATCGGCGATGAAATCGAATATGCCGATGAAGTGACTTTGGGGCGTTCCATTTTAAACCGTACGCCTTTTGACGAAACCTATAAATCAACTTCGAAATAATAATGACTCAACCCATCGAAGAAAAAACAATCCGACTTTTACGTCGGCACTATTTCATCAATTTTATTGTGTTGGGGATTCTTTTTTTATTGACTTTATTCCCTGTTGCCCGCATTGCAGAAACACCCACTTCACCCCCCGTTATCATCGATCAATGCTCCATTCTTCTTACCATCATCGGAATACCGGTGGCATTAAAATCATTTTCAAATAAAATAAATAAAAAACCCCGTCCCAACGATGCGAAAAAAGGGATAAAAATATACAAAAAAGCTTTTCTCCAAAGGCTTTACCTACTAAGTTTTGTTATTCTTTGGAATATATTGGCGTCTGTCATCTCACATAACAGAAATTACATTTGGCTGATTATTATTCTTTTTATCACCTTGTTGTTTTGTAAACCATCATTCCCGGAATTAAAAAATTTAATTGAAATAAAAAACAAAGAAAACGAAATAACGGAATAAAGCCGGTAAGCCAATGAGCAAATTACTTCAAGACGATACGATCTTACTGCGAGCCCTTGAGCCGGAAGATCTCGATATTCTGTATGAATGGGAAAACGATACGGATTTATGGAAATACGGCTCATCGCTTTCTCCTTTTTCACGTTTTGCGCTTCGACAATACCTGGTTTATGCGCAGCAAGATATCTATCAAACCAAACAGCTCAGATTAATGATCGTTCTTCGGGAAAACAACCAACGAATTGGAACAGTCGATTTGTACGATTTTGATCCATTTCATGGCAGAGCAGGTGTTGGAATCCTACTCGACACAAAATATAGAAATCAAGGATATGGATCCAAATCACTTGAACTGCTGGAAGAATATGCTTTTAATTTTCTCAAACTACATCAATTATATGCTTTTATTCCCGAACAGAACATCGCCAGCATTCGACTTTTCAAAAAGGTTGGATTTCAGCACACCGCAACACTTAAAGAATGGGTTTCGCTTCAACATACCTACGTTGACGTAATTGTGATGCAAAAATTCAATACAAAAAAAATCGATAAATTCTATGCATGACGATATAAAAAAGGCATGTGAAATCATGCGAAAAGGTGGTGTCATTCTTTATCCTACCGACACCATTTGGGGAATCGGCTGCGATGCAACCAACGAAGAAGCAGTTAAAAAAGTATACCGCATCAAGCAACGTTATGAAAGCAAAGCCATGTTGGTTTTGCTGGATACTCCCGATAAACTGGGGATTTACGTAAAAGAGGTTCCCGAAATCGCGTGGGATTTGATTGCACTTTCGGAAAAACCTTTAACCATCATTTATGACGGAGCAAAAAATCTTGCCTCCAATTTAATTGCAGAAGACGGAAGCATCGGCATTCGTATAACGAGAGAAGCCTTTTCGAAAGAATTGTGCAAACAATTTGGAAAACCCATCGTTTCCACTTCGGCAAACATCAGTGGAAAACCTTCTCCCGCTTCCTTCGAAGAGATTGATGAGGAGATTAAAAAAAGAGTAGACTATATTGTAGCTTTTCGGCAAAAAGAAAATAGGAAAGCCGCTTCTTCAAGCATCCTAAAACTAGGAGGAGACGGAACAATTCGAATCATACGCCCATAATCACGATTGTGATTATTTTTTATAAATTACCGAACCCGCCAACGAAAAACGGAGAACCGGCGAAGAGCGGATTTATTGTTTGCCGGTGATCAAATTGAAAATTATCTTATATATTTGTGTTTCTCCAAAAGAATTTATAAAAAATGAGGTCGAAATTAAATGATTTATATCATCATTTTTTGTTGTGGCTGAATAAACACATCAAAGAACGCACATTATTGCTTTTTGTTTGTTTTTTGGTAGGTATTGCCACGGCATTGGCCTCTTATATGGTAAAAACCTCTATCCATTGTATCCAAACATTTCTCACAGAGAATTTCACCCCTACCGGTGCCAACTATTTTTATTTGCTGTATCCTCCCATCGGATTACTCCTATGCGGACTGTTTGTAAAATATATTGTCAAAGACGATATCAGCCACGGGGTCACGAAAGTATTATATGCCATTTCGCAACGCAAAAGCCGCATAAAACCCCATAACATGTACACCTCTATCATCGCCAGCTCTATTACCATCGGTTTTGGCGGATCGGTAGGTGCTGAAGCGCCTATTGTACTCACAGGTTCGGCTATCGGTTCAAATTTAGGGAGTTTTTTCAAACTGGATCAACGAAATCTCATGCTCTTGGTGGGATGCGGAGCCGCAGGCGCCATTGCAGGAATTTTTAAAGCACCTATTGCGGGCATTCTGTTTGTAATCGAGGTGCTCTTGCTCGACCTCACCATGTCGTCCATTTTGCCGCTGCTGGTCACCTCGGTAACAGCTACAACCATTGCCTATTTTCTCACGGGGATGGATGCGATGTTTGCATTTTCGCAAATGGAGCAATTTACGCTTAACCGCATCCCATATGTTATCCTTTTGGGCATCGTTTGCGGATTCTTGTCACTCTACGTAACCCGCATGATGATATGGAATGAAAACATCTACCATAAACTCAGCCCACCTAAAAGATTTCTCATGGGAAGTATCGTTCTAAGTGTTTTGATTTTTTTCTTCCCTCCCCTTTATGGCGAAGGATATAATTCTATCGAGATTTTATTGGCCGGTGGAGACAAATACAAAGAATTGATGAATGGCAGTTTCTTCTATTCCTTATATAACCGGTGGGGGATTATCATTTTTCTTTCCCTCATCATGATCTTCAAAATATTTGCAACAAGTGCTACCAATGGTGGCGGAGGAGTAGGCGGTGTATTTGCTCCCACGCTTTTTCTGGGATGTATTCTGGGATTCATCTTTTCCTACACACTGAATCATCTCGGATGCAGCACCTATTTGCCTCAGGACAACTTTGCGCTGATGGGGATGGCAGGTGTAATGGCAGGTGTAATGCATGCCCCGCTCACCGGTACTTTCCTTATAGCGGAACTTACAGGTGGATACGATCTTTTCCTTCCTTTAATGATTGTATCGAGTTGTTCCTACGGAACCATTATTGCTTTTGAAAAACACAATATTTATGCTATTCGATTGGCTAAAAAAGGAGAACTTATCACTCATCACAAAGACAAAGCCGTACTCACATTCCTGAAAGTAGAAGATATTTTAGAAACCGATATCCCTGTTGTGAAACCCGATATGACACTGGGAGACATGGTGAAAATCATTTCTAACTCAACACGCAATATTTTCCCCGTGGTAGACGACAAAGGCGTATTGCTTGGACTTGTCTACCTCAACGATATTCGAAACATCATTTTCCGCCCCGAACTCTATGATCGATTCAAAGTTGAAAAAATCATGATAGGTCCTCCTGCCAAAATCAATATCAACATGCCGATGGAAAAAGTGATGAATATCTTTGAAGATACCAAAGCATGGAACCTCCCTGTGGTGGACGACAACGGAATATACAAGGGGATCATTTCTCAATCGACCGTGTTTAACGCTTATAGAGAAGTATTGTTGGAAAACTATTCGGAAATTGATGAATAAAAACAGAAGGTTATGAAAAAAGAAGATTTACGTATCGTATTTATGGGAACACCCGAATTTGCGGTGGAATCGCTGAAAGCATTGATAGAAAATAATTATAACGTGGTAGGAGTAATCACTTCACCCGACAAACCTGCCGGAAGAGGGTATAAAATCCAACAATCGCCGGTAAAGAAATATGCGTTGGAACACGATCTGTTTTTATTGCAACCCGAAAAACTGAAAAACGAAGTTTTTTTAAACGAACTCCGAAAGCTGAAAGCCGATTTACAAATTGTGGTGGCTTTCCGAATGCTTCCCGAAGTAGTGTGGAGTATGCCTCCAAAAGGCACTTTTAATCTTCACGCGTCGTTGCTCCCACAATATCGCGGGGCAGCACCCATTAACTGGGCAATCATCAACGGAGAAAAAGAAACCGGCGTAACCACCTTTTTCCTTTCAAACGAAATAGACACGGGAAAAATCATTTTTCAAGAAAAAGTTCCAATTGAAAAAAACGACAATGCCGAAACCCTTCACAACAAACTGATGAAAAAGGGAGCCGACTTGATCTTAAAAACAGTCGATGCCATTTTGAACGATACGGTTGAAACTATTCCGCAGAATGAATACATTACCAATCAAGTCGAACTGAAACCGGCTCCAAAAATATTCAGAGAAACCTGCAAAATCAATTGGAATCAACCGGCTGAAAACATCTATAACTTCATTCGAGGATTGTCACCCTCCCCCGCTGCATGGACAGAGCTCGAAATAGATGCAGGAAACACATTGAATCTGAAAATATTCGAAAGTTCAGTAAAAAATAAAACACATGATCTACTTCCGGGAACGATTGTTACCGATAATAAGACATATCTTTCCGTGGCGGCAAAAGACGGGTTTCTCGAAATTTCCGATATTCAAGCATCCGGGAAAAAACGAATGAAAATCCGCGATTTCCTTAATGGATTTCATATTGCGAATCATGCCATTTTCAAGTAATTGCATTACCATCGGTAATTCAATCCGAAACTAACAACTTCGTTAATTTGGAAATATTTAAAAGTAGAATCGGGAGAAACACTGTCGTCAAATCGGACGTTTAAATACAACCGTGTCGAAAAATACTGGCTCAGCATCATATTCAACGTGTTTTCAAATTCGGCTTCCACCATATCGTAACTGGTGAAATATTTAAAGCGGGAATTCCATGAAATATAACGGGTAATATCGTATGTCATGATAGAAGTAATTGTTGAACCTATATCCAACATCGATTTTTTCCCTTCCCGGATACCATATCTTCCAACGTCCACTTTACTATTCGCCACATATCTATAATTAAGCGAAAGGGGAGAAAGATCCAATGTCAAGCGCAATCTTCTGTGTCTTATCTCTTTAGATTGTTTATCCAATCCATACCGCATACCTATTCCGATATTCACATATAATGGGGATAGAAGAGCGGATCTCAAGGTAGTGGTATTGGGAACATAATTATTGAATAATTGTGTTTTTATTTCGGTATTCATGGAATACGACCATTTTTTAAGGAAAGCTTCTATACCCAAATTCCCGTAATAGCGAATAAAATCGTCTCCTATTCGATAATTGCGAAGGGTGTCTTCCGGAGAATTGTATATCGAAAACCTCCATTCCAACATATTGTTGAATCGAACACGCTTCTTTTGATAATTAGCCTTAACAACATGATAATTGTTGAAATTTAGGTTGCTGGTCCCCCCCTTGTGCCAATTTTCCGAAAAATAATTTTGCGAAAGTTGCAATGAATGTTCTCCTGAAAGTACCCAATATTTGCGTCCGAATTCCACCGGTTGTATAGGTGGCGCCTCCAAAGGTGCGGTTCTTTCCACTTTGATAAGTTCTTTGAATGGATCAAACTTTTCGATGACATCTTTTTGGATATCGACGCGAGGCATAGTGTCAAAATGAAACACCGACATCTTTACTTTTTCCGGATATTGACTCCAATACTGCCTACGGACTTCATTTATAAACTCCATTTTCGCCAATACGGGTGCAAACGTATTTTCAGGGGATATCAGTATTCCCTTATAAGGATCCTCTTCTTTGGGAGGATAAAAAGAAAGGTCATCGGGAAGTATTTTACCCGTAAAAACAACAGGCAGAAATAGGGGATTGATAATCATGGTGTCCTTAAAAGTCAGCCCTCCCAAATCGGGACTTCTAAATAAACTGTCCGGAAGCTCCAACGTCCCGTCCTTTTTTCGCACGTATAAAGAATCCAGATAATTGGTTCTTTGCTTTTTTGCTATCTCGGGCCGAGAAACATCCACGCGACGCTCTATCGTATCCAGAAAATCAACGACTTCTTGGAGATCAATTTCGATTTGTGGTTGAACATTTTCTTCCTGACTCTCCACTATTTTCTGCATCTGCTTTTCTACGTCGGTAATCGTATTAAAAATGTCGAGACTATCCAAAACGCCGAAAGTATTGGGTGCTTGAACCGAATTATACGCTTCGGATCCAAATAAAAATAAGGAATACATACAAACAGTGAAAGACACCAACACATGCTTCATCTCGGGGATATTTTTTTAGATTGCAACACCATCTTGCAATACACAAAGTTATAAAAAAACTTTAGCAAACAAATTTAATAAAATAACAAAAAAAGGTGGCTATTGTTTTTCTTACCACCTTTCAAATGCTTTATTTTTATCGTGAAACCCTAAATTCTACTCAATCTCGCGGCTGTAATTGGGAGCCTCACGCGTAATCATGACACTATGCGGATGACTTTCGATATACCCGGCAGCAGTAATACGCGTAAATTTGGCTTCATGAAGCTTTTCGATATTCTCGGCCCCACAATACCCCATCCCGGTACGTAAGCCTCCAACCAACTGATAAACAACTTCCTGAAGCGTACCTTTGAATGGCACACGTGCTTCAATCCCTTCAGGAACAAGTTTCTTGACATCGTCTTCCATTTCTTGAAAATAACGATCTTTCGAACCTTTTTGCATGGCAGGAAGTGATCCCATGCCACGATAGAGTTTGAATTTGCGTCCGTTAAAAATGATGGTCTCTCCCGGAGATTCTTCCGTTCCTGCCAGCAACGACCCCATCATTATCGACGAAGCACCTGCTGCCAAAGCCTTTACGATATCGCCCGAATAACGCACTCCCCCATCGGCAATTATAGGAATTCCTGTTCCTTGCAATGCTTTTGCAACGTTATAAATAGCCGTAACTTGCGGCACACCTACTCCGGCTATAATACGGGTTGTACAAATAGAACCCGGCCCGATACCCACTTTCACTGCATCGGCTCCGGCATCGGCCAAAAACTTTGCCGCATCGCCCGTAGCAATATTGCCAACAATCACATCAATATCGGGGAACGCTTTTTTTACCCGTTTCAGCATATCGCACACGCTTTTGGAATGACCATGAGCAGTATCGATAACAATAGCATCAACCCCTGCCTCAATCAATGCGACGGCTCTTTCGAAAGAATCCACGGCTATCCCGATAGCTGCTGCCACACGCAACCGCCCTTGTTTATCCTTGCATGCGTAAGGCTTATCTTTGGCTTTGGTAATATCTTTATAGGTAATTAGCCCGATAAGTTTGTTTTCGGCATCCACTACCGGCAACTTCTCAATTTTGTATTGCTGCAAAATATCGGCAGCAGATTCCAAATCGGTAGATTGATCGGTAGTGACCAAATTATCTTTCGTCATTACTTCATCAATCCGCTTGTTCATATCGCGTAGAAAACGAAGATCGCGGTTTGTAACGATTCCTACCAACCGATTTTCTTCATCTACCACCGGAATCCCACCAATCTTAAATTCAGCCATCAAAGCCAAGGCATCGGCAACCGTTTTCTCGGGCGTAATAGTGATAGGATCGATAATCATCCCATTTTCGGCACGCTTAACGATTTTCACCTGCTTGGCCTGCTCCTCAATCGACATATTTTTGTGAATCACTCCTATACCGCCTTCACGAGCAATGGCAATTGCCATCATTGTTTCCGTAACGGTATCCATAGCGGCAGACACCATTGGAATATTCAATGAAATATTACGGGAAAACTCGGTAGTCAAATTGACATCGCAAGGAAGTACTTGGGAGTAAGCGGGGACCAACAAGAGATCATCAAAAGTCAGTCCATCCATCATAATTTTATCTGCAATAAACGACATAAGTATATACTTTTCTTAATTTATTGCATGCAAAAGTAATTGTTTTTATGGAAATAAGCATCATTTAAGACGTTAATTTTTATTTCACGAGAAAATCAAATCGCTTGCAAAATTATAAATATTTTCGATATGCAATAGAAGGTTATACGTTTTTTTATTGTTCAAGAAAGCCATACATTTGAATTACAAAACGAATCGCAAATAAACAATTAAACAATTCAAAAATTATGTCAGTACTAGTTGGAAAAAAAGCCCCTGTATTTTGGGCTCCGGCAGTTGTAAATGGATCAGAAATAGAAGAAAACTTTTCTCTTAATCGGTATGTAGGAAAAAAATATGTGGTTTTCTTCTTCTATCCTGCCGATTTCACTTTTGTATGTCCCACAGAAATTATTGCATTTCAAGAAAAAATAGCCGATTTCGAAAAAAGAAATACAGTAGTGGTGGGCGCTTCAACCGATTCCGCAACCACCCACTGGAAATGGCTGCAAACACCCCTAAACGAGGGAGGAATAAAAGGTGTAACGTATCCTCTGGTAGCCGATCATGCGTTGATCATTTCGATGCAATACGATGTTCTGGCGGGTAAATACGAATGGGATGAATTCGGAAATCCCATATTTAAAGGTTCTCCGGAAGCATATCGCGGATTGTTTCTGATTGACAAGGATGGGATTGTTCGCCATCAAGTAGTGAACGATATGCCATTAGGACGCAGTGTCGACGAAGTACTTCGCGTAATCGATGCGCTGCAATATACCGAAAAATATGGCGAAGTTTGCCCTGCCAACTGGCGCAAAGGCGAGAAAGGATTGGAACCTACTCCAAAAGGCATTGCCTCTTACCTTTCGGGAAAAGAGAAAAAAGGGAAATAAATTTTTCTGCCAATCATTTTCTCTTATTCCAACACTTCCATTTCCCTGAATATTCTCTCGATATGTTCTATCGCATAGTCAATCTGTTCAAAGGTATGGGTAGCCATAAGAGAAAAGCGGATCAACGTGTCGTTGGAAGAAACGGCAGGTGGCACTACCGGATTAACGAAAATACCCTCCTCGAAAAGCATTTTCGTGATGGTAAAGGTCTTATTGTCATCCCTAATATATAATGGTATGATAGGGCTGGCAGTAGGCCCCACCTCAAATCCTTTTTCTTTAAATCGATCTATTGTATAATGTGTCAAATCCCACAAACGTTTTATCCGTTCGGGTTCGGACTTCAAAATATCCAAAGCAGCCAATGCAGCGGCAGTAGCGGCAGGTGTGATGCTTGCACTGAAAATATAAGGCCGTGCATTATGTCTCAAATAATTGATTACGGGATATTCACCTGCAATAAATCCTCCGATAGAAGCGAGGGATTTACTGAATGTCCCCATTATCAAATCAACCTCGTCAAGCAAACCAAAATGATCGCAAACTCCTTTTCCACTATAATTGGCTCCCAATACCCCAATCCCATGAGCTTCATCAACCATGATATTGGCATTATATTTTTTTGCCAGCCTTACGATTTCGGGTAAATTGGCCAAATCACCCTCCATACTGAAAACTCCGTCCACGACAATTAGTTTTACTTTTGTGGGATCACATCGTTTCAGCTGTCTTTCAAGCGATTTCATATCGTTGTGGCGAAATTTATACTTGGTTGAAAAAGACACCCTTCCACCTTCAATAATGGAAGCATGGTCGCGTTCGTCCCATATAATATAATCGTCTCGTCCGGTCACGCAGGACAACACTCCTTCATTTACGGAAAAACCCGTCGAAAATACGAGAGCATCTTCTTTATCGACAAAATTCGCCAGTTTTTTCTCTAATTCTATGTGTATATCCAGGGTCCCATTCAAGAAACGGGAACCTGCCATGCCAGTTCCATATTTTTTTGTTGCCTCGATTGCAGCTTTCTTAACTTTTGGATGATTGGTCAACCCCAGATAAGCATTAGACCCAAACATCAAGACTTCCTTGCCATTTATGGTCACCTTGGTGTCCTGATCGCTTTCGATAACCCGAAAATAGGGATATATGCCTGCCGCTTTGAATTTCTGCGGGGCATCGTATTTCATCATTTTTTCTCTTAACAGATTCATTCGATAATTATTAGATGTTTTTCCCATTTTTATCTACCCCCAAAAAATCATCTGTCATGTCAGGATAGAGTTTTCATTGAAAATGTAGAATGCAAAGATAATAATAAATTCATATCTCGCCTTCAATTATTTTTTAATTTATGGATTAAGGGTACTCATCATCAACCTTAAAAGCCGGTGCATTGCCAAAAAAATGAAACTCTCTTTCCCCTCTTATATAAGAGGATTTTCGAAAATATACAAACATTTTTCCCATTTGCACGTTATTATAATTATAGTTGAATAATTCCATTTATCTCAATAATCCCAACAATATGCATTATGCCGAGTAAAAATTTAGCAACCGCTTCGAAATGAAAAAAACGATGAAAATAAAAAAAATCTTTAGCATTGTTGTTTTAGGACTCACTGTCATATTGTCTTGCAACAATGCCTCGAGTAAAATTTCCGATTCCCTGCTTTGGAGCATTTCGGGCAACGGGCTGGAAAAACCTTCTTATCTTTTTGGCACACACCATCTCATACCGATCTCTTTTCTTGATAATATCGAAGGGCTGGAATTTGCATTTGAATCTACCGAACAAACCGTCGGGGAAATCGACTTAAGCGAAATGAATCATTTGCAACTGAAGTTAATGAGCGAAGCACTGATGCCGGAAGACATTACCTACGATTCTTTATTGAATGCAGAAGACATTGCTCTACTTGACAGCGCATTACACGAATGGGTAGGTCTTGGGCTGGATCATTTGGGGCAAATGAAACCGGCCATGCTAAGCAACCTCATCTCTGTAACACTCTATAAAAAATATTATCCGCACCTCTCCGGAGAAAAAAGTATGGATGAATATTTTCAAGAAGAGGCGAGCAAACGATTTCGGCCGGTAAAAGGATTGGAAACGGTGGACGAACAAATAGAGATACTGTTCAATTCCCAATCGCTCAACCGACAAGCAGAATTACTCATGTGCATAGTCAAACACCCCGATCTCTTAAAAGAACAGATAGACAAATTGCAAGCCGCTTACTATGCATACGATTTAGAAAGCATAAGAAAACTCTATGAGGAAGATGATCCCAACGATCCTTGTCCGGCCACTGCCGAAGAAAAAGA
>ERZ773359.2441-NODE-2441-length-23394-cov-5.157847_pt1 | contig 23394 bp, 19 predicted proteins | sample MGYA00374955_ERZ773359 | MGnify/ENA primary metagenome ERZ773359 (study PRJEB29098, sample SAMN04486028) | biogas fermenter metagenome | study: EMG produced TPA metagenomics assembly of the Biogas fermentation microbial communities from Germany - Plant 4 DNA1...
CCAGCTTGGAAAATAGCCTACCACTTTAAACCCTTCTTTACCTCCCGGAGCATCTTCTCCAATAAAGTAGGTTGCAGCCACAGTAACAGAAGCCTCCATGCCTGATTTAAAGGCCTTTGCTTTTAAGGTGGTTGTATCTGATATATAAATTGGCTGCACATATATTGGAGAATTTTCATTGGGCTCGCTTCCGTCGAGTGTATATCTTATTGTCGGTCCTTCTGTAGAAGTTGAAATAGACACTGTTATAGCGGATTCGTAATGACCTTGTGGCAGACTGAATTGTGGAGCTGCTACCCTATCAATAGGAGAATAAGGCCCCTTTTGCCTCCAAACTCCCCACTCGCCGGTGGTTCCGGGTTCTTCACCCAGTGTCCACCATTGGGCTTCCCATATATAACCGTTCCAGTGAACGAGATCTCCTTTTACATATACGGTATTGGGATCCCACTGTTCAACCCCGGACGGTTCGGGTGACTGTGTGGGTTCGGGTGAGGGTGTGGGTTCAACATCATGTAATCTCCATACTCCCCATTCCCCGGTTGTACCAGGTTCTTCGCCTAAAGTCCACCACTGAGCTTTCCATATCTTGCCGTTCCTGCGAACCAAATCTCCTCCGTGATAAGCAGTTTCAGGATCCCATACGGGTATAGCAGATTCTGAGGCAGGCACAAGTGCAGCATCGAGCACTGATGCAACTGAAAAATCTGACTGGGCATTGGTATTTAAAGTAAACGGGATCCCACCGAGGATTAAACTGAAAACAAGTATAAGTACAACAGTCACACTCTTGAAATTAATAATACCTTTCATACTTTTACCCCTTTCAACTATTAAATTACCTGCCTTCCCCGGTCGCTTTTCCTTTTGTTACTTTCACTGTATTTCGACACAGAAAGACAGGTTTAAAACAAAGGCAACGAAAAACTGGCATGAAAGACCGGACCCTCTTCAAGACGTCTGAATACAAGTGATTTATTCTGTTTTAAGATATTAAATTGATTAAGAATCTGGAGTTGTACTTAAGCGGGTCAAGCACTACAGTTCGACTACAAAGAATGTCAGTGCTTATGCGAAAATGAAAGAGTTATACAGAAAGTTTGATTAAAGAATAGAAATGAAAGTTACCTTGATGCAGTTATTATCCAACCACAAATCAGGATACCTTTTCGACACATCATTATAGCACTTTTAATTATATGCAAAACAAGCATAATTAACCATAGATAATCTTGTTAATATTATAAAAATTTTGCTCTATATAAACTTAACCCCTGTATTCAAAACACATACAGGGGCTAAGCATATCCAAAAAGTCATCTTAATTTAAACGCTGTTCAATAAGTTCAACAAGTTCATCAGCTTTATCTGCAATATAATTCTCGTCTTTTCCTTCAATCATAACACGTACCAAAGGCTCAGTACCCGATGGTCTTATAAGAACACGCCCTTCACCTTTGAAAAGATCTTCAAGTTCTTTACATTTATCAGCTATCAAAGGGTCTTCTATATACCTGTATTTGTTTTCATTGGTGACCCTGGCATTTCTAAGTACCTGGGGAAATACTGTCATAGTCTGTGAAAGCTCAGAAGCTTTTTTTCCTGTTTCCTTTACCACTGCCAAAAGCTGTAGTGCAGTAATAAGCCCGTCTCCGGTTGTATTGTATTCTCTTAAAATAATATGTCCTGACTGTTCCCCTCCTAAACTATAATCTCCCTCAAGCATTTTTTCCAAAACATATCTGTCACCAACTTTTGTCTTAAGAACATTGATGCCATTTTCTTTAGCCATAATATCAAAACCCAGGTTACTCATAACAGTAACCACAATGGTGTCATCCTTTAAAAGTCCTTTCTTTTTCAGATTAAGACCAAGTATGGTCATAATCCTGTCTCCGTCGATTATCCGGCCATTTTCATCCACAGCCAGAACGCGGTCTGCATCGCCATCAAAAGCCAGACCTATAGCGCACTGATTATTGACCACAAAATCCTGGAGCATATTCATATGAGTGGATCCGCAATTTCTGTTAATGTTCAGTCCATCAGGTTCATTATTGATAACCAGTACTTCTGCCCCAAGCATTTCAAAAGCCGCGGGAGCAACTCTGAAAGCTGCACCATTTGCGCAGTCAATGGCTATTTTAATTCCTTTAAAATTACAGTCAACAGTGTTTATTGCATGGTTAATGTAATCTTCCTGTGCAGTTTCAAGACATGAAATTGTACCTATTTTTTCACCTGTTGGACTCGGGAGTTTTTCAGCATTATCCAGAATGATTTTTTCAATACGCTCCTCAAGGGAATCCGGGAGTTTATATCCTTCTGAATTAAAAAACTTTATTCCATTGAATTCAGCTGGATTATGGGATGCAGAAATTACAACTCCCCCATCAAATTTATATTTTCGAACCAGATATGCAACTCCGGGCGTAGGTATATAACCTGCCGAGACAGCTTCGGCTCCCGAAGAGCAAAGTCCTGCCAAAAGTGCCTTTTCGAGCATGTCACTTGATCTTCTGGTGTCTTTCCCAACTAAAATTCTGGGAGTATGGTGCAGTTCATCAGAAAGGACATAAGCAGCAGCCCTGCCCAACTGAAATGCCAATTCCCCGGTCAGTTCTGTATTTGCAATACCTCTGACACCGTCAGTTCCAAAAAGTCTTCCCATTTATTTCATACCTCCGGTTTGTTAACATAAAGCAGTTAAAAGGGCTCTCAAAAGAGAGCCCTGGGAATAAGCAGAACATAATTTATGTAAAACATCAACTTATATCCCATAAAACCCTTAAGTCAAGTAAACCTCACCCATATATGCTACGACTGTTCGCTTTTTTTGTCAACTTTATCGGAGATCGTATTCACCGGTAATAACATCCTCAATGGCTGCACCGGGCGGCACCATTGGCCATACTTTATGATCCCTGCTGATTTCAAAGTTAATTACTACAGGACGCTTCAGACTCAAAGCTTCCTGCAGAATCCTGTCCACATCCTTTTTTTCGGTAAGATTGTAGCCAACCGCACCGAAAGCTTCGGCAAGCTTCACAAAATCGGTCGGTCTGTCCAAATCGCTTTGTGAGTATCTTTTATCGTAGAATAAATTCTGCCACTGGCGCACCATACCAAGAGCATGGTTATTCATAATAACCACAATTACAGGAATATTATACTCTACTGCAGTTGCCAGCTCGTTTAAATTCATTCTGAAACTTCCGTCCCCTGCAATGTTAAACACTCTTTTATCAGGGCGGGCCAAATAAGCCCCCATGGAGGCTCCAAGCCCGAACCCCATAGTGCCCAGACCGCCGGAGGAAATAAATGTACGGGGTTTGGTAAATTTATAATGCTGAGCTGTCCATATCTGATGTTGACCAACTTCAGTGGCAATTATGGCATCTCCACCTGTAATTTCATAAATCCTGTTAAGTATATATTCCGGAGTAAGTTGGTCTTTATCATGGCATTTAATCATATATTTTTCTTTCAGTTGCCTTATATAATCCAGCCATTCGGTACGGTCTATAGTCCCTATGTTCTGATTCAATTTATTCAGAACTGCTTTTACATCACCAACTATGTAATGTGCGGCTCTGATGTTTTTATTTACCTCGGCTTCATCTATATCAATGTGCAATATTTTTGCTTTAGGAGCAAACCTTTCGATCTTGCTTATTACCCGGTCACTAAATCTTGCACCAATTGCAATAAGTAAATCACATTCGGTAACCGCCAGATTGGAGACCTTTGTGCCATGCATTCCTACCATACCGGTGTACAGTTCATGGGTAGCCGGGAATGCCCCCATTCCCATCAGGCTCAATGTAACCGGACAATGAACTTTTTCTGCAAACTCCAGCAGCTCATTGGCAGCATTTGAAGATATGACCCCGCCTCCGGCGTAAATCATTGGCTTTTTGCTGTTGTTTATAAGGCTTATGGCTTCATCAACAGCCCCATTGCTCACAAAATCTTCCTCTTTGTCTTTAACTTCATTTTCAGCCAAAGCCGGTTCAAACTCTGCATACAGGGCAGTAATATCCTTTGGTATATCTATAAGCACCGGACCGGGACGGCCTTGTTTTGCTATTTTAAAGGCTTTCCTCACAATACTGGCCATTTCATTGACATCTCTTACTACAAAATTATGCTTGGTAATAGGCATTGTAATACCAGTTATATCTACTTCCTGAAAACTGTCTTTGCCAAGAAGATTTGACGCAACATTTCCCGTAATTGCCACTACAGGTATGGAGTCCATGAATGCCGTAGCAATTCCTGTAACAAGGTTTGTAGCACCGGGTCCTGAGGTCGCAAGACAAACACCAACTTTGCCCGAAGCCCTTGCATAACCGTCAGCCGCATGGGCTGCCCCCTGTTCATGGGATGTCAGAATATGACGTATTTTGTCCTGATATTTATATAAGGAGTCGTAAATATTTAATACAGCTCCTCCGGGAAAGCCGAAAATGGTATCAACACCTTGCTCAATGAGGCATTCAACCAATATATCAGCACCTGTCAATCTCAATTTTTTCACCACCTGTTTTGGATAGTCATTCGTATTACTTTTACTTGCAGGACATAACAGCGCCGTAATGGATATATTTCAGTATTATTCATCTGTCTTAAGCACGGCGCCTTCACTAGCAGATGTAACAAATCTGGAATACCGGGCAAGATATCCGGTTTTTATCTTTGGTTCAGGGCAAATCCAGTCCTTTTTCCTTTGCTCAAGCTCCTCATCCGAAACTTCCAGTGTAAGAGTACATTCGTTCATGTTTATCGAAATCATATCCCCATCTTTTACAAATGCAATAGGTCCGCCTTCTGCAGCTTCAGGGGATACATGACCTATACTGGCACCTCTGGTAGCACCGCTGAACCTTCCATCAGTAATCAGGGCAACATCTGCATCCAACCCCATTCCTGCAAGAACTGAAGTGGGCATGAGCATTTCTCGCATACCGGGACCTCCTTTTGGTCCCTCATACCTGATTACAACCACATCACCTTTTTTGATTTGTCCTCCCAAGATAGCCTTTATTGCTTCGTCCTCAGAATTATAGACTCTGGCGGGACCTCTGTGAACCAGCATTTTATCCGATACGGCACTTCTTTTTACAACACTTCCGTCCGGGGCAAGATTTCCTCTCAACACCGCAATTCCGCCTGTTTCTGAGTAAGGATTCTCCACGGGTCTTATAACTTCAGGATTTAAATTTACGGCCTTTGAAATATTATCACCAACTGTTCTTAAGGTGACAGTAAGACAATTCTCATATATTACTCCTTTTTTGAGCAGCTCTTTCATAACAGCAGACACTCCGCCTGCAAAGTACAGATCTTCAACAAAATGGTTTCCTGCAGGCGCAAGTTTGCATAAGTTAGGAGTTTTTTCACTTATACTGTTGGCTATGTCAAGATCAAAATGAACACCTGCTTCATATGCAATTGCAGGCAAATGCAGCATACTGTTTGTACTGCACCCCAGGGCCATATCCACTGCAAGGGCATTGAAGAATGCTTCTTTCGTCATGATATCCCTGGGCTTTATATCTTTCTTTACAAGCTCCATTATCTGCATACCTGCATTTTTGGCAAGCCTGAGCCGCTCTGAATATACTGCGGGAATTGTGCCGTTTCCGGGAAGTGCAATCCCTATTGCCTCAGTAAGACAATTCATACTGTTGGCGGTAAACATACCCGAACATGAGCCACAGCTTGCACAAGCGCTGTTTTCATATTCCATAAGCTCTTCTTCAGTCATTTTCCCTGCCTGAATGGCGCCAACAGCTTCAAACATATCTGTAAGGCTTAAATCCTTGTCATTGACCCTGCCTTTCAGCATGGGACCGCCGCTTACAACAATAGCGGGAAGATTTACTCGGGCAGCACCCATAAGCATACCTGGAACAATTTTGTCGCAGTTTGGTATCAGGACCAGCCCATCGTAACCATGAGCCAGAGCCATGGCCTCAATGCTGTCAGCAATGAGTTCCCGCGTGGGAAGGGAATAGTGCATTCCAATATGTCCCATGGCAATTCCGTCACAAACTCCTATGGAAGGAAACTCTATAGGGGTCCCGCCCGCCATGCGGACACCTGCTTTTACAGCCTCTGCCACTTTATCAAGATGCATATGTCCGGGTACTGTCTCACTTTTGGCATTTACTATACCGATTAAGGGGCGGTTTATTTCTTCATCAGTAAGCCCCAGGGATTTGAACAAGGATCTGTGGGGTGCTCGTTCAATACCCTTCTTTACAATGTTACTGCGCATATTTACTCACCTTTCCTGAGAAGGATACATAGAATTATTTTTTAATAATTCCGTCAATCCATAATAAGGATAATCAAATGATATCTGTAGCTATCATTCAATTAAGCCTGCTATAATATCGCCCATTTTTTCTGTTCCCACTAAGATCTTGCCGGGACTCATAATGTCACCTGTTCTGTATCCTTCCTTGAGTGCTTTTTCCACCGCTTTTTCAACAGCATCAGCTTCTTTTGAAAGATTAAAGGAATATCTCAGCATCATGGCTACTGACAAAATAGTAGCAAGAGGGTTTGCCTTATCCTGGCCGGCAATATCGGGAGCTGAACCATGGATGGGTTCATAAAGCCCGAAATTGCCTTCCGCCAGGCTTGCTGAGGGAAGCATCCCTATGGAACCTGTAATCATACTGGCCTCGTCCGATAATATATCTCCAAACATGTTTGTGGTAACAATCACATCAAATTGGGAAGGATCCCTGATAAGCTGCATGGCAGCATTGTCCACATACAGATGATTTAATTCCACATCCGGATAATCTTTTGCGACCTTCTCCACAACCTCACGCCAAAGTCTTGAGCTTTCCAGTATATTTGCTTTATCTACACTTGTTACCTTACTTTTACGTTTTCTGGCAATATCAAAAGCCATCCTGGCAATCCGTTCTATTTCAAGGGTAGTGTAAACTTCCGTATCAAAGGCCAGCTCTCCCATATCCTCTGTCATTTTTCTGCCTCTTTCTCCGAAATAAATGCCTCCGGTAAGTTCGCGAACTACCATGATATCGATGTTGTCCGATGTATCCATGGTTTTTATCAGACAGGCGTCTTTCAGTTCTTCATACACCACAGCAGGCCTTAAGTTTGCATAAAGACCAAGCTCGCCTCTGAGACCCAAAAGAGCCTTTTCAGGCCTTTTGTCACCAGGAAGATTATCCCATTTAACTCCTCCGACCGCACCCAAAAGAACAGCATCACTGTTTATACATTCTCTTAAAGTTTCTTCCGGAAGCGGCTCTCCGACAGCGTCTATTGCACATCCGCCAGCTAAGAGTTCCTTATTACTAAAATTATGTCCAAAGACCGAACCTACCCGCTCAAGAACTTTAAGAGCCTGAGCTACTATCTCCGGTCCTATCCCGTCACCGGGTATCACTGCAAGTTTAAAATCCATATTCTCCTCCTGAATTTCAATGTTTTGAGTTACATTAAATTAGGTCATACTGATAATTTCTAACAATCAGCCGCTCTGATTTTTATTTTTTATGTAATTAATAAGCCCATCGGAAGCCATTATTTTTTTCATAAACTCAGGAAATGGCTGAGCTTTAAAAGTTGTACCCTTGGTCAGGTTTCTGATGATTCCTGTATCAAAATCCACTTCCAGCTCGTCTCCTGCCTCTGAACCCTGCACAGCCTCATCGCATTCCAGAATGGGAAGCCCTATATTTATAGAATTTCTGTAAAAAATCCGTGCAAATGTGGAAGCAATGACACAGGATACACTCGAAGCCTTTATGGCAAGAGGTGCATGTTCACGGGAAGAACCACACCCGAAATTCTTGCCTGCGACAATAATATCTCCCGCTTTCACATTTTGAGCAAAGTCCTTGTCTATATCTTCCATGCAATGTTTTGCAAGTTCCTTTGGATCAGATGTGTTAAGATAACGTGCAGGTATGATTACGTCGGTATCGACATTATCGTTATATCTGAAAACTCTGCCTTTTGCTTTCATATTTTCCTCCTTCGGAGCATTACAAACTCCTTTAGAATATAATTTGTCAGGTTGTACGTGTTTATAAATTTTCAAACCTTGATTAAAAGTCAAGTGCTATAAAACTAAACTTTTCTCGGATCGGTAATTTTCCCTGTTATCGCTGATGCAGCAGCCACTGCAGGGCTGGCAAGATAAATTTCCGATTCCGGGTGACCCATACGTCCGACGAAATTGCGGTTAGTGGTCGAGACTGCTCTTTCGCCTTTAGCCAAAACCCCCATATGGCCTCCAAGACAAGGGCCGCAGGTAGGTGTTGACACGACCGCTCCTGCTTCTATAAAATCAGCGATAATTCCTTCTTTTAAGGCTTGCAGGTAAATATTCTGAGTACCGGGGAAAACAATTACCCTGACACCTTTTTTAACCTTTCTGCCTTTCAGTATTTTGGCTGCTACTCTGAGATCACCCAATCTTCCGTTCGTACATGAACCTATTACTACCTGATCTATTTCAATGTCTCCCACATTGTCAATTGTTCTTGTATTGTCGGGAAGGTGCGGAAATGCAACTGTAGGCTCTATTTTGCTTAAATCAATCTCATAAACCTCGTCATATTCAGCATCACTGTCTGGTTCATAAACTTTGTACTCTTTTGATGAGTGCTCTTTTACATATTCAAGAGTAATATCATCCACCATGAAGATTCCATTTTTGGCTCCTGCCTCAATTGCCATATTTGCCATGGTAAATCTGTCATCCATGGTAAGGTAAGCAAGTCCGTCGCCCATAAACTCCATGGATCTGTATAAAGCCCCATCAACACTTATCATACCAATTATGTGAAGGATGATATCCTTGCCTGAAACCCATTCCTGAGGCTTGTTCTTAAGAACAAATTTAATAGCGGACGGTACTTTGAACCACGCTTTTCCCGTTGCCATACCGGCTGCCATATCAGTGCTCCCCACACCAGTTGAAAAAGCACCAAGAGCTCCGTATGTACAGGTATGAGAATCAGCTCCGATTATCAAATCACCGGGTACTGCAAGGCCTTTTTCGGGAATCAGGCAGTGCTCTATACCCATCTCCCCGACTTCAAAATAGTTTTCAATATCCATATCTCTTGCGAATTCACGAATGTATTTGCACTGCTCAGCAGCTTTTATATCCTTGTTTGGTGTAAAATGGTCAGGTACTATGGCTATCTTTTTCCGGTCAAATACTTTATCTAAACCTGCTTTTTTAAACTCTTTCACAGCCACAGGCGTGGTGATATCATTTCCTAATACCAAATCTAAATCTGCTTCTATAAGCTGCCCGGGTACAACTTTATCCAACCCGGCATGAGCAGCAAGGATTTTTTGCGACATAGTCATTCCCATACGATTTTCCTCCTGTTATAAATAGACTTCAATCTTTTTCTCAAGCTCTTTCAGTAATTTGTATTCAATAGAATCTACAAGAGCAATCCAACTGGCCTCTATAATGTCAGTTGAAACTCCCACCGTTGTCCAGACAGTTTCTCCATCAGTGGACTCTATCAGAACACGTACTTTGGCAGCAGTGGCTTTGTTGGAATCTATAACACGAACCTTAAAGTCAGTAAGATGAACATCTTTAAGTTCAGGATAGAACACCTCCAAAGCTTTTCTCAGCGCTTTGTCAAGCGCATGAACAGGCCCCTGCCCTTCGGCTGCCGTGATTTCTGATTTGCCATCAACTGCAACTTTTATAAGTGCCGATGCCGATGCTCCTGATGTTATGGGCTGTTCAGTCATAAGCTGGAACTTTTCAAGTTCAAAGAAGGGTTTATATTTGCCCAGCTGCTTTCTGACAATCAGCTCAAAAGAGCTTTCTGCTCCTTCAAATTGATAGCCCTCATGCTCCAACTCCTTGAGCTTCTGAATAATGTTTTCTGTTTCCATGGAGTCTTTGTCTATTGCAGGATTTATGGCTTTTATTTTTTCTAAGATAGTTTTTCTTCCTGCAACTTCTGACATTAAGAATCTTCTCTTGTTGCCTACCAGGTTCGGATCAATATGTTCAAAAGAACTGGAATCTTTACAAACACCATCAATATGCATTCCGCCTTTGTGGGCAAAAGCAGAATTACCCACGTAAGGATCCCGTTCGTTCAATGTAACATTGGCTATTTCTGATATTTTTCTGGCTGTAAAAGTAAGACTCTTAAGGTTTTCCTCGGGTATACAACTGACTTTTTTCTTGAGCTGCAAATTGGGAATAATGGTGCTTAAATTTGCATTCCCGCATCTTTCGCCAATGCCGGTGAATGTGCCCTGAATATGTTCAGCTCCGGCCCCAAAAGCCATAATGGAGTTTGCCACTGCCATACCGCAGTCATTATGGGCGTGTATTCCGATTTTTACATCGAAAGCTTTCTTAACAGCCTTTACAATGTCATATACTTCCTGTGGAAAACATGCCCCGTTTGTGTCGCAGAGAACAAGACAATCCGCTCCGGCCTCAAAAGCTGCCTCCAGGGTCTTCATAGCATATCCGGGATTGGCTTTGTATCCGTCGAAAAAATGCTCCGCATCATATATTATTTCTTTTCCTTTTTCCTTGAAAAAAGCTACTGTTTCTTTTATCATTCTCAGGTTTTCTTCCAGGGAAGTCCTTATTATTTTTTCAACATGGAAATCCCAGCTCTTTCCGAAAATTGCCACAGCAGGTGTCTGGGCGGACAGCATCGACAAAATATTTTTGTCCTGGTCTACAGCAATATCTCTTCGGCGGGTACTTCCAAAAGCCACCAGCTTGGCGTTTTCAAACTTAATACTCTTAGTCCTCTCAAAGAATTCGAGGTCTTTTGGGTTAGAAAACGGGTTGCCGCCTTCAATATAGGCAACACCTAATTTATCCAGAGCTTTTGCAATTTTGAGTTTGTCCTCAACTGAAAATGAGATACCTTCAGCCTGCGCTCCATCCCGGAGCGTTGTATCAAATATATCAACTTTTTGCAGCATAATCTCCACCCTTTCAGTTAAACCTGAGCCTCAAGCTTTTCTTCATATATCATTTTGTTAATTGCATTTATATACGAAAGAACGCTTGCCTCGAAAATATCGGTACTTACGCCTTTACCGGTAAAAATCCGGCCATTTCTGCGAATCTTCACATATGCTTCACCCTGGGCATCCTGCCCCTCTGTAACCGAGTGAACTTTATAGTCCTCAAGCACAAAGGAAACTCCCACAATTTTTTCAATTGCTTTAAATGCCGCATACACAGGACCATCCCCTGTAGAGACTTCTTCTATCATTGAAGGCCCGCCGTTTTCTTTTATAAGCCTCACGATAGCAGTGGCGGTAATGGTGTTGCCGGTATTTATCACAAAACGGTCAAGCTTATAGACTTCCGGAATTTCAATTGCCTTGTCTGCAAGCAGAGCCTCAATGTCGGCATCTTTAACGTCTTTCTTTTTGTCAGCCAGGATTTTGAACTTTTCAAAAGCTCTATCCAGTTCTTCCTTTGTAAGACTGTAGCCAAGGGATCTGAGGTAATCCTCAAAGGCATGGCGTCCTGAATGTTTTCCAAGTACTATCTTGCTTCTGGTAAGTCCAATAGATTCAGGAGTCATAATTTCGTAAGTACTTGCTTCGGCAAGAACACCATGCTGATGAATACCCGATTCATGAGCAAAAGCATTTGCGCCTACTATGGCTTTATTGGGCTGTACCGATACACCTGTAATATTACTGAGCAATTTTGAAGAGCGGTAAATCTGTGTGGTATCAACCCGTACGTCCACATTAAATACCGAATTCCTTGTCTTTATTGCCATCACTATCTCTTCCAGGGCTGCATTACCAGCTCTTTCACCTATTCCGTTAACTGTGCACTCGACCTGCCTTGCACCGGCCTTTATAGCTGAAAGGCTATTGGCCACCGCCATACCCAGATCATTGTGGCAATGCACTGATAAAATCACCTTTTCAATTCCCGCAACATTTTCTCTGATATTTTTTATCAGCTCATAATATTCGTCAGGTGTTGTGTAGCCCACTGTATCGGGGACATTTATAACAGTAGCTCCTGATTTTATGGCAGTTTCAATTACGCGATACAGAAATTCATGGTCGGATCTTGTGGCATCCTCGGCTGAAAATTCCACATTCGGACAGAATTTTTTTGCGTATGCCACCATGTATTTAGTCCGCTCCAAAACTTCATCAGGAGTCATTCTGAGTTTATATTTCATATGTATATCCGACGTAGCAATAAAAGTGTGTATTAAGGGATTCGCAGCATTTTTCAAAGCTTCTGCAGACCTTTCAATATCCTTCTCATTCGCTCTTGAAAGGCTTGCAACAGTACAATCCTTTATGGTTTCAGCTATTGCTTTGACTGACTGAAAATCACCGGGCGAAGCTATGGCAAAACCTGCTTCTATCACATCAACTTTAAGGCGTTCCAGCTGTTTTGCCAGCTCCACTTTTTCCTGAATGTTCATGCTGCATCCGGGAGATTGCTCTCCATCTCTCAAAGTGGTATCAAAAATATATACACGATCCCTCATAATACTCATCTCCACACTATATATTTCTTATTTATTCCAGCTCATCATCTTGCGGAGCTTCCTGCCCACCTGCTCAATCTGGCTCTCCTGCTCCATCTTTCTTCTTGCATTGAAATATGGACGATTAACCTGGTTTTCAAGCAGCCATTTGCGGGCAAATGTTCCGTCCTGGATTTCGCCAAGTATTTTTTTCATTTCCTTCCGGGTTTCTTCGGTTATAATACGCTTTCCTGTTGTATAGTCCCCGTACTCGGCAGTATCGGATATGGAGTAGCGCATATAGCTCAAACCACCCTGATACATGAGATCCACTATCAGCTTCATCTCATGGAGGCATTCAAAGTATGCACTCTCAGGCTGATATCCTGCCTCAACCAAGGTTTCAAATCCTGCTTTGATAAGTTCGGTTATGCCGCCACACAGAACAGCCTGTTCCCCAAATAAGTCTGTCTCGGTTTCTTCCTTGAATGTGGTTTCAAGTATGCCTGCCCTTGCTCCTCCAATAGCTGCTGCATAAGCTAGTGCCAACTCTTTGGCATTTCCGGTTGCATCCTGATGAACTGCAACAAGACAGGGAACACCTTTTCCTTCCTGATACTGGCTTCTTACTGTATGTCCAGGTCCCTTTGGCGCTACCATGAACACATCTACATCCTCAGGCGGCACAATCTGACCATAGTGAATATTGAAACCATGTGCAAAAGCAAGACTTTTACCGGCTTTCAGATTAGGTTTTATATTTTCTTCATAAAGTTTGGGCTGCTTTTCGTCATTTACAAGGATCATGATAATATCAGCTTCTTTTGATGCATCGAAAGAAGTCATTACTTTCAAACCTGCATCTTCAGCAAGTTTCCATGATTTACTTCCTTCATAAAGCCCCACAATTACATTAACTCCGGATTCTTTCATATTCAGTGCATGTGCATGCCCCTGACTTCCATATCCTATTACCGCTACAGTTCTTCCTTTCAATAACTCCAAGTTACAATCCTTTTCATAATAAATTTTTGCCATAGTTTTATACCTCCTCATATTTTCTTTACACATTATTTATTACTCTGCTTCCCCGCTCAATGGCGGCAAGCCCGGTACGGACAATTTCAGCTATCCCGTAAGGTTTCATAAGTTTTATAAATGCCTCAATCTTTGTTTCATCCCCTGTCATCTCAACTGTAAGGGAAGTGTTGGAAACATCGACAATGTTTGCACGGAATATACTTACAATTTCGATGACAGATGCCCTGGTATTCATATCTGTCTTAACTTTGATAAGAGCAAGCTCTCTGAATACAGACTGGTCAGGATCCAGCTCAACAATTTTAATGACATCAATAAGCTTGTTAAGCTGCTTTTTTATCTGCTCAAGTATTTGGTCATCCCCTCTGACAACGATGGTCATACGGGATATTTTAGGGTCTTCGGTCTCGCCTACAGACAAACTATCGATGTTGTATCCCCTTCGGCTGAACAGTCCCGAGACCCGGCTCAGTACTCCAGATTGATTTTCAACAAGTACCGAAAGTACATGCCTGTTCATTCTTTCCACTCCCTTGCCAATGTCTCTCTTGGTTTAAATTCTCTTTTTTTAATAAATTTGGCTGTTAAACTTTATAATAGTAGCAAAAATCCGTTAAACACTCTTCAGCTTTTGGCTTCTGATGTTTAACCCCTGAACACTCAGCTTTTGGCTTTATGTTCAGCTTTCATGTATCTGAATTATTTTGAATTTAGCTTTTGACTATAATTTGGTTATTTCAAAGAACTTTAAAAACTTAATAAGTTGCATTTTAACGGGATAAGTATTTTGAAAATCTTATAATGTGCTTTCACCAGGATCTACAATGCATTCAATTATGAAAGGTCCTTTGGCTTTTAATGCTTTATCAATTGCTTCTTCAACTTCTGAATTATTTACAGCTCTTACACCGGGTATATCATATGCCTCACATAACTTTATAAAATCAGGATTCTTTTCAAGAGTGACAGCTGTAATACTGCCATATCTTCTTTCCTGAAGCTCTCTTACCATACCAAGCCTGGAATTATTGAACAGAAGAATAATAATGCCAAGATTATTAGCTGAAATTGTACCAAGTTCGTAAAGACTCATCTGGAATCCACCATCTCCAACTACTGCAACCACTTGTCTTTTGCTGTCAGCTATTTTTGCTCCTGCAGCAGCCGGGAGTGCATACCCCATAGTACCAAGACCTCCCGAAGTTAAGAAACTTCTCCCGGGTTTAACCTCGAAATTTCTTGCAGCCCATAGCTGATTCTGACCCACATCAGCAACTAATATTGCATCATCATTCAACTTATCAGAAAGAAGTCTGATGGTATACTCAGGATCAATGGCCTTTGTCTGCCTGATTTTTTTATCAATTTTTTCAGAATCATTTATATTGAGCTCTGAGATCCAAGGCTGAATATCAAGTTCTTTCACTCTTTGCAGCATTTCACTCAATATATATTTGGCATCGCCCACCAGAGGAATATCAGTGCCCAGATTCTTCCCTATCTCAGCCGGGTCTATGTCCATATGAATAATCCTGACATTTTTAAGTACTTTATCAGCCACACCACCCCATGTCCGGTCAGCTATTCTTGCACCTATAAATACAAGCAGGTCAGCTTTATTCATAGCCCGGTTGGCTTCCGGAAAACCATGGGTCCCTATCATACCCAGATTATAAGGAGAACTTTCCAGTACAGCTCCCTTGCCCATAAGTGTGTGAACAACGGGAATATGAGTTTTTTCAACAAAGCTCATGAGCTCTGATTGGGCATCTGAAAGTAAAACACCTCCGCCTGCTATAATAAGAGGGCGCTTACTTTCTTCAATTGCTTTTACAGCTTTTTTTATCTGACCGATATGCCCTTTTATATTGGGTTTGTATCCTCTGATATCAATTTCTTCAGGGTAATTAAATTCAATTTCTCTGTCCTGTACATCACCGGGGATATCGATGAGAACAGGACCGGGTCTGCCCGTTGAAGCTATATAGAAAGCTTCTTTCATAATACGTGGAATCTCACTGGCATCTTTAACCAGATAACTGTGTTTTGTGAAAGATTCGGTGGCTCCGGTTATATCAACTTCCTGAAAGACATCACGACCAATCAGGGATGTATTTACCTGTCCAGTAATGGCAACCAGTGGAATAGAGTCCATATATGCCGTAGCAATACCTGTGATAAGGTTGGTGGCCCCGGGTCCTGAAGTGGTTATGCAGACACCGGTTTTGCCTGAAATCCTTGCATACCCGCTGGCACTATGAGCAGCAGCTTGCTCCTGCCGGACCAGGATATGCCGCAGATTGAATTTTCTGAGCTCTTCATATACGCTCAGTATGTAACTTCCGGGATATCCAAACACGGTATCCACTTTTTCCTCAATAAGACATCTGACCATTGCTTCTGCTGCCTTCAAGCTGCTCACCTTCTTTCATAAGTACAAAAAACCCTCGCACCATCGATACACTTCGATAGGGACGAGGGATATACTCCACGTGTTACCACCCTATTTCGTCTTTATTTCACAATAAAGACCTCATGAGGTTCTAACAAACCATCACCTGTAACGGGGCTTGCCGTATCTTCCTACTGTAATTTTCAGAAGATCTGCTCCGGAGAGATATATACATCAGGATCTTGCTGATTTCCACCAACCATCAGCTCTCTGTAAAGATTTAACTGAAGTACATGGCTCCTTCATAGCATTTGTATAAGGGCTATTCAGTTATTTTTTTCGATTATATCAGGTAGTCTCTACCATGTCAATGAAAATTTGAATGTATAAATATAAATAATATTTATTTTTATACAATGTTTTTTGTGTATATTCCACAACACCGTCAAGACTGTTAAATATTGAACAATCTTAGATTTCGTAAGCCGAAGCGAGATATATATAAATAAATTGAAATGTAAGTGTTATGAATAATTATAATTATATATAAAGATATCATACTGAATCCGCAGAGCAATTTTAGGGTTATCCCTGAAATATTTAAAAAGGAATTTGACAGAATAAATCTTATCAGTTGGATAACATACATGATTGGTATTCCTGTTTCAACAGCCCTGATGCAAAATAAATCCCTTTTTTGATTAATTCACGAATAAATAACCAGAAAATTTAATATCTTAAATTACAAAGGCAGGTAGTCATTACCATGGATTTTAATTTTGGAATTCTTCTTACCACACTTTTAATGGTTTTTATTATGGAGATGGGTGATAAAACTCAGCTTCTGGTGATGTGTTTAGCTTCGAAACATAAGCCCCTCCATGTTTTTTTGGGTATAAGCCTTGCAGCCGTTGTATTGAACATATTGGCTGTTTTATTAGGTTCAGCAATAGGCGGAATAAAAATTATAGAAGACAGTGTCAAAATAGGCGCTTCAATCCTCTTTATTTTTTTTGGTCTACTATCCTTAAGGGAGGAAGAAGAGAATGAAGATGGGTGTGAGCCCCATAAGAACAGTGCTATTTTAACTGTTGCTCTGGCTTTTTTTCTGGCTGAATTTGGGGACAAAACCCAGCTTTCTGCTTTTTCATTTGCCGCACTTTATCCTGACAGCCCTTTAAGCGTTTTTACAGGATCTACACTGGGACTGATTGCATCAGATTGTCTGGGACTTATTGCAGGAACTATAGTCATAAAATATGTACCGAAACGAGTTACGTCAATTTTTTCTGCAGCCCTTTTCATTGTTTTTGGTCTTGTAAACGGGTGGACTACATTGACAGAACATTTTCGTTTCAAATACAATACCAGCCTGATAATTGTAGCTATTGCGACTTTTATATCTGTCTTTCTGTTTTTCCTTATTTTGTATCTCCAAAAACGCCGTAAAAAACAAAAATAGTTGCCATATCTGCTGCATATATGGTACAATAGTTTCTGCTGCTAAATTCAAGCATTAAACGGTAATTTCTTCGCACATTATTGGGAGTGCAGGGAGGTGTTAGGAAATGGCCAAATGCGAAGTATGTGATAAAGGTAAGCATTTTGGAATGAAAGTTAGTCACTCTAACAGAAAGACTAATCGAACCTGGAAGCCGAATATTAAAAAAGTTAAGGTCAATATAGACGGCACATCAAAAACTATGAATATTTGTACCAGATGCCTGCGTTCCAGTAAGATGATCAAGGCAGTATAATTTAAAAGTTCAGTAATAAAAAATGTGGCTTAACATGATGCCACATTTTTTATTGCTTTTTCATGCCCACATCAGTGGATTCTAAACAAGCGCCTGAGTATTCCTCCCAGGAATCCGGGCATCTTAAGGACAATTATACGCATGTGCAAAAACCTCCGTGCCAGCTCCTGTCAGTATAAGTATATTCGCCATATCTTAAAATTGTTATTAATTTCGTGAAATATTTTCATTAAGCATCAACTTTGGACAAGAGTGTCTATAAATGCATGTCCACAATTGTCTACAATCTTGATACCGATATTTAATTCCTGCTCAAGTTCACAGGCAGTAATATCATCCAACATATCTCTTGTCCCTGCCCTGAACATGCTTTTAGAAAGCAAGAGTCCATCTCCCAGATTCTTGTCCTTAAGCTCCCTCTTAAGGTCATATCCTGTTAAAAGACCTGTTACAGTCACATTTTTTCCGAAGAATGTATTCTCCACCGGATAAACATTAATCTTTATACTTTCCAGTGCATCCTCTATTTTATCTGTTAAAGCTACCATATGATCATAAACCGAAGTGCCTGTAGCAATTGAATACTCTTTGACCGGGTATATTATATTTTCCGGCAGATTTTTAAGTGCTTCATCTATTTCATAAGAAAATAATCTTACCATTCCCACACCATTTTCTATTTGAGGAAAACCTTCATATGCATCAATACCGGGAAGATTTCTTTCCGCCATTATGTACAGCTCATCGGCAGCATATACAATCCTGCTGCCATAACTCTCAAGAAGTCTTTTCTGCCATTCTTCAACTTGCCTCAAAACGGCCCTGGCTCTTTCTTTCGTAAAAGGTTTAATTTCCGTAAGCCCTTCCCTGAACCTGGTAAGACCTACAGGTACAACAGAAATACTGTTGAGTTGGGGATACAGGCAGGTAAGATCAGCAAGGGTGCTGTCAAGCTCTTTTCCGTCATTTATATCGGGACATAAAACAATCTGGGCATTTACTGTAATACCATTTGAAGTAAAGCGCCTGATCTTTTCAAGAACATCACCAGCAAACCTGTTATTCAGCATTTTTTTACGAAGAATCGGATTTGTAGTGTGAACTGATACATTTATGGGAGACATGCGATATCTGATTATTCTGTCGATTTCTTCTTCAGAAAGATTTGTCATTGTAATATAATTGCCAAACAAGAATGAAAGCCTTACATCATCATCCTTAAAGTAAAGGGTTTCCCGCATTCCTTTCGGGAGCTGATCTATAAAGCAAAAAATACATTTATTTTGACAGCTTTTCTCCTGGTCTATGAGGTAGTTTTCGAACTCCAGACCTAAATCTTCAGACTCGTCTTTTTCAATATCGAAAATAATATGCTCCCCATCTGATTTTAATATTTCAAGTAATAATTCAGAGTCAGAACATAAAAATTTATAATCAAAAATATCCTGAATAGTGCGGCCATTAATGGAAAGAAGCAAATCTCCCGCTTCAATATTGAGTTCTTCCGCAATACTGTTTTTTTGAATTGATTTTATTATAATATTATTTTTCATATCTCACTTTTCCTATATAAAAATAATAGCAGCTTAAGCCAAGCTGCTACCACCTTCAAGTTGAATAAGAACCGAACGCTCGGAGATTGTTTACTTAATCCTCTACCTTAATAACTTCCTTGCCATCGTAATATCCGCATTCCTTGCATACTACGTGGGAAAGCTTGAGTGCATGACACTGTCTGCATGGAACCAGATTGGGCGCAGAAAGCTTATAATGGGTTCTTCTCTTACGCTTTCTCTGCTTAGAAACTTTACTTTTTGGTACTGCCATTGTAACACCTCCGTTCAGTGTTTGCATTAATCAGCATTTTTCAACTGCTAATCAAAAAATCCTTTTAATACTTCAAGCCGTGGATCAATGGGATCTTTTTCTTCACAGTTACAACTGTCAGAATTTATCCTATTGCCACAAGTTTGACATAAGCCATTACAATCATCCCGGCAAATATGAGACATAGGCAGGTTAGTAATCAGACAATCAGCCAGTATCCTGTCCAGGTCAAGAATATTGCCGGTAAATGTGAAGCGGTCATCGTCGGGATTATTCTCAGTATTTTCTGCTGTAGTCGCTTCGACAATATCCTCTTCAACAGTGAGAGATAAATCCTTATTAATTTTCTCTCCACATCTGTCACAAACAGTACTGTAATCCACATTGGCTTTTCCTTTCAAAATCAGCATACCATTAAAGTTTGTGACAGACCCATTAAATTCAACGGGACTTGTAAAAGTAACGGTACCAATGCCTTTCTTAAAATCCTCAAGATATTCCTTTATCGATATCTTGATGGTACCCCCGTTGTTCTTAACAATTGAAGTCAAATCTATCTTCAAATTTACCACCCTCCTTAAAAGCGCACAATTCAGGCTTCCGGAAGGTCAACATGAAATATTATACTCACTATGTTCCCCTTTGTCAATCTTACTTTTCCAGTATCCCTTACTCGTAACAGGTATATAAAACAGTCTTCAAGACAAGGTTACCATATAGTTAACAATTTATTAGCTCAAACATATTGATTATTAACTATAAAGCGGGAAGCGAGCTGTAAGTTGACCTACTCTATCTATTATGGCCCCTTTATTCTTTTCAAAATCACCATCTAAGGCCATACCTATAAATTCTGCTATTTCTTTCATTTCATCTTCTTTCATACCTCTGCTGGTTACAGCAGGTGTGCCAATACGTATACCGCTTGTAACGGCGGGGCTTAAAGTATCAAATGGAATACCATTTTTATTGACTGTAATCATAACCTCATCAAGCATATGCTGCGCTTCTTTTCCTGTAACTCCTTTATTGGTCAGATCAACAAGTATCATATGGTTTTCGGTATCACCTGAAACTATTTCAAATCCCAGGGATTTAAGGGAGTCACAGAGTACTTTTGCATTCTTTACAATCTGCTTCTGGTATTCTTTAAACTCAGGAGACAATGCTTCTTTTAAACATACAGCTTTACCTGCAATTACATGCATAAGAGGTCCGCCCTGAAGCCCGGGGAAAACTGCACGATTGATTTCTTTGGCATATTTTTCTTTACATAGAATCATGCCGCCCCGTGGTCCTCTTAATGTTTTATGAGTAGTAGTTGTGACGAAATCGGCATAAGGCACAGGACTTGGATGGATACCTGCTGCAACAAGACCCGCAATATGTGCCATATCCACCATGAGATATGCTCCTACTTCGTCACAGATATCCCTGAATGCTTTGAAATCAATTATCCTGGAATATGCACTTGCACCAGCAATAATCATTTTTGGTTTTACTTCCAGAGCAGTTTTTCTTACTTCATCATAATCTATAATTCCATCTTCTTTTCTGACGCCGTAATGAACAGGTTTAAAATATTTACCGGAGATATTAAGATGCATGCCATGGCTCAAATGTCCGCCGTGAGCAAGATTCATTCCCATATACACATCGCCGGGTTTCAACATGGCATAAAAAACAGCCATATTGGCCTGTGCTCCTGAATGAGGCTGAACATTAACATGTTCCGCTCCAAAGAGCTCCTTTGCCCTTTCTATCGCAAGATTTTCGATTTCATCAACAAATTCACAGCCGCCGTAATACCTTTTCCCCGGATATCCTTCAGCATATTTATTCGTCAGGGGCGTTCCGACTGCCTCAAGAACTGCTTTACTGACAAAATTTTCAGAGGCTATAAGTTCGATTTTGTCATTCTGCCTGCCAATCTCCTTCCTGATTGCGCTGGCAACTTCAGGATCGACTTTCTCTATATGTTTATATTCAAGCAACTTTTTATCCTCCCGTCTTTAGATTTATAAAAAAATTATAATGTTTTTTGTAAAAATGCGCAAGAAAAATACATAAATATGCATTGAGAAAACTATACAAATTATACATATAATTTTTTCAGTTTTCCGGAGAAAGGGCATCCAGAAACATTAAAGCATTCAGCCTCTGTGACACCATTAATATAATGACTTCCAGAAAAGATGCAATTAAGAGAGAAATCATCTGATTTTCAAATCCAATTGCCAGGTAACTTAAAATCCAGCCTGCAAAAAAAGGCCACAAACCGTTTATTATGACATTTCTTCTGGAACCTCTTGTCAACTGTACAGATTTTTTGAGATTCCTGAAAATTCCCGGATTGAACTCTATAATAAGCAGATCTTTAAAAGCAAATAACTTCAGAATTAAAACAGCGGCTATAGGCACTAATATGACCAGAATGGCAAAAAAAGGAATTAAAACAGAAATTATAACTGCAACAGTGAAAAAAGCAATGACTGCTATATAAAGTCCAAGATAGAATATGATATTGAATATTATAATCTTGGGCAGTCGCTTAAAGAAAAGAGCAGTTCTTTTTTTACCCGGCATTCCGGGATCCGAATGACTTAAATAATACCAGCTGCCATAAAACAGACTGACAAGAAAAGATACGGACTTTATCAAAAGCAAAATTAAGGACACCGTTGTCAGCGTGTTAATCATCTCAATGTAGAGATCCGAGCTTAGAAGAGCCATTCCTAAATCAAAGTTATTGAGCTCTTCCATTTGTCCAATAATTCTATTGCCTATTTGTTCGTAAATAATGCTCAAATCTCGGGCATGCGGCATCATAAACAAATATCCGCCAAAAACTACAGCCAAAAGTATAATAAAGGTTATCTGAGCTACCAGCGGGTTATCTATGTCATAAAATTTTACAGATTTTTTTAAATATGCTGTTATAGGCTTTATCCTGGATGTTTTTCTTAACTGATAATTCATTTTGCCCTCCCTAATGCAAGGTTTACTTCACGAGGCGTCAAATAGCGCCATTGTCCTGTTTTGAGCTTTCCAAGCGTAAGGTTTCCTATGGCCGTTCTTTTTAATTTTACCACTTCATGGCCAATTGTCTCACACATACGTTTGACCTGCCTGTTTCTGCCCTCGTGAATAATTATTTTAAGTATTGTACTCTTTTCTTTATTCTTGATTACCTCCACATCCGCAGGGGATGTGATAAAGCCTCCAATGTCTACTCCGTAGCGCAGCATGTCAAGCTTATCGTCCGACGGCCTCCCTTTAACCTCTGCAAGGTAAGTTTTTGCAACCATTTTTCCGGGATGAGTGCTTTCATAGGCAAAATCCCCGTCGTTGGTAAGTAGCAGAAGACCTGTGGTATCATAATCAAGACGACCCACCGGATAAATCCTTTCATCAACTCCATCAATCAAATCAAGAACAGTCCTTCTTCCTCGCGGATCAGATACTGTAGTAACATACCCGGAAGGCTTGTTGAGCATAATGTAAACTTTTTTCTCTTCTCTTTTTATAAGGACACCATCAACTCTGATTTCGTCTTCATCCGAGACCAATACGCCCATTTGAGTGACTGTTTTTCCATTTACCATGACCTTACCGGCACGTATCAGCTCTTCTGAATGCCGCCTTGAAGCTACTCCACACTGGGCCATATATTTTTGAAGTCTTACTTTTTCTTTATTTTTGTATTTCATTTTATTTCCATCCATTTAACAATTTATTATAGCATATTCTGCCCTGCTTTTCTATTTACATTTGCAATTCCACAGCAACAGAAAGGAATTCAGTTAGTTAGTGTAAAATAATTGTTGGACAAAAAACAAAAAAATATAGAGAATAATCC